>JAEEGG010015647.1_pt1 | contig 15889 bp, 9 predicted proteins | sample 9134161 | NCBI WGS metagenome assembly JAEEGG01 (sample SAMN16246543, study PRJNA631951) | gut metagenome | biome: gut microbiome; feature: rumen; material: CR-attached | host: Bos | place: Iran: Karaj | collected 2018-10
GTCGATAGAGTCTTCGATTTCCTGTTGGAGGTAGTCAATATCCCGCTGTTTTTCATCCTGCTGTGGCGCGTAGAGACGCTGCAGGACCTCGAAGAATCCGTCGAAGAGCCTTTCGAAGATGGTGCCGCCGAGTCTGCCTCTACCACCCAGTTTGCCAAAATCGAGTTGATGTTACAGCAGAACTGCATCGACACACAGTATTATCTGCAGCACGACCTGTCGCTGACTCATCTGGCCAGGCACATTGGTACCAACAACACCTACCTCAGCCGCTATTTTGCCTATAAGGGCATCACCTATAATACCTATATTAATACCCTGCGCATAGCGCACTTCATGCGTCTCTACCAGACAACCATCAAGACCAGGCAGTATGTCACGGCCGCAGAACTGTCGTACGAAAGCGGATACAAAAGCTACAGTACCTTCAGCGTGGCCTTCAAACAGATCAATGGGCAGACGGTCAAGTCGTGGATGAAGCAGCAAGAATAGCCGTCGTTTACGTTTTTGTTACCTCCCGATGTGATGGCTGACGTCCGGTTCGACTTGCAGAATCTTGAAAATAGTCGCAGAATCTTATATTTTTGCCGTTGAAAGTGCGGTTTTCTTGTATTTTCAATTGTTTTTTCTTAATTTTGCAGAATAATAAAGATAAAACAACTCTTTGACTAATGAAACATTTAAAATTAATTCTTGTTTGCATCGTTTTGGTATGCGGCTATGTAAACATCTCGTGTACGTCAAACAGTGATAACCCTTCGCCTGAGCAGCCTAAGAAATCTTACTCGAGTACTACTCGTGAACTAATAGCGCTTGTTGATGGTAATCCGCAGTTGAAGAGCCTGTTGGAGAAAGCTATTGCAAAGGGCGTGGAGATTAATCCCGACCGCAAGAGCAATCCCGCTCAGACGCTCTCGGAATATTACGACTTTGTGGAATGGGCTGCTCACGCCATGCCATGGACTGTCATCAGCCAGCCTGAAGGAACCGATCTCTTCACTCGCATCGACGAGAGCTTGAACTACTTATTCTTCATTAATGATATTCCGCTTGAGGAGCTCGACGGAAAGTCGCTCTACAACAACTCGCTGCAGTACTATGAGCCTTATCGCTCATGGCTCAAAACGTTTGCAAAAGCGTGGGGAGCATACCTTGACAGCGAGAAATCGTGGAATCAGTCCTATTATGACATCGTGGCTAAAGAGGATACTTTTGGCATATCTAAAGGTTGGTACGAGGATGCATCAAACTGGAAGACATTCAACCAGTTCTTTTCTCGCAAGCTTATCTCTCCTTCTGTCCGTCCGATTGCATCACCTGAAGACAACAGCGTGGTGGTGTCGCCAGCCGATGCCTGCACACAGGGAATATGGGAGATTGACGATGAAGGCTATATCGTACAAGACGATAAGACTGGCGTACAGATTAAGTCGAAGAAGTTTAGTAGTATTGCTGAGCTGGTGGGGCCAAATAGCGAGTATCGCGAAGCCTTCAATGGTGGCACGCTTACCCACTCATTCCTTAATGTTTACGACTACCACCGCTACCATTTCCCAATGTCGGGTAAGGTGATTGAGGCTAACATCATCGATGGCGATTATGCCGTTGGTGGTACCGTCTCCTGGGATAAAGAAACCAAGAAATACAAGCTGTATTGTGACACCCCAGGTTGGCAGACGATTGAGACACGCGGATGCATCATCCTTGAAACGCCCGATTATGGTGTTGTAGCCCTTTTGCCTGTCGGTATGATGCCGGTAACCAGCATCAATTGGTTGCCCGAGATAAAAGTGGGTGCCGAAGTGACAAAGGGTCAGGAACTTGGCTATTTCCTGTTTGGGGGTAGCGATTTTGTAATCCTGTTCCAGGAGGGCATCACTTTCGAACTGAAGCCAAAGCCATTCAGCCACCAGTTGATGGGCGAGGAATTAGGCCGCCTCAGTACACAAGAATGAATTAGTTGCAGGTATGTTTCAATGTTATGATCTTTGTGGGACATGCCTGCGTACACTTGCCACATTTCAGACAGTCGGGATCGAGAAAGCCTATTTCTTGTCCTCGGCTGTCGTAGGGCGTGAGTTGCATCGGGCAGACACGGGCACACATCTTGCACTTCATCTCACAGGCGCTGCTGACGTCTTCGCTCCAGCTAATGGCTAAATAAAAACCTTAGCTGTATGTTCTTGGACAAAACAGCTAAGGTCTAAAGTATAAGGTCTAGAACTTGACGTGATAGACTATGTCGTCGTTTTCCCAGAAGCGAATCTTTATTTCCTTCTTGGCGCAGTTGGCGCCGACATTAAGACTGGTTGTCCAGATCTGACCATCATCGCGCAGGGGAGTCTCGTCCTTCTCTACACCCATGCCATAGAAAGCACAGAGCTTATCGTACTTGCTCATGCAGTTCATGTCGAACTCACCTTTTTCGTTGTAGCGGATGTGAATCTGTGAATATGCATAGGCTCTAGCGGCCTCGAAATGGTCGTCGTTGTGGAGCCAGTAGTTGTCCATGTTCAGAATCAGACGACGGTATGCCAGTTCATAAGGATACAGCTCCAGCAGCTTGGCATCGTCGGTCAACTTGTTATACTCTTTGATGATCTTGGTTAGCTGCTCGAGATTCATCTTCTGACCTACTACGTCGAACTTGATGCTGCCATCGTCGACTATCAGCTGTCCACGCTTGATGGCGTCGTCGAAATACTCCTTGATTTTCGGGTCGTAGCTGATGCTCTTCTTGGCATCTTCATAAATCTGTGCAGGAAGCAGCATGCGGTCGTCGTCCAATACTGGGCACTGGAACACGTATTCGCTGCGCCAGTCGAGGCTTGGGTTGCCCTTGTCGTCCTGGAAGACAACCTGGCTGTATGGGTGCTGATGCTGCTTGTCGTCCATGCGCTTTGACTGGCCGAGCCACAGGGTTTCGTTGCGCCACATGATAGGTTTCATGGCATCCATCATTTCCTCCAGAGTCTGAGGAGCCTCGATGACCTTCGATACCATGTCCAGACGGCCGTAGCCAGGACCCCATGTCTGTAATGCTGACCACTTTGGAGTGATGTAGTAGTTGGCATGACCGAATTGGTAAGGGATGTAGTTCACCTCGTCCTGGGCGATCTCTATGAGTCCGTATTCGCCTGTCGCGTCACCAACGAGGAAGCACATGTTAATCATGGTATAGCCATCACCGTATGGAGCCGGGGTGTACCAGTCATAGCTGTTTTTCAAGAATTCCACAGCCTCCTTGACGGTAGCACAGTTTTGTGATACCAGCTGTGGAATAGACAGGCTGTAGGCTCTAAGCTCGCTCCATGGCTTGCCGTCGGCACGAGTTGTCTCGCCATGAGTGGAGTGCAGTCCGAAGCACAGCAGTTTGTCATCTCTTTCGCGGAGATTCACCTCGATATAGAGTCCAGTTTCATTCATACAGTCGGTAGAAATGAATGGAACCATGTCGGTAAATGCCTGAGGCAGCTCGTCCATCTGCTGCATCTCATGATAAGTGGCTAATACGTTAGGCAGGTAGGCCACAGAGAAGTTCTTATACTTGCCGTAAGTGGTCTTGAACACGAAAGCAGGGCTTTGTGAGATGTCCAAATCCATGTTGCGGCCGAAAATGACTTCGCCTTTGTCGTTCTTTTTCACCATGGCTGTACAACCGCCTCCTGGCAGTTTCAGCTTGTCAAACTGGGTGTTAATGGCTGCCAATCCTCTCTCTTCGATAGCAGCATCCGTGTAGTCGGGAAGTTCTATGACATAATTGCCCAGGTCTTTGAAGTTCTTGTGTTCAACAACTTCAGATTCCCATAATTTTTCGCCTTTGAAACCTTGTGATGTTTCCTTTGAGGCATTGCTGAAACTGACCATTGTAATCATACCAGTTGCTAGCAAGACCATTGATAATAGTTTCTTGTAATTCATATTTTTAAAGTTTAGAGTGATTACCATTTGACGTGATAGACTATGTCGTTGTTTTCCCAGAAGCGGACTTTCATCTCTTTCTGTGCGCAGTTGATACCTGAGTTTACACTGCTTGACCATATGGCGGCAGCATCACGGAATGGCTTCTCATTCTTTTCCACGCCCATGCCGAAGAATGCGATCAACTTTTCGTACAAGCTGCTGCTGTTAGGATCGAACTCGCCATTTTCGTTATAACGGGTATGCAATTTGCCATAGGCTATGGCTTTGAGAGCTTCAAAATTATCAGGGTCATGAACCCATGCATTGTCCATGTTTCTACGAAGCTTATAGTAGGCCTCGCTGCCTGGCTGGCAATTCATAAGCGTTCCGTCGTTGTCTACTACCAGATGTCCCAGCTTGATTGCTTCATCGTAATATTCCTTGATTTTAGGATCATAGGTGCTGGCAACAGCTTCATCGTAAATCTGCTTGCTGATGACTAGACGGCCGTCGTTCAATACTGGCCATTCGCCAACATAGTCGCCACGCCAGTCGAGAGCAGGATTGCCTTTGTCGTCTTTGAAGAGTACCTGATTCCCCTTGCGTTCAGCATAGGCTATCCACAGTGACTCGTTGCACCACATGATAGGCTCCATGGCCTTCATGGCATCGTCGATTGTCTCGACATCTACGATAACTTTAGAGACCATATCCAGACGGCCCATGCCTGTGCCGTAATAGTCGATTGTAGTCCACTTAGGTGTGATGAAGAAGTTTGCTTGACCATACTGATAAGGAATATAGCTGACCTCATCCTGGGCAATCTCAATAATGCCGAACTCGCCTGTAGCGTCGCCAATCATGCATGAGAAATTCCATCCTGAATAGTGTGCCAACGGATCGTCCTTTGGAAGCATCGGAGTGTACCAATCGTAGCTGTTATTGATATACTCGATGGCTTCTTTTACTGTAGCGCAGTTCTGAGACACCAATTGTGTGATAGCGGCTATGCAGACGCGCTCCCAAGGTGTTCCGTCGGGACGAGTTTTGTCGCCGTGAGCGCTATGCAGACCGTAGTTGATGAGTGCTTCGTTTGGTTCGCGCTGGTTGTATTCAATGTACAGACCTTTCTCGTTGAAGCAGTCGCAGGCGCTGTATATAAGCTGGCAAAGCCACTGTTCTGGCAACTCATCCATCTGCTGTATGTCGGCGTAATGCAGGAATCCGCCAGGTGAATATGTTACACAGAAGTTCTTGTACTTGCCGTAGGTGGTCCTATAGACATAGGCAGGATCCTGTGTGATTGCCAGGTCCATGTTGCGGCCGATGATGACTTCGCCCTTTTTGTTGAGTTTGGCCATAGATGTGCATCCGCCAGGTGCGGCTGGCATCTCACCATGGTCAAGACGGTCGTTTATCAGAGCCAGTCCCTTTGCTTGGACAGAGGCATCTGTATAGTCGGGAAGTTCGATGACGTAGTTGCCTAAATCATTGAAGTTCTTGTGTTTTACAACTTCATATTCCCATAATTTCTCGCCTTTGAAACCTTGTGAGGTTTCTTTTGTCGCGCTGCAACCGACCATTGTCAGCATACCGGCTGCTAGCAAGACCATTGATAATAGTTTCTTGTAACTCATATTTTTAAAGTTTAGAGTGTAATGTTTATAGTTTAGAGGCAGTTTTATTAGTTTAAAGTTTAAAGTTTGCGGTTCATGAGATGTCTCCACTCGCTGCGCTCGGTCGACATGACGGGAGCTTCGCTCCACTAAAGACTAAAAAAAGACCCCAGCTGTATGTTCTCGGACAGTACAGCTAAGGTCTAAAGTCTAAGGTCTAGAACTTAACGTGATAGACTATGTCGTCGTTTTCCCAGAAACGAACCTTCATTTCCTTCTGTGCGCAGTTGGCACCGACGTTCAGACTGGTAGTCCAGATGTGGCCGTCGTCGCGCAGGGGCTTCTCGTCCTTCTCGACACCCATGCCGTAGAAAGCACGGAGTTTATCGTACTTGCTCTGGCAGTTTATGTCGAACTCGCCATTGTCGTTGTAACGGATGTGAATCTGAGAATAGGCTAGAGCTTTTGCGGCCTCGAAATGGTCGTCGTTGTGCAGCCAGTAGTTGTCCATTCTCAGGATAAGATTACGGTAGGCGACTTCATAAGGATACAACTCGAGCAGCTTGGCATTGTCAGTCAACTTGCTATAATCTTTATAGATTTGAGTCAGTTGTTCGAGCGTGTACTTCTTGCCTTCTACCTCAAACTTGATGCTGCCGTCGTCGACAATAATCTGACCTCTCTTGATAGCTTCATCAAAGTATTCTTTGATTTTCGGGTCGTAGCTGATGCTCTTCTTGGCATCCTCATAGATTTGTGCAGGAAGTAGCATGCGTCCATCTTCCAGTATTGGGCATTGGAAGACATATTCGCTACGCCAGTCGAGGCTTGGGTTGCCCTTGTCGTCCATGAAGATCACTTGGTCGTAAGGGTGCTGATGTTGCTTGTCGTCCATACGCTTTGACTGTCCGAGCCACAGTGTCTCGTTGCGCCACATGATAGGTTTCATGGCATCCATCATTTCATCCAGTGTTTGAGGAGTCTCGATTACTTTCGACACCATGTCTAAACGGCCATAGCCTGGTCCCCATGACTGCAAAGCTGACCATTTTGGTGTGATGTAGTAGTTGGCTTGACCGAACTGGTATGGAATGTAGCTAATTCTGTCCTGAGCAATCTCGATAAGTCCGTATTCGCCTGTTGCATCACCAACGAGGAATGCCATATTAATCATGGTATAGCCATCACCGTAAGGAGCCATGGTGTACCAGTCATAGCTGTTTTTCAAGAATTCAACAGCCTCTTTGACGGTAGCGCAGTTTTGTGATATCAGCTGGGTCGCTGAAACTGTTGGGGCGCGCAGCTCGCTCCAAGGCTTGCCGTCGGCGCGAGTTGTCTCTCCATGAATGGAATGCAGTCCGACGTTCAGGAGCTTGTCGTCCCTTTCGCGGAGATTCGTCTCAACATAGAGTCCCATTTCGTTGATGCAGTCGGTGGCAAGGTAAGGAATCATATTAACCAAAGCCTCAGGAAGCTCGTCCATTTGCTGTATGTCGGCATAAATGGGGTAGGCGTGAGGCAAATAGGTGACACCGAAGTTCTCATACTTGCCGAATGTGGTCTTGAAGATAAAGGCGGGGCATTGTGAGATATCCAAGTCCATGTTGCGGCCGAAGATGACTTCGCCTTTGTCGTTCTTCTTGGCCATGGCTGTGCATCCTGCTCCGGCTAGTTCCAGCTTGTCGAACTGGGAGTTAATAAGAGCAAGTCCTTTTTCCACGTTAGAAGCATCTGTGTAGTCGGGAATTTCGATGATATATTTGCCTAAATCATTGAAATTCTTGTGTTTTACAACTTCATATTCCCATGACTTGTTGCTGACGAAACCTTGTGAGGTTTCTTTTGTCGCATCGCTCCAACTGACCATTGTCAGCATACCGGCTGCAAGCAGTGTAAATGATAAGAATTTTTTGTAACGCATATTTTTATTAGTTTAATGTTTAATATTTAAAGTTTAGAGTTTATAGTTTAAAGACTATATTTATAATAGACAGCTCCTTCGCGGACTCCTATTTGCAAGCTGCGGGTCTTGTAGTTGTAGATAGAGGTGTGGAGTGTCTCCCAAAGGTCGTTCTTCACCTTTCTGTCTCTGTTTCCCCAGCTCTTTAAAGTTTCCTTGAAGCCATTTATGAAGCAGTTGTCCTTGCCCTTGATGAGGTTGTTGAGGTCGCCGTGAGGACTTCTCTGCTTGTCGGTAGCGTTGATGAGGTCTTCTTTGGTAATCAGTTCAGGCATTGATTCGGAATACCAGAAGTTATCCTGATAGATGTTGTACATGTTGGAGTAGTTGACAGTGTACATGATATCCTGCATGTGCTGGAAGGTAAGGCTGTCCGGTCCGCCGATGATTTCGTATGCGGTATTGGCAGCAGCCTCCAGAATCTCGTAGCGCTCAAATCCAACAGGATGCTCGGTGGCTGAGAGCAGACGGCCCTTGCGGTCGAGTGAGGCATCGAACTGCCAGAGGTTGAAGTTTGTCATGATGAAAATTTCGCCCTTGCTATGATGGAAACGAGCTTTGTCTCCGCCAACAACAGCGATGTCCTTTTCGTCTTGTGAAATGCAGCACAGCTTACGGAAGCTCTTGCCACCCTCGGTGAACGGAATATATTCTAATATCACGGTGCTTACAGTATTATCGTCGGCTGAGCGAGGTCCGGTAACCATCAGGTGTGTCTCAAAACCAGTTCCTAATGAGAACCAGTCGTATTTTTCCATGACTGGAATGATGTCGGTAAGATAGCCGCAGTTGTCAAGGATGATTCGTGGTGCCATTAATTCCACCATGTCGTCGTCTTGTGTCTCTGTTTTCATCTGCCATTTGCCAAACTCCTGGAAGAGAACTACGTTGAGGTTGACACATATACCAGAATCGTTAATGCCATCCATAGTATAATATGGCAACAGTTCAAACTCTTTGTGGTACTGTCCGTCGCCTGCCATCTCGTTCGACAGGAATGACGCTGAGACAACGGCAAGTGAAGCGTGACGTTTGTCAGTTTTGCTTGCACGAATCACAAACTCGGAACCGTTTTCAAAGTACCAGTCGAGATTGCGGCCTCTGAAGTCACCCAGAGAAATGGAAGAGCAAGCAGGCAAATCTGGTCTGTACTTCTCAAATCCGGCTTTGCTGAGTGAATAGTCGAAATCATTCTCAAATGTGGCTTCGTACAGATAGTCAGTCACCTTCTTGACTTTGAAATCTGGATTTTGATTGCCTTGGGCATTTTCTTTTGTCGCATTGCTCCAACTGACTGTTGTAAGCATACCTGCTATCAACAGTGCAAATGATAATAATTTTTTGTAATTCATCATAATTTTACTTTCGTTGATAATTAATTTAAGCACAAAAATACTTACTAATTCCACTTCAAAAAGAAGAGGATGTGCATTTGAGCACATCCTCCTTTTTTTACCACTTAAAGTGATAGATCATGTTGTCGTCCTCCCAGAAGCGGATTTTCATCTCCTTCTTGGCGCAGTTGGTACCAATGTTCAGACTGGTGGTCCAGATCTGACCGTCGTCGCGCAGGGGCTTCTCGTCCTTCTCGACACCCATGCCGTAGAAGGCCAGCAGCTTGTCGTACTTGCTCATGCTGTTCATGTCGAACACGCCCTGGTCATTGTAGCGGATGTGTATCTGGGCGTAGGCCAGAGCCTTGGCGGCCTCGAAGTGGTCGTCGTTGTGTATCCAGCCGTTATCCATCTTCAGCGTGATGCGGCGGTACTCGTCCTCATAGGGCTGCAGGGCGGCCTTCTGGGCGGCATCCGTTGCCTGCTTGTACTCGTTGTACTTTGCCGTGAGCTGAGCCAGCGTGAGCTGTTGGCCCTTGACGCTGAACCTGAAGCTGCCGTTGTCCACGACCAGCTGACCGCGCTTGATGGCGTCGTCAAAATACTCCTTGATCTTCGGGTCGTAAGCGGTGCTCTGCTTGGCTGCCTCGTACATCTCTGCAGGCAGCAGCATGCGGCCGTCGTCCAATACTGGGCACTGGAACACGTATTCGCTGCGCCAGTCGAGGGTGGCATTGCCCTTGTCGTCCGTAAAGGCTATCTGACTGTAGGGGTGCTGCTGGCTGTCGGTTTTGCGGTGTGACTGGCCGAGCCACAGGATCTCGTTACGCCACATGATGGGCACCATGGCATCCATCATCTCCTCCAGGGTCTGCGGTTTCTCGATGACCTGCGAAACCATAGTCAGTCGGCCCTGGCCAGGGCCCCAAGTCTGCAGCGATCCCCACTTCGGGGTGAGGTAGTAGTTGGCCTGACCAAACTGATAGGGGATGTAGCTGACCTCGTCCTGGGCAATCTCGATGACGCCGTACTCGCCGGTGGCATCGCCGATGAGGAAGCCCATGTTGATCTTGCTCTGTCCCTCAGAGGGTGCCATGGTGTACCAGTCGTAGCTGTTCTTGAGGAACTCGATGGCTTCCTTGACGGTGGCACAGTTCTGGGCTACCAGCTGGGTTGCTGAAACGGTGGAAGCCCGCAGCTCGCTCCAGGGCTTGCCGTCGCTGCGCGTCTTCTCGCCATGGGTGCTGTGCAGTCCGTAGTTGGAGAGTCTGTCGTCCCTCTCGCGCAGATTGGACTGGATATAGAGACCCTTTTCATTCAGGCAGTCGGTGGTCAGGAAGGGTATCCTGTTCACCAGTTCCTGCTCCATCTCACCTTTCTCCAGGATATCGGCATAATGGGGATAGGCATGGGGCAGGTAGGCCACGCCAAAGGTCTTGTACTTGCTGTAGGTGACCTTGACGATAAAGGCGGGACATTGTGAGATGTCCAGGTCCATGTTACGGCCGAAGATGAGCTCGCCCTGACTGTTTCTCTTGCCCATGGCGGTACATCCTCCGCCTACCATCTTCAGCTGGTCCCAGGAGCTGTTCAGGACAGCCAGTCCTTCCCGCTCGTTGGCAGCATCGTCGTAGTCGGGCATCTGGATGACGTAGTTGCCCAGGTCCGTGAAGTTCTTGTACTCCTTGGTTTCCGACTTCCACAGTTTCTCGCCGGTACCACCACCGGCAGCTGATGATTCTTTTTCACCGCAGGCCACGAAGGTGGTGGCCACGAGGGCGGTCATGGCGCAGACTGCCCAATAACTGATTGTTTTCTTCATTTCTTTTCGATCGTTATATTGTATGTATGGTAAAATGCTCCCTCGGTACCAAAGGAGCATTGGCGGCTCTTCAGACCCCCAACCCCCTCGCTCGGCTTTGCCGCTTGGCTCGTCCAAGAACTTAGGGGGCTTAGACGAGGGGCTTAGACGGGGGGATTAGACGGGGGATTAGCGGGCGATTCCTGCCGGCTGATGCTGGGTGATGCAATGGATGTTGCCGCCGCCGTAGATGAGTTCAATCGTGTTGACACCGACGACCTTGCGATCGGGGAACATCTCCTGCAGCTGTTTCAGCGCCAAGGCATCGTATTCGTCACCATACTGGGGAACAATCACACCGCCGTTGACAATCAGGAAGTTCATGTAGGAAGCATCGCAGAGTTCGCCGTTTTTACGGGGAATCGCACCATCTGTCTGGTCAATGGTCTCGGCACCCTGTATATAGACCGGCTTCTTGGTCATGGTCAGCTTCCATACCTTCAGCTTGCGACCTTTGGCATCCGTTGCCTCGCTGAGGGTCTTGTAGGCTTCCTGGCACTCCCTATAATAGGGGTGTTTGGGGTCGTCGGTCCAGCAGCAGGCCACCTCTCCCGGACGGACATAGCAGGCGATGATATCCACATGGCCGTTTGTCTCATTAGGATCAAGTCCATCCTTAATCCAGATGACTTTCTCTGCATTCAGGTATTCCTTCAGCTTGTCCTCGATCTGCTGTTTGTTCATGTGGGGATTGCGTCCCTTGCTGAGCAGACACATCTCGGTGGTGAGCACCGTACCCTCGCCATCGACATGGATGGCACCGCCTTCGAGCACGAAGCCGTCCGTGCGGTAGCTGTCAACTCCTTCCAGCTCGCAGATCTTCTGAGCTACCTTATCGTCATCGTCCCAGGGGAAGTAGAGGCCGTCCACCAATCCGCCCCAGGCATTGAACTCCCAGTCGCAGGCACGCACGTCTCCTTTGTCGTTAACGAGGAAGGTGGGACCGGTGTCACGTGCCCAGGCATCGTTATTGCTCATTTCCACCACGCGGATATACTCCGGCAGACGGGCACGGGCGTTAGCGTACTGAGCTCTAGAAACCAGCATCGTCACAGGCTCGAATTGAGAAATGGAGGTAGCCACATTGACGAAGGTCTGCTGCGCAGGCTTGGCACCATCGCGATAGGTGTCCGTCCGTTCGGGCCAGACCATCCAGACCTGTTTCTGCTTCTCAAATTCGCCGGGCATGCGGAAGCCGTCCTGTTTGGGGGTGGTACCCTTGACTCTCTTTGCCATGGCTGGTGAGGTGAGCAACAAGCACCCAATCGCCAGGAACAAGAAAGCTAACTTGTTCATTCTAAATGTTTTTGCCATAATTATTAGTTTTTATTTAGGCTATAAAAATTGAAAAATAAATCGAACGCTTATTACCACTTGAAGTGATAGATGACTTCGTCGTTCTCCCAGAAGCGGATTTTCATCTCCTTCTGTGCACAGTTGACACCGACGTTCAGACTGGTGGTCCAGATGTCGGCAGCGTCGCGCAGGGGCTTCTCGTCCTTCTCAACACCCTTGCCGTAGAAGGCCAGCAGTTTCTCGTACTGGCTCATGCTGCTGGGATCGAACTGGCCCTGAGCATTGCGGCGGATGTGGATTTTCGCATAGGCGAGGGCCTTGATGGCTTCGAAATGGGGATCGTTATGGCACCAATGGTTGTTTTGGTTTTCGATGAGGAACCGGTACTCCTCGTAATACGGTTCCAGCTGGGCACGCTTGGCGGCATCAGTACATTTCGTATATTCATCGCTCTTGGTGCGCAGCTCGGTCAGGGTCAGATTCTTGCCATTGACATTGAACTTGATGGAGCCGTCGTCAATCACCATGACGCCGGTCTTGATGGCATCGTCAAAATACTGCTTGATCTTGGGGTCGTAGGTGCTCTTCTTGGCCTCTTCATACATCCAGGCTTCCACCAGCACGCGGCCGTCGTTCATCACGGGCCACATGGTCACGTATTCACCACGCCAGTCAATTTGGCGCTGACCCTGGTCGTCCTGGAAGACAATCTGGTTGAAGGGATGCAGGGCAGTGCCGTCGGTCACACGCTGGGACTCACCAATCCAAAGGGTCTCGTTACGCCACATGATTTTCTTCATGGCATCCATCATCTCTTCCAAGGTCTGAGGAGTGTCAATCACTTCCATCACCCTGGCCAGGCGGCCTACACCGGCACCGATAGGATCGAGGGCATCCCATTTAGGATCGATATAGAAGTTGGCCTGGCCAAACTGATAAGGTATATAGTGGACCTCATCCTGAGCAATCTCGATAAGACCATACTCACCGGTGGCATCGCCAATCATAAAGGCTAAGTTGTTATGGCCCAAGCCCAGACTGATGACGTCGTTAGGTGTGAAGCTGTACCAGTCGTAACTGTTCTTGATAAACTCGACGGCCTCCTTGACGGTAGCGCAGTTTTGTGTTACAATCTGACTGATAGCAGGTGTGGGGGCGCGCAGTTCGCTCCATGGGGTGCCGTCGGCGCGGGTTTTCTCGCCGTGTGATGAATGCAGACCATAGCAAAGGGTCTTGGCGGTCTCCTCACGCAGGTTAGCCTGGATATACAGGCCCTTTTCGTTGAAAGCATCACAACAGCCACAGATGATTTTGTTGATCTCGCTCTGCTCCAGGGAATCTTTTTTCTGCAACTCGGCATAGTCGAGCAGTAAGCCGGGCGTATAGGCAACGCAGAAGTTCTTGTACTTGCCAAAAGTGGTCTTGAACAAATAGGCGCATTTCTGCGAGATGTCCAGGTCCGTATTACGACCGAAGATCACCTCACCCTTGTCGTTTTTCTTGGCCATGCTGGTGCATCCGAACTTAGCCAGCAGGCCACCGTCGTCAGCGGCATTGAGGGCATCCAGCGATGCTTGCAGCGCAGCAGGATCGGTAAAGTCGGGCAGTTCAATGACATAGTTGCCCAAGTCCTTGAAGTTCTTGTGCTCTACGGTTTCTGACTTCCACAGCTTCTCGCCGGTGCCACCGGCAGCCGATGATTTTTCACCCCAGGCCACGAAGGTGGTGGCCACGAGGGCAGTCATGGCGCAGACTGCCAAATGTCTCATAGTTTTTCTCATTTTTTTCATATCGTTATGTTAAACATCTAGTGTAGTTCTTACTGCTGGGCATACACCTTCTTTCCCTCGAAGTAAGTGGCTGCGGGCTTGGCGTCATGGATTTCGTTCACCGGGCAGGAGAGCACGTCCTTGTTAACAAGCAGGAAGTCGGCATATTTGCCAGTCTTGATGCTGCCTCTCTCATTCTCAATGAACATCTGCTTGGCGCAGTTGATGGTCATGGCGGCGAGTGCCTGCTCGCGGGTGACTAACTCCTCGGTCCAAAAAGGTTCACCGTCCTCGCCAGCCATCACGCCGGTCACAGCTATCTCCATGATGCCGAAGGGGTCGTCGGGACTGCCGCTTAATGCTGGATAGTCGGAGTGGATGCTCACAGGGATGTTGTTGTCGAAGAACGATTTAAAGGGGTAAGACTTGTCCTCCATGCCTACAGGAACCTTGGTCTTCAGTTTTTCAATTTCACCAGTTGGCATGTGATGCCAAATTACACCTGAGGTGACATAGATGTTGTGCTCTGCCATGCGCTTATAATCCTCATCGTTGACATTACGCACGTGTACCAGCGTATTGCGCATCTCATTCTTTCCACCTTTGATGAAGGCGTTGACAACGCGGGTGACACCCTTGTTACCCATGACATGTACGTGCATGGTCACACCGTCGGCATTCGCCTTACGCGTCATTTCGGTCAGTTCCTCTTCTTCCCAGTTGGCCAGTCCCTGATGACCGTCAGGATAGAGCGGCTCCACAAATCCTGTACCCGATTCAACCGTGCCGTCCATAAAGAGCTTGATCCAGTAAGGCTTTACGCGGGTGGAAGCGTATTTCTTGACGTCAGCAGCATTTTTCAACGCTGCATCCACATCCGTCCAACTTTCAATTTCGTAGGTCAGACCCAATACCATGTGCAAGTCGCCCGCCTTGTCCATTTGCTGGGCGGCCTTATAGAAATTGGTGTTAAAGAAATAGTTGCCCCAGCCATCGATATACATCGTGTAACCCTCGGACAACAGATGCTTTTCGATTTCTGGAATGATGCCGCTTGCCCTGTCAATGGTAAAGAGACTTTCGTAGTCCAAGTGCGAACGGGTGAAAGTGCCGGCCTGTTCCTTCAGATAACCGGTAGGAGTGCCGTCGGCACCCATCACAATCTCGCCGCCGCGGATATCCTTATCTTTCTTGAGCACCGTGCCGTCCTCCTTCATAATACCAGCCTTCACCAACATGACGGTATTGACCAGTCCCTTATGGCCTTCTTCGTCTGCAAAGTAAACAGGAAGATCACTGCAGATGGCATCTATTTGCTGACGGGTAGGCATATTATCCTGGAAGTCCAAGAGACGCCAGCCGAAGCCAAAGACAGACGTTGCCCCTGCCTCCTTGGCTTTCTTGACTGCAGCGGGAAGGATTTCCGTCAGGAATTTCTCCGGGCTGGCATTACCGCCAACCGTCGTTCCGGCAACACGCAGGGCATAGGCCATTGAATAATGGGCATGGCCGTTGCCGCAGCCAGGCATCACCAGTCCCTTTCCGGTGTAATCAACCACCTCGGTCTTGCCGTTCACGATATACTGCTCGGCGCCCTTCTTGTCGCCCACATAGACGTACTTGCCGTCCTTCACGGCAAAGGCTTCCGCCACCTGATTATTCTCAGAAGTGAAAATCTTGCCAATGACCACCAGGTCGGCACTAGTCTTTTCTTCCTTAATCGATGTGTTGTCATCCTTCGACGAACACGCCGTGAATACACTTGTGCCGCAAATCAGGATAGCGGCAAGCATCCACTTTTTCATTTTTCTCATAATTACTATTATTTTAGGATAAAATATATTATAAGGTTTTCAAATGTCATATTTGGTTTTGCAAAGATAACCAAATTCCCGATAATAGCTTTACCCCAAATGTCTGTCGCTTAAAGATTTGCTAATTTGGTTATTATTATTGCTGATTTGAACAGTTTTGACCCGTTTCATCCATCCATTTTCTCACGTTTTGCCCCATTCGCTGCTTGAAGACGCGCATGAAAGTGTTATAACTTCGGAAGCCACTTTCGATTGCCAGCTGATGGGCTGTGTAATGACGATGTGTAGCGACAGCCTTATGGTAGAGACTAATAAAAAAATCGATACGCAGATGAT
>JAEEGG010015651.1_pt1 | contig 15886 bp, 15 predicted proteins | sample 9134161 | NCBI WGS metagenome assembly JAEEGG01 (sample SAMN16246543, study PRJNA631951) | gut metagenome | biome: gut microbiome; feature: rumen; material: CR-attached | host: Bos | place: Iran: Karaj | collected 2018-10
TTATCGCAAGTGCTTGATTTTTAGTGTGGACCAGCCAGGGCTTGAACCTGGGACCTCCAGATTATGAGTCTGTTGCTCTAACCAACTGAGCTACAAGTCCGAGCAAAATCTTCTTTTGCGGCTGCAAAGGTACGAGATATTCGTGAAATATCCAAATTATTTGTGTAAAAAGACGTAAAACGGCATCTTTTCTTTGGTTTTTCGCTCGGTTTGCACTACCTTTGCAAACAATGAAAACAATATTCTTCCCTGACCAGACACTCAATGATGACACATACGTTGCCACCATCGGCTTCTTTGACGGTGTGCACCAAGGACATCAGTTCCTGATGGCGCAACTGCGAAAAGAGGCTGCAGAACGTGGTATGCGGTCTATGGCCATCACCTTTGAGAGTCATCCGCGCCAGGTGGTACAAGGAGGATGGAAACCAGAACTGCTGACGGACCTCCACGAGAAACTGCGACTGCTGAAGACCACAGGTATCGACACCGTCGTGGTGCTGCGCTTCAACCGGCAGATGGCCGCTTTCTCTGCCCGCGACTTCATGCAACTGATGTATGAGCGCATGGGCGTGCGGGTGCTGCTCACAGGCTACGACAACCGTTTTGGTCATGACCGTGCAGAAGGTTTCGAGGACTACCAGTGCTACGGACGCGAACTCGGCATCGAAGTGCTGTGTGGCGACGCACTGGCTATGGGGAAGCAGAATGTGAGTTCCTCGCGCGTGCGCCAACTGCTGAAAGAAGGCAATGTAGAGGAAGCCAACTACTGTCTGGGACGTCCCTACAGCCTCGGTGGACAGGTAGTCCACGGCGAACAGATAGGACGCACCATCGGGTTCCCAACGGCTAATTTGCAACCCGATGACGACAAGCTCATTCCCATGGATGGCGTCTATGCCGTGATGGTTGATATTGACGACGAGATACGCAAGCAGGGCATCATGAATATCGGCACACGCCCCACATTCAATGGTACCAACCGTACCCTCGAGACCAACCTCCTGGAACCTATCGGCAATATCTATGGCCATCGCCTGAACATCCATTTCATCGCCCGTCTGCGTAGCGAACAGCAGTTCCCCTCTGCCGATGCCCTGGCCCTCCAGATCCAGAAAGACAAAGAACAAGCAGAACAAATACTTTCAAACTATCATTTTTAATCGTAAATTATGAATCTTGAACTTAAAAAGCCCCTGACCGCCATTGCCTATATCGTTGCATTCCTGGCTATACAGACTGTAGTACAACTGATAGTACTGGGTGCAGAGATGGCCATCAAGGGCGATACACCTCAACTTGACGGTATCGGTATCCTTATCGCCATGGGCAGTTTCTCCGTGATTACCATCGCACTCTTTGCCTGGCAGAAATGGACCCCACTGAAAAGAACCTTTATCCAGTCGCGCCCCTGGATGACCCTCTTCTGGTGCTTCATCGCCTCCCTGGGTGCCATTATCCCCTCCGTATACTTTCAGGAACAGATGCCTGAATGGTCAGACAGCATCAAGCAATACATAGAACAGACAGCCCAGACGATGCTCCAGATGATGAACACCCCTGGTGGCTATGCCGTTATCTGTCTGCTGGCCCCTGTCGCCGAGGAGATGGTGTTCCGTGGTGCTGCGCTGCGAACACTCCTGGAATGGAAGCCAGAGCGCCGTTGGCTCATGATAACCCTCTCTGCCCTACTCTTTGCCCTGGCCCACATGAATCCAGCCCAGTTTATCCATCCCTTCCTCATCGGTCTGCTCCTTGGCTGGATGTACGAGCGCACGGGCAGCATCATCCCCGGCATTATCTACCACTGGGCAAACAATACGGTGGCCTACTTGCTGACACGCATCTACCAGGATCCCGATGTGCGCATCACAGACATCTTCGGTTCCCAGTCGCGCGCCCTGATGGCCGTAGGCTTCTCATTGCTCATCTTTATTCCAGCCATCTACCAGTTGAACCTGTGGATGAAGAAGCACTAAAAGCGAGACATCAGATAACAGCATCAAAAAAAGCCATCCTTCGCGGGTGGCTTTTTTATTATCTTTCGAAGTTTTCTCAACTTCCAGAAAGCAACGTTTTAATCCTAAAATGAATGTTTTAATATAGAGAAAGCATAGAAATGTATCACTCCAAATAGCCAGTGGGCTTGTAGAGCGAGTCGCTCACCAACGAGTCAGAGCTATGGTCGTATGCCATAGCCGGCTCATTGCCCGTGGCTTCATATTTCAGCGCATAGTCCGACTGGTCGGTCCATACCTTATCATCCTTGAACGACTGGTTTAGCGCCGTAGTCAGCGTGATGAGGATAGCCACCACAGCGGCAGCACGCATCAGCGGACGGAAGCGCTCTGACAGCGAGATGGTGCGCGCCTTCACCTGAGGCTTCTCTTCTATCATCTGCAACATTCGCTCGTCGAAGTCATCGCCCAGCATCTCGTCCTGTTCGAACGAAGTGAAGAGCTCGCGATAGGCACGCAGGTTCTCTGGCAACTCCTCCTCGCTCTGCTCGAAGAAAGCCTTCAGAATCTGCTCCTCCTTCAAGGTCGTCTCGGCCTCGAAGTAGCGGTCCATTAACTGTTCGATGTACTTATAATCCATATTGTTCTTGTTTCAAAAATTCTTGTTTAATTGTTTGTCGCGCCCTGAAGATGTTTACCTTAACCTGTTGCTCAGTGATATTCATCACGGCGGCAATCTCCTTGTACGACTTTCCTTCGACATCTCGCAACTGCATGCAGGTGCGCTGTTTCTCAGGCAACCGGTTCATCAGACCCCTTACGCGCTCCACTCTGTCGCGCTGCATAACCTGCTCTTCAGGTGTTCTGACGTTAGAGGGATGTGTGCTCACGCTGTCTTCATCTTCCAACGACACGTTCTGGTTCTCCATCCTTTTTTGGTGGTCCAGTGCCACGTTGCGGCATATCGTCATACAGAAGGCCTCCATCGACTCTATCTGCTCCCACTGCTCACGGCGGTTCCAGACTTTCATCATTGTTTCCTGCACCACATCCTCAGCATCGTCTCTGTTGAGAGTGATACGGAGTGCCAGGCGGAAGAGTTCATTCTTCAGCGGCAACACGTCGGTGCGAAAACTGATTTCTTTCATCCTCTCTAAATATTAAGACGATTCACTTGATGCAAAGTTACAGAAAAACAGCGAAAAAATAAAATTTTTCCCTATTTAAAGACTTTGTGATAAAAAAAAATAGTATATTTGCACAGAAAATAACGATAAATAAGGCTAACCTAACGAAAATACTATCACTATGACATCTCTTTTTAGAATCATTCTTATAGTACCACTGATTCTCTGTCAGACGATTGTATCGGCAGCAAATCCCTATAGCGCTACCAGCGAGAAGGCAGACTCTGCCAAGCAGATTCTCATTGGCGACGACGCATACCAGTGGGTAGCCGAGCATCTAGACTCGCTGGCAGACTCCTATCTGATGGAAAACGGTAAGATCCTTGATCCTGATATTGTACGTGAGGAGTTGAAAACAATTGGTTACAACGGACTGAATGTCACCGATTATATCATGGCAAGCCGACAGATAGATAGTCTGGTGCTGATAAAACTTCTAAGCCGTGCCGAAGCAGAAGGCAACAAGACAATCTTCTTCACAATGGGTTCTACGGCAGCAGGCAAATCCACTGCCTTGAGAAACAACCCTGACCTGAAAGAGTTGGTCAATAGTGCCGGTTTGGTCTATGATGGCGCCTTCATCAGCATCTCATCATTTGATACACGCCTGAGGATGGTTCAAGACCGTGGATTCAAAGCCAGTATCGTGTTTGTACACAACGACCCAGAGACAGGCTTCTCCAACATGATAAAACGTCTTATCAGATCCAATCGCACCATGAGCTACTATTATTACGTCCTTTGTTATCCCCTTTTCCAGGGACGCATCGCCTATCTGCAGAAAGAGCATCCCGATGTCACCCTCTATTGCTTGGACAACAGCCATAATAAAGGTGGCGTGCGCGTCAGCATAGAAGAGGCCCTGACATGGGACTATACCATCACCCCTGAGACAGAGCGCGCCCTCCAGGACATCATGCAGAAGTTCATCGACTCAGGTCAGATGACCCCTGCACAAATCAAAGCCCTGGTAGGTCGCTAGAAACCGCAGTTGCTCAGTTGTTCAAAAACATAAGGTATAGAGGCAAACGTATTGTCCTGCTTACCCATTCTCACCATGATAAGACGCTTATAGGGATTCACGTAAAGTACCTGTCCGCGAATGCCGTGGGCATAATAGCCTGGATACTGCGCCTTGTCGGCCCCGATATTACTCAGGTTATACCAGTTGAAGTGATAACCGTCGTTATCCTCCGAGTAATCTGTGGTTTGCCGTATCCAGTCCTCACCTACGATGCGCTTACCGTTCCATACGCCGCCATTCATATAAAGACGACCTATCTTGGCCAGATCCCTCATCGAGGTTGAGATGCCGCCAAAGGCATGAGCCACCCCGTGCTTACGACTGTCGATATTGACGACGGCAGGCGACTCCATCTGTAAAGGCTGCCACACCCTCGTGCTGAGATAGTCCACATAGCGCATGCCTGTAGCCCGCTCAATGACAACCCCAAGAATCTCAGCCGTCATACTCTCATAGCGATGTTCCTTACCAGGCTCACATCTGAACTTCAGACCGCGAATCTGCTTCATCAGGTTGTGGCCATAGTTCAGTTTCGCCATCGCATTAAGACGTTTCAGGCCCTTCAACTGAAGCGAATAGGTATCGTCGAAGTCCAGTCCGCTCCGCATATCCAGCAGGTGTCGGATGGTGAGTTTCTGCCACATAGGGTCTTTCTTCTTGAGTTCAGGCAGATAGTCAGTCACCACATCGTCCACGCTCTTGATGTAGCCCTCGTACACAGCAATGCCGCACATCAGCGACGTGATAGACTTCGACACAGAGAAGACCGTACCCAACCTGTCGATGGTGATGTCGCCCTCATAATGCTCATAGACGATGCTGTCGTCATGGATGATGAGAACACCCTGCGTGTCTGTCTTGCCCTTCAAGGCCTCCCATAGCGTCACGTTCTTATAGCGCCTCCCCTGACTAAAGAAATGCAGGGTATCTATCCATTCTGCCTGTTGTCTGGCATAAGGAAAAGAGAAAGTCGACGTTCCGTTTGCTATGGTATCGTGTACATGATGCTCAAAGCTATAGATATCCGGTCCCGCTTTTCCATCGGCCCTATAACCTCTTATAATAGCACACGACGATAAGAGAAGGCAGCACACGCATGCCAGCGAAAGCACTACGGCGTTACCCTTTTCAATCCTAGATCTTGAATTCAATTGCATTTGTTCCTGAAAAATATCTGTTAAGTTTTTATGTGGTGCAAAGGTAGGTAAATCCTTTTTACCATGCAAACATTACAGATACTTTTTTTCGTATTCACTAGGCTTTATTCTTTCGATATTTCCAAACGAAGTAGAAACACAAACACAAGGCAACCAAAACAACGATGATTGTCAGAAGAAGATTATCACTTACCATTCCCACAGTCTCCGTAGGAACGGAAGCAATATCTGCCAACTGCTGTTTACCTGAAATCACATCAGATGTCACAGTAATGGTATCCATTGTTTCAGTAGGAATTACAGAGTAAGGAACTTCAGGTTCGGGTGCAGGAACTGGAGTTTCTGAATGTGAGCGGAACAGGGAATCATTTGGGTCAATGATAATGTCTAATAATGTCATAATACAATAGTTTTAAAGGGTTTATATGCTAATAAGTTGATAATACGCCATAAGGAGTTGCACCAATAGTCCTGTCAGGAAACTGATGGCATTACACAGGAAACTATAGATGAATGCGCGCGACAAGATACGAATGAAAAGATAGTACCATAATGCTTCTACAACAACCACCAGCAATTCACCCATAATAATCGTCATCACGCTGCTATCAACATAAACGATGTAAAGATTCAAGGGAATATTTGTGAGAATGTTGATGACAACAGACGAGCCCAGCACCAGCCTACGACGTTCGCGTAAGAGCAACAGGACCACGAATTCTATCATGATCGTTGGCACGAGGGCAAGTAATAGCATCGGAAGTATCATCATAGGCTAAATGAAAGCTAATAAATATCCTGGAATAAGTGCAGCAGCCAGCAATCCGAAGGCCAGTCCTTCGCGCTTAGGCAGCACCACATTGGCCAGATAAAGGGTGACGGGCATCGTACAGTTGACAGCGAACAAGCCAACAAGAGCTATCACCATCTCCTGACTCCTGAACACCAAACAGACCAGCACTAAGACGATGACCAGCGCCAACATCCTGACGATGCCCAGATGATGCGCCAGCCATCCGCCAACCATCTTTCCCAACATTGAGAGCAATCCTATCAGAAGTACCATACTGCTGGTCCTCGACATCTCACCACTGAACGTCTCTCCCACAAAAGAGCGCAGCATGACCACAAGCATCAGAACCAACAACGACATCCATATGAACAGCTTACTGAATCGACATTCCGCCTCCTGACTATTGATGGCAGAGATGCCCGCTTTGAGGTCCAGGTGCACGTAAGCCGTTGACAACACACAGATAGTAAGCAAAACTGTATAGAGTAAAGGCCACGAGAAGAAAACAATGCCAAGGGCCAAGCCAAAAGCTCCTGTTGAGACAAAAGCACCAAGGGCACGCATATCATTACCCGTCGTAACGGCCACTTGTTTGCCTCCCCACACATGAAACAGCGAGTTTCCCATTCCCAGTAATATGGGCACCACCATCATACCCACAGTTGACAATCTGAAGCTGACGACAATCGATGTTGCCAGAACTGCCACCGTCAGCAATAGGACAGATGCCAACAGCATCCAGTGACGACGTTTCATGCAGTCTGCCCACAATCCCGTCAACGGCTGTGTCAGAAACGCCAATATATTATAGGTAAGAAAGATGCCTACAAGATGCAACGCAGAAAATGATGATGCTATCAGGTAAAGACAGCATACGCATAATCCGTCGACCAACAAATGCAGCACGGAACATAAAAGGATGGTTGCAAGTGAGAGCGGTTTTATGCGTTTCATATTACTTTGGCTTTTAGTTAATAATCACGCTGCAAAGATAATTCCTATTTTCTTTGTCTCCAAATTTTCAGAAGGAAAACAATTAAACAGAAACTAAACAATGAGTAAACAGTCAATAAACACACGCATGTCGTCAGAACACAAAGCCAACTCCAAGGCGAATTATGCCAAGACTACCGTAGCCCAGTTCCCCAAAGAAATTAAAGGAATTACCGCCTATAGATGCACCTATTGCCGTCAGTTGGTAGGCCATACGCCATTTTATCATCTCCACGCCACCAGTTTGCTCTGGCTTTTGTGTGCTGATGTCAGGTAAAGGGTCATAAGCACTCCAATAATAATTAGCGTAGTCAAATTTGAGGTGATGACGCATCGTTCCCAAGGCTATGCGCGAATAACTGCGAATACCAGGGGTTTCATACCAAGTGTATCTTACTGATGGGGCAAAGACAAAAAAGTTACAATGCTCATTGGCATAACCATAAAGATGAGGATAGCCATAAGAACTATAGTAGTAATCGAAATCATTCCTGGTGTCATAGTTATCATTCGAAACACCCCAATTGACCAGCATACCTATCTCCCATTTCCTGTTGAGTCGATAATGATATTCTATACCAGCCTGAACAAAAGCATCGCCAAAGATATCTCCACATTCAAAGGCATTCGTTACGCCAAAATAATCCTTATACGTGCTTATCATCTTATCTTTATCGTGACTGGCCTGGCACTCTCCAAATCCCACACTACCACGTATCTCATGTCTCTTATAGCGTTGGGGGAGTTGACGTGCCTGTATTTGCCTCAGAAACTCTCTTTCTGCTTCAGCCCATCGCAAAGAATCGGCCCGATAAAGCGAATCGGCCTGTGAACGCGGCGCATCGGGAGTGATAAAGAAATGGTCCTGCGCAGGTTTACTAGCGGCATTCGTCATAAGATCCACAAGAAGAGGAACGCCATATAATGCACTTAAGATTGACCAAGGGTTATTGGATTCCCGCAATACAATATCACTAAAAGCATAATTCTCTGAACTGATTTGTATATGTTGTCCGTCAAGACTGCGGCGCTTTACTTCAACGGTAGTTGGTAGAGATATGTCACGATAAACATTTTTGGAAGTAACAATATTCACATGTTCATCAACAGCACCGTCTATCTGAATCTTGGCCGATGTTCCTGATATGATTGTGGCACACGAAGAATATAGTACTGTTAAAAGCAGTAATGCTATAACCGAACAAATATGATTTGGAAGTTGATTAATTAGTTTCATGTTGCAAAGATAGGTAAAATCTTTTTGTCATACAAATATTACTGAGACTATTTTCTGGATGACTTCTTCGATAATACTATTCGATTTTGGCCTTACACCCCACCCAATCTCCGGAAAAGCCTTTGTACAAGGGGAAAGCGAAGGGGTTAGTGTTTCGCTAACACTAACCCCAACACTACACCCAACACTCCCCCTAACACTACACCCTCATGTGTTCAGGCCACTTTGAGCGGGACGACTTTGTAATAGGTTTGTCCGCCATGCGTCTTGCCCTCAAAGCCCAGTTCCTTCAAGGCCATACCCAGATGAATCTTCGTGCTGTGGTCGGCCTTGATTGTGGGATACTCCTGACGAATCAGGCTCACTATCTCGCCGCTCTTCATGCGGATGCCCTGCTCACCCTCCTTGGGCTTGCGGATACAGGCCTCCAGGACTTCCGCGATATCCTTCTGCTCCATGTAGTTGAGGTTCAGTTGCTGGATACGTGCCACCTGGTCATTATTAAACCAGAAAGGCGATTTCAGTTCCAGGAGTTCATACATCACCTGCGCATAAAGCTGCTCATAGTCTATATCGCCATCATTATTGATATACTGTCCGTCTGGAATGGTGACGCAGATATATCGGCGACTGCCTGTGACATCCGACAGAGGATGAGGATTGTTTGTAGTAGCCACGAACGAGGCATAGCGGGGACGGTCATCCTGCGAGGCGCCATAGATAGGACGTCCGTTCACCTTACTCTTTGACAGCGTCTGCTTCAGGGCTGCCTGCTGACTGGGACGGATGGCATCCAGCTCGTCAAGGTTAACTATCAGGTTGTTGGTCAGCGCCATCTCCTTATCAAACTTATTCGACAGGTTCAGATGGTCCAGGAAATACATGCGCAGCTCTGGAGGCAGCAAACGGGCCACGAAGGTGGTCTTGCCGCATCCCTGACTGCCAATCAGCGTTGGCACACACTCATTGCCATGAAGGGTGTCCATCTGAAGCCAGTGGGCCACAGCAGAACGAAGCCATACAAACAGGAACTCCATCTGCTCTGAACTGACACCTGGCAGTCGTCCGAAAAGCTTGGCTACATGATTCTGGCCGTCCCATTTAGGCAGATTCTTCAGGTAATGCTGAATAGGATTGAAAACCTCCACCTCGTCCGACTGCAACAGTTCCACGATGTCGGTCTTGGGACTACCCTTCTCGCTGATTTCCTCGCGCTTAGCGTGGATGATAATACTGTTAAGTGCCTTCTGTGTCAGCACGCGCCATTCTGGCTTCTCGCCGGCAGGAAGGGTTACATACTCCACCTTTCCGCTCAACTCGTTGAAACGGAACAGGTAATTGTCTTTCAGGAACTGCTCTGCGGCAAGGGTTCCCTGCTGTGAAGCTCCTAGAGCCTCACCGTGAATGGTAAGTTCTTTACTCATGGTTAATATAAATTTAAAGGTTCTGGCAATGGTTGGCTGGTAAGTGTTTCTCACAGCATCATGCCTATCAGTTTTTGCAAGTGCAAAGGTACAAAAAAAATATGCGGTTTGCAAGATTTCCCTGTCAAAAAACACGTTTTTTTTGCATATTAAATGCTCGAAAAAAACAAAAAAAATTGCGGCTTTTTCAGAGGGTGGAGTGTTGGGTGGGGTGTTGGGTGGGGTGTTAGGGGGAGTGTTGGCATAACACCCCACCCAGCGCAAACCCAGTATTTATCGTAGTTTCTGAAGGTTTTATGCTAAAAGGTGGAGTCTTGATGAGCAACTCGTCGTTTCTCTATCAGCAACTCGACGTTTCTCTACTGCTTAACCATAGATTTTTCTTTCCCTAACTAGGAAAAAATTATTCCCTAACTAGGGAATTTTTACTGCCTAGTTAGAGAAATAATTCCGTCCCCAGCGGACTCCCAGTCCGTAGGGAGCGGACTCTGATTCCGCCAGGACGGAATAATATAGGCATACTCCTTCATAGTTTTACTTATTATTAGTCAAGATCCATTCTTTAAAGAACGGATCTTCCATTTCGTAATGGTTAGAATAGATGACATAACCATCCTTCTGTAGACGTTTTAATGCACTATAAATAGTACTGGTACGATACTCACCTGACTGCAATGGCTTATTATTTACAGTAATATTTTTACGACCACTTTGTTTTACAGCTTTAGCCACTACGCTGCTTTTTCCAAAACGACGTGGACTAATCAGTACCAAATGGTTTGCACTTTGTATAAACTGTTCAATGTAGGCCACTTCTTGAACTCTATCTGTGAAGTACTCTTCTTCTACGATAGTGCCGAATTTAAAAGGATTTTCCATGTTACGCATTTTTTCGTTACGAAATTTTTCGTAGTCCGTGCCCTACGTACAGACATCTTGTATTTTCTGATTGGCGCCATGAGACAAAATAAAAACAGGCAGGAAACAATAACACAACAAAAGCACCCGTTAAAGAATAGTCAACCCTTAATGCGAACAAAATGCAAAGGAACATCTTAACCGTTTAGCCCGGATTATCATACCTTTGTACGCAAAAGATACAGACACCTCGTCTCGAAAAAAAGAAATGATGAAACAAACGATCCTTTTACTACTTGCATTCGTCTGCATCGGATGCAGCTTGCACCAAGAACGTCAACAACCATTTACCTTACAGGGGGCCTGGCAACTTTCAGAGGCTGAGTTTCCTGCGGGACAAACTCAATCATTTCCATCAGAAGGAATAACCTACCTGCGCATCTACGAAGGCGACAGCATCATGTACCAGTGCAGGCTGACACGCTCTGAATCGGCACTCGTAATCCAGCCAAGTGAGATCTCTGACGTGAAAGTGATTGACACGGGCGACAAGGAACGACTTTATCTGGAGGATAGCGACCCGTTTCCGCTGACTATCCTGAACGATTCCACCATCACCATCCAGCAAGGAGGCATCCTCTACACGTGGCGCAGAGCCGATGAAATCGCTAAGGAATGGAAGAAAGAAATCTGTGGGATTATATCAGACGACCTGAGTGACGACCATCAAGGAGAGTTTCACAGCTATGTACTCTCGTCCAAAGAGCGACAACAGGAAAACATGATTCATTGGTTCATATGCTTCTCGATCGTGATTACCATTGTGGTTATCATCGCCATTCAGGCAGCCATCGTCTATCGCAGGGAGAAACGCAAACTGAGATTCCAGCTGCAGCAGATTCAGGACATGCAGGAGAACCGTCCGCAGGTGGTGCGACAGGCCGTAGAGACGATGGAGAAAGAATTCTTTGCGTCGGACGACTATATCTCGCTGCAACGACGTATAGCTGGCGGACAGCTACTGAAAGAACAGGACTGGCTGGACATAGAAGCCCAACTGAAGCGTGTCTATCCTGCCTTCTCCAGTCAGTTGCACGCCCTCTATCCTTTGTCAGAATTAGAATATCAGGTATGCATGCTCATCAAACTGCGCATTGCTCCCACAGATATTGCCAGCGTCATGGCTCGCAGTACCAGTACAATCAGTACGATGCGCAGTCGGCTTTATACAAAGGTATTCGAACGTAAGGGCGGTGCAAAGGAATGGGACGAATTCCTGCAGGGCATCGGCGTATAAGGCAGTTCGCAAACTGTTCGCATCGACAATGCGAAGGATATGCGAAATAAAAAACTTGATTCTTCGTCGGGAAGTGCATATCTTTGCAGCGTCAATTCAATCAATGTTTAACCAGATTAAAAACTTAAAACGTATGAAGAAAGTATTTTTCATTTTGACACTTGCTCTTATGTGCGTGATGCAGGCAGATGCCCAGAACGCCAAAGTTGACGACAAGGAACTCGTGGGCGCATGGATCATGGAGTCTATGCAGTGGAAAGGCGAGAAGAAGATTGTATGTGGCAAGGAGATGGGCTACACACAGTTTAAGTACTACGGAGCTGATGGCGAGTATGCCTGTGCTATGATCACAATGGACAAGAACGGCAAGTGCACAGTATCTCCTCATGAGTACGGCACCTACACCTTCAAAGACGGCTGGTACAGCGAGATGGGACGCGAGAAGATCAAGGACGGAATGGTCTTGTTAGACAAGAACACCGTCAAAGGCACTTGGGAGCATAAGCGCTTCGACATCTGGAAGAAGGTCAAGATGCCTGAGAAACTGCGTAAATACATCATTGACTGCTGTAAGACCAAGAATCCACCTGCCGACGTTCAGCAGATGATGAAGCAGAATATCTTCAAATAGTATAAATAATTCATCAAAAGTTTTAGTTTTAGCTTAGCTATTCAGGGGGTCGCAGTGATGCGTCCTCCTGATTTATTGATGCGTACTTAGCGGTTCTTCAGTCGCATCCAGCGAATCTGGCGAGAGATGCCGCGAGCATCTTTTACTGTAAAGAGGTATTCACGACCTATGACAAAGGGATAGGTCACAAATTGCGTGAAACTGAGGATGGGGGTATCATCGATTTTTGTGATGATATCACCCTGACGGAAGCCTAAGAGATAAGGCTCACCCTGTTCCCAAATCAAGCCCACAGAGGGCATACCATTCTCAGGTACAAAGGCGATATCCAGTTGACGATTGGCGACCGTTGTCTGCACCTGCTGGTTGTAAGGCTGGAAACAGATGCGCTTCTTGTGGGGCAGGAATATCACGGCACCATAGTTCAGGAGACCTGCACCCAGATGAGACTCGCCCTGCGTGGTCAACGTATGGACATCACAGAAAGAATGATTAAAGGCACTAAGACGCTGCAGATGCAGGAAAAATACTTCATTGAGATTCTCACTACCAAAATGACCGATAGCATGGCGTCCCAGAGAGCGACCCTCAATGAGCGAGTCGGCCTCAGCGCCCGTCTTTGCACGACAGGCATTAAAACTCTGACGACTCATGCCATAGAGCGAACGACTGCCTGTATCAAAGAGCGTGTATTCCTTGTAGCGACCAGCAGGACTTACCTTGACATAAGGTACGTGATACTTAAGCTTATAACGGGCAGGGAAAGCCTGTTCGTTGCGAAAGAAATCCTTGCGGTCTGTGAGGATAAGCAATCGGTTATGTACATCAATCTTTGCACTCAACCCACGATTAATCAGATCGAAACCCACGATTCCATCGATATTGCGACCTGCAACAGGACGACGATGAATGGTGGCCTGACAACCCATCAGGGTCAACTGTCCCAGGGTGATTGGAGGTAGTGTCACCAGCTGTACGGTATCCATGGCACCCGTTGCATCCTGAGAACGGATAAGACCTGCAGGACGACATCCTTTGATGGGCGAGTCGGCATAGACCACAGCCTGTGCAGCACCCGTGTCAAAGAGGAAACGGTAAGTCTTGCCACCTATCTCTACAGGCAGGAGCACCTGTCCCCGCTCCCACTCTATAGCGATGGAATCAACGAAATTTGAACGGTTAAGGGTGAAATCATAATGATAGCGGGCAAGTTGCGCAGAGGAATGAGAAGTGAGGAATGAGAAATGAGAAATGACGAATGCAGTCAAGAGCAACACTCTCAGCAAGAAAGAGCTATGCCCTCTCCTTACACCATTTCTCATTTCTTCATTTACATTCCTCATTCCTCACTTCTCATTTCTCATTTCGTCCATCAGACGATCAGCATGACCCCACTTGTCCATCATAAAGAGGACATAGCGGATATCCACACCAATACAACGGGCCAACTGGCTATCGAAGAAGATATCGCTGGAGAGGCTGTCCCAGTTGCCATCGAAAGCCAGACCGATAAGGCGGTTCTGGGCATCAAACATGGGCGAACCTGAATTACCACCCGTGATATCGTTGGTGGTGAGGAAACATAGTGGCATATTGCCTGCACCCTCCAAGAGAGAAATCATCTCGGGCTCCACCTTATAATCTTCGATGGAATCGCCCGTTTTCATCTTTTTCACCATACTGGGTGCATAGGTCTGGAAGCCAGAAGGCTGTCCGCCAAGGTTATACTCCTTCACCTGTCCGTAAGAGAGACGCATGGTGAAGTTGGCATCACTATAGTGGGGCTGATCCTCCTCCATACGCAGTTTGGCAGCACAGAGATACTGCTCCTGCTCATCGATAGAGTCGTTGATAGACTGAATCTCCAGACGCAGGGCCTGCATCACCTCGGTGATATCAAGACCGAAGCTGACGCCTGGGTCTTTCATAAACGACTTCTTATTAGGATAGAGACGTGCCTTTTTCTTCATCAGCTTTGACTTTGTATAGAGGTAGTCGGCATATTTCTGGCAGTCGCCACCAAAGGCCTCGTCAATCGTCTTGAAGAACTCAGGCAGGAATCGCTGGTCATTCAACTTAGCACGATAGTTCTTCAGCAAGGTACCCAGCGTCTCACAGTCGGTAGCAGCGTCGAAGGTCTCACTATTATCCTTGATGGTGATGGTCTGACGCTTGCCGGTGCCCTTTGGACTGGCACCATTATGTACGAAGAGGGCACGGGTTGACAACTCGTCCGTGCGACGGAAAGTCTCGCTCCACAGCATATAGGCCTCCATCACCTCCATACGCTTCTTATAAAGGCGCTCCATCTTGGCAAAGTCGAGCTTGCCAGCCAGGTAGCCACTCTCGCGGAGCCACTCCTGAAGCTGTGCCTCGAACTGCTGTTTCTGCTGAATCAGGCCGATGGAATCGATACATTTGTTCATACCGATAGAGTTCTTCCAGTAGTTGGACGACTGGGCATACTTGGAGTCGTACTTGATACGCACAGCCTCAGAAGCATCCATATGGCGCTTCATCACCGCCTGCTTCACACCACGCACCTGGGCACGGACAGCATTCTGGACATAGCGCTCCTGGATACCAAAGCTTGAGAGGTAACGACTGGTGCTGCCAGGATAACCCATGGTCATAGAGAACGAACCCTCCTGATAGCCCTCGTTGGAGATGCGTGCCCAGTGTTCAGGGTGATAAGGCACGTTATCCTTTGAATAGGCGGCAGGACCATTGGTCTTGGGGTCGGCATAGATGCGGAACACAGAGAAGTCGCAGGTCTGACGGGGCCACATCCAGTTATCGGTCTCGCCACCAAACTTACCCATGGACTTAGGAATGGTGAACACCAGACGCAGGTCGGTGAAGTCGCGATAGGTAGTAGCGAAATAGCGGTTGCCTTCGTAGAAAGGCTTGATTTCCAGGCGCAAAGTGGAGTCGTTGGCCTTCACCTCCTTAGACATCGCATTCTCGATGGAATCGAGGAAAACGGCCTTGTTCTCGTTCGTCATCTTATCAAAGCCATGGGCCATCAGGGTATCGGTGATATCCTTCTGCTCCACCATGAAACTTACGAACATATCCTTATTAGGCAGTTCCTCCTCGAAGGTCTTGGCATAGAAGCCATTGAGCATATAGTCGTGCTCCACAGTAGAATGAGAGCGGATAGCCTCGAAGCCACAGTGGTGGTTGGTGAACACCAGTCCATCGGGCGATACAACGACACCAGAGCAATAGCCAGAGAAATTGACAACGGCATGCATAATGGCATCGTCAGCCTGATAGAGTTTTTCATAAGGCAGACTATAACCATAGCCCTTCATCTGCTCATAG
>JAEEGG010015653.1_pt1 | contig 15885 bp, 19 predicted proteins | sample 9134161 | NCBI WGS metagenome assembly JAEEGG01 (sample SAMN16246543, study PRJNA631951) | gut metagenome | biome: gut microbiome; feature: rumen; material: CR-attached | host: Bos | place: Iran: Karaj | collected 2018-10
ATTTATCCCAAATCGGTCATTAGGGTTTATGGCAGATTAGTATTTGTTTCGAGCAGATTGGCCGCATCGCTGGCGAAGACGTAGCGGGCTACGGCGAGACAGGGATGTGGACAAGATGCCGAAAGAAATGCTGATATGGCATAAACAGACCTTAAAAAGCGAGAAAGGATATAAAAGTCGGCCTAATGACCGATTTGGGTTTATCATTAGGGTTTGGGGCGATTTATAGAGGTCTCCATAAACACGTTTTCCGCTTTTGCCATTTAGGGGCGAAGTTTGTATACCCAAGGCGATGCCATTGGGCTATATTTGCCTTGTCTTTGTAGGGTGATTCGTAGAAATCCCTTTTGGTTACTCTTGCTTTTCGTTGACAAGGCACAACAAAAACAATGCCGCCATTTCCGTCAACCCTTTTCACCGCACGCCCTTTTCCGCGAATTCTCCCCAACCTGCTCCCAAGGCTCTTTCGCGCTGCCCTTGGCTCGCTCTTCCATCCACCCTTCGACCACCGTTCTACCTCAGTTCTCCTTCTGTAATGGGAGAACGATGGGAGAACGATGGGAGAACTGAGGACTAAGGAGCGATGGAAGAGAGTCCGAGTCTCTATCTGTGTGTTTTCCCGGAATCGCTTGACAGATTATTGCCTACTAAATCGTTTTTCTTGTCAGGTTTTAGTATGTTGACCGCTATCATTCAAAAAAATACGGGAGAGAGATAATAAAATCGGAAAAAATCCGTTCTTATGAAAAAACCAGGTTAACAAATTCAAGGGCTCTCAATACGGATACCTTGGACATTGAGAAATGGAGAATTGAAAAATGAAAACAAACAATAATAAAATGACACGTAACGTAATCACATCCATGCTGTTGGTAGCCATCACCCTGATGACCGTTGGCTGCAACAAAGAAAGTATCACACCGATTGAACCAAATGTGAAGGTGAGTCGTATCTACACCACAAGCACCATCATTACGGAACAATACAACGGGAGCACACAAACCTGGGACACCATGTATTATTTTCCCATCGCGCGCAGATTAGACATCGAGTTCTGCTGGACTGGCGACCGTTTAGACAGTATGCACCATGGGGAGGAAAGCTTTCTCTTTACCTACGACAGCCAGGGGCGTCTTGTCCGCGTAACCAATGACTACGACCTCCAATACATCGACTTCGAATACAACACCGGAGACAAAGTGTCGCGGATACACTTATGCGGCCTCCATGAAGGCGACACAGTGTTCAAAGAGACCTTTCAGTACTTCTGGTCCAACGAAAAGTTGCAGCGTGTGGAAAACGACATCTGGGCTCTCACCCCTGCCGAGAGCGGCACCAAGCATTCGGAACTGTTCTACACCTGGACGGGTGACAATGTCTCCAAGACAGTTCGCCACATGCTCTACTTTGACGGCAAACGCGACACGGTCAGCTACAACTACGAGGTAAACAATCTCGTCAACCCGTTGTACAGGATTACATTCTGGCAGATACCCTACAGTGGATTGTTCATTTCTTTCGACGGCACCGATGGATTGAACAAGAACATGCTGACTCGTTGCTACAATGACAGGACGGATCGTAGGTTTGAATACACCACTACTGGCGGTCGCGTCACTGGCATCCACGAGGTCTATAGCACGATGAGCGCATTAGGACTCACGCGCAGCACAACGGTGGTGGACTACGAGATAGAGTACGTCAAATAATGAACAGAAGAATCTCCCGACATTAGTCAATTCATCGCCGGTTATATCAGCCGAGTGACATTGATTCTCTTCCATTTCTTCCCCATTCCGAGGAGGTAGGCATCTTGGTTCTTGATGAGAAGCTCGCCTTTGGCAAGAGAGGCGATATCCTGCCGTAGGTCTTGCATTTCTCGTTGGTTCAGCCCATAGAGGTCGCGCAGTACGCTGTCGTTGATGGTCTGTTGTTTCATAATGAGTGGGTACTGGGCATTGGTATAGAAGTCGAAGTATTTGCTGCGGTAGCTGTCCATGCTTTGGGTGGCAAGGATGATACTCATTCCTTTGTTTCTTCCTACGGCTATGAGGTTTCGCAGAGGCTGATTGTCGAAACCGAGCATATAGTGCGCTTCGTCGTTGAGGTTTTCCAGATCATCGGATTGGTCATTGAAGTCTTAGTAACGCTAAAGAAGACGAGCGGTGTCCCCACTATTGAGGACACCGCTCGTTTAGTTGTATGGGATTCTGTATGCTCAGCCAGGTAGGGATAATAAGGAGATTTCTATCAATCACCCAAGAGGGGTGAGATATGAATAACACTGAACAAACAGTAGGTGCTGTGGTGATTGTCTGTAGCATCGGTACGCGTCCCGTCAGGGACGCGACACAAAACGAATAAACCCACCTAAAGAGAGTGTGATGGCGCTTCAATCCATCTTCGGTCTCTCGGTAAGGTCAGTTTACCCGTCGGGCGGATGATGCCTGATATGACCCCAATGGATATGAGGAAAAAGGAAGTGCCACTTCGGATTTTCAGCGAATAGCCGAAGTGGCACTTCGAGAATTAGTCGTTTTCAATTTAGTGCGTGTACCATGTGATACGACTATTTACGAGGCTTGTTCCACTTTGCAATTCAGTTTGTATGGCTGTGGGGCAGGTGATGGCGCAGGCACCAGATATAGAAGCGAGATTGTAGCACATTTGGTGTTTCCCAGAGTAAGTCGTAATTTCCGAGGTATGACTTGTAAGACCACTCATATCAAAGTTATAAAGATTGAGACTTGTGAGTCTGCGACAATTACTGAACATTGATCGCATATCATTCACGTAGGAAGTGTTGAAATTGTAAAGATCGATGCTAGTTAGATTGCTACATTCATAGAACATCCTATACATATTATTAACATTGGAAGTGTTGAAATTGGAGAGATTGAGGCTGGTTAGGCTGCTGCAAAAAGCGAACATATAAGACATATCGGTGACATAGGAAGTGTTGAAGTTGGAGAGATTGAGGCTGATCAAACTGCTACAACCATCGAACATACCAGCCATATCCGTGACATTGGAAGTGTTGAGGTTGGAGAGATCGAGGCTGGTTAGGTTTCTGCATCCTAAGAACATATCAGATATATCTGTGACATTAGAAGTGTTGAAGTTGGAGAGATTAAGGCTGGTTAGACGGTTGCAATGATAGAACATCGCACTCATTTCTATGACATTAGCAGTGTTGAAGTTATCCCCAAAATCAATACTGGTGAGTGCTGGTAAATAAGTTCCTCTAAACATACTGCCACAGTTTGCATTGGCACTCATTCTATTGGCTGGCGTAGAAACCACCCAAGTAGTGCCGTTCAGATTGCCATAAATTGGATAAGAGGATGTGGCTGTTGAAAGAATAATACCCGTTGCAACAGAGACGTTATTGTACTCAAAACGTATGGCTGTGGCATTTTGAGGAATAGCTTGATTGAACGTCCAGCCATCCACAAGTTCGGCAGTGGTTTGGGACAATTCATCCACACTGACGGTAACTGTGGTGATGGTGTTGTGTGCCAAAGTAGCATCTTCGATAGTGATAGACTTATAACCTGTGGGGGTAGTGACGGTAACAGTTACGTCGTTTCGGGTAGAGAATTCCGGCACTATCACATCAAAGTATTCTGTTGCCAAAGGCTCTACCGTTTTCATCGGAGTGTTGTCTGCCTTGCAAAGGCTAACCGAGTGCGAGCCTGTTGAAGAGGGGATGACGATAGCATCTGTGCTGTTACCCGTAATAGTGGCGGTACCTGTACCGCTGAGAGTAACACTTTCAGCAGTGATAGAGATGCTGGTAACGGGCAGTTGGGCATTGATGGCGTTGCTTACATACACCCTCACTACCGAGCAAAGGTTGTGAAACTGAAGTGTGCTACCCCTGTCGATAAAAGCACCCATAGGGACATCCACCCGTTGATGGGTGCCCACCATTTCAAACACCTGTGTTGCGGGCAGGGTTACAGCCACAGAACTGCTGCTATTGATATTGTCATTGCTATTGGTGAGAATTCCAGCTGGAAAGATGGCACGATAACCCGAAGTGCTGTTTGCCACATTGGGTATTTGTGCGGCATTCTCCATTGCCGTCTGTAACGTATAGTCGGCATCGTTAATCCGTATCTGGTCACCATTATGCCAATAGGGTATATGGTCGTTGATATAGACCTTTGAGTCGTTGCTGACCTTCTGGATGACCGCGTTGAGTGTGACGGCATCCTGGTCTTTCTGGCAGCTGACGGCACTGAGAGCCAACAGGGCTGCAAAGAACGAGAAAATGATATGTTGCTTATTCATAATGTGTGATTTCAATGTTTGATGATTTGAAATGAGTTCTATTAATTCGTTTAATTGGTAATTGTACTTGTACAATAATTCGAGAATTTAATTCGTCAGATTCGTGTAATTCGTGTTCGAAATAAATGATTGGAGGTCAATGTTATATAAAGTTTAATTCCATGAACCTGTGCCGAAGACATCGGTACCCTGAGAGGATCCGTTATTCCATCCGGCATCGCCGAAGCGGTTGGATTCTGAATTTGATGTAGGGCCATCCCATGTAGCATTATCGAAGAGGGGTAGTTCGAAGCCTGATGTCCGAACCGACATCTGCAATCCCTCCTCCACCACAAAGGACACCATTGTAACCTTAGGCGGGTCGTAATTGAGTTTGTATTTCTTTTCCATAGGCAGGATTATTAATATTCATTTCTTCTAAACAAACGTTTTCTCGTGTGGGTATAAAAAAACCGCGAACTTCTTTTGTGCAAGTTCGAGGTCGTAGGAATAACCTTTAGTGCTACAAGAAAAGCCCACGGTAAAACCGCGAGCGTCCCTGCTTTCATGAGCACTAATAGTAACGAAATTTCCTACGTTTCGAACTTGCCTATGAAAAGCGAAAACGCTTCTATATTATGTGTTTATTTTCTTTTTATTGTTTCGATATGTTGTTTTTTTTAGTTGTTATTTAGTTTGCAAAGATACGGATTTATTTTTGAGCGGCAAAAGTACACGGATTTTGTTTACAATTATTGTACCAAGTTAGCATTCTCAGAGAATAATAACATATATGCAAAAAACCATTTCTCTTAGCCATCATTCGCTAGATTAGTTCTTCCTTCTCGAAACCATTCCTCTGCAATTTTGCAATTGTCACTATCTGGGTCAGGATTGGCCCTGGGTACTTTTACAAGTAATGGCATTGGTACGCAGCATCCAAAGATAAGTGCTTCACCGGGAACGGACTGTTTTATTTTATTAGCAAAATCCTCAGAAAAGTATGGTAATACAGAATATACATATTTCAAATCAACCTCATTTTGAATCCGATGAACAATGTAGTTTCCACATTGAGAGAGAACTGTTTCGGACAATTCAGAAGGACGTTGTGATGATATCATCAAATAGAGGGAGTATTTTCGGCCTTCTCGAGCAATCTTCTCAAATATATTCTCCCTTAAAATATATCCTCCATTTTTCCGAATATATCGATGGGCCTCGTCCATTATTAGATGTATTGGCTGCTTGCGCCGTGATTCTCCATATAATTTTTTACGGTAATCGAAAAGCATTCGACTAATAACGTTGGTAAGCAGTTCTAAAGTTTCAGAGTTGATTTCACTTGTGTCAATAACAATTAGTTGTTTTTTCTTTTCATCATCATTGATACCGAATACTTTCTCTAAGTACTTATCAATATCTTTATAATCCTGCCTCTCGGATTTCATAAACCCACACTCGGGATTATTGAGGAAATAATCCAAGCGAGTAATCATGGTAGATGCATACTCTCGAATACGAACATTACCTCGAGCCTCTTCTTCGAGTAGAGTCATTTCAACTGCTATAGATAAAAACTTATAATCATAATACTCTCCAGGCAGTAACTTTTGAAGGTCAATTGTAATAGCAGCATCTTCATCAATACTATCTTTTGCTGTAGAAATGAAATTGTCTAGTTTAGCATCATTATTACCATAACTTATGGAGCAGTATTGTTCTGCATTCTTAAGGAACTCTCGCATGTTAGAAAGACGTTCTTCAGTTCCAAGTAATTGTCCACATCTGAATAAAACGCTTCTGGCTGCAGTGATTCTTGCCGTATCAGAATCTACTTGGGCTAAAACTAGTGAGAGGATGTGCAACACCTTCCATTTGAAGTAATTGATGAAGGATGAATTATTGTCATTGTTCTCGTTTACAATCTTGTAAAACTTATATGTTGTTTGTAGTACCTTATCCCAAAATGGTTTCTGGGTCAACTCAGAAGCCATTAGAAAACCAAGCCATTCATCAAGATTCATCAAATAATAGGGCATTGAGAATGATTCTTGTCCAGGATCTAGATTTTCCTTAGTCAACGTGGGTTTGTAAAACTTTACATCAATTGCTTCAGTTAAGCGAGCATCAGTGAAAGATTTCTTATATTCACCATTAGAATCAAATAGAATTGTTTTAGCACCTTTTGCATAGTTATTATTCTTTCGGTACACTTCATGAAGTATATGTGCGACAGTATTAGATTTTCCACTGCCGCTATTGCCTAAAATGGCCGTATGAATATTAAAGAAAGAGTTAATGCTCAAGTTGATTTGGTAATTTAGCATGCTCTTACTTATACCTATGTTAAAAAATTTATGGATGCCATCATTCTCATCAGAAATAGCATTAACACCTTCAAGTATCAAATCCAGATCGGAAGTTAACACTATCTCTACGTCAGTATAAAGTGACGGAAAAATCCCTACGCCTAGTGAGAATTTACTATCACGGCCAATAGTGCCAATCGGCTTCATTATAATCTCTCGTGAACTATCTAGATTATATTTAGAGGATTGTATATTAGACGAAGCATAATCCACTACCGATACCACTTCACACACAATAATCTCTCCAGAAACATTTTGTGTCTTTAGATAGCTTCCTATATTCCCAAAGTAATACACGGAGCCATCAATACTAATCGTTGAATTTCGGGTAGAGTGGAACAAGCGTACCCTAAACTGATTGTACTCAACAGATATGATTTTACCTATTTTCATGGAGTTCCTGTACAAATTGTTTCAGAAGTGGCTCTGGGTCAAATGCATTCTTGGTGGGAATAAGTTTGTCAACAATTTCGCTAAAATGATGTATTGGCACTTCTTGGTCGCCTTCATCTGTTGACCATATGCGATATATGCGTGGGTCATCTATCTTTGTAATCACCTTATTGTTGGAAATATCATTCAGAATCACTAGATTCATAGTCGAATTAGTGGCCAAGGCACGATATATAATATCATTCACATGCTCATCGCTAAAACTATATCCAATAATAAACAAAATAGTGTTTTGCTCCAATAATTTATGTTGAAACTCTCGGAAAAGATCCACATAAGGAGCACCAAGGCTTTTATTCTGCTTCAGGGGTGTTGGATAAATCAACACACTTGAGTTGTTTGTGTCATTTCTTAAAGGTAGCTCTTTAATGGTAAAGAACGATTCTTTGTTTGAGTTTTCATCTTCTATCCAATTAACAGAACCATGAATTTTGTATAGGTAAACCAAATTTTCTACAGGTTCATATTTGTCAATAGCGGTGTCCATGCGTTTGGAAAGAGTGTAATTAAAACTTGCTGGATTAAAACTTCTCATCACGCCACCACTAAAACCATTGAAGTAATGAATGCTTAAATAGTCAAGGGCTACCTCATTGAACATATCATTGTTTGTGGTAAAAATATTTACACGAGAGAGTTCTTTGTTTCGTAAGGCTACCTTGGAATAAAATTTTTTGTAAATTTCCAATGTTTTACAAGTCTCTGTTCCCCAAGTATCCGTATTCAAAATGTCAATTTTTGTTTTCAAGAAATGCTCAATTTTTGCTATTAAAGTTGTTATCGTCAATAGGCTTTTCTGTTCCTCTTCAGAAGGATTCTTTACATCCTCCAAATAGCTGCGTCCAGAGTAGAGAATTCCTAAAACGTTCTCAATGTTACCACCATCTTCAATGTTATCAAGGAATTTCTTTTCCTCTATGGGATATGAGTCTTTTTCTACCTGAAGCCCATCATACAGACCTTTCATTAATGGAATTGCCTTGGCACTTGTTCCCGAGCCAAATAGGAAACAAAGATTTTTCATATCGAAAAATGAGCTCATTTTTTCACAGATGGTTTCTTGATGTTTATCTTTCTCGATATCGTCAAGTAGATTCTTTTTCCCCTGAATAAAATGATAATTCATAATGTTGTATTAAGAGGTCAAAACTTATAATGTTCTATTTCACGCTGCAAAGATACGAAAAAAAAACGAATCAACGAAATCTTGTTCTGGAATTAGATTTCTGGGTAATCCTTCCAGCGTTGGCGGGTTGCCTCAGGACCTTTATGTATCTGGCGTTGTAGCAGAGTCTTGGTGGGGACGATTTCATGTTTCAAGTGTGTTTTCCAGATCATCAATCGAAGGCAACTCTGATTTCAATTCTTCAATCATCTTACTGGTTTGATATTCTGCTATACCGAGGGGATGCGTCGTTACCCGAAGGTCGTGAATTTGCAAGTCTCGTTTGCAAAAATGGCTTCTCCTGTAATTGTGCAAGCGGCACTTGCTCAAATGGGAAGTCGGGGTATTCGTCAGCAAATTGTCTCATATATTTCAGGTTACGGATATTAGTTTCATACGGTTCGCAATGACCTTTCATCAACTCATACAAATAGGCCGGGCTTTGCACGTATAATTCGTTTTCTTCATCTTGCAGGGCTTCCATCAACGGGGATTTATAGACTTTCTCCATTGCCTGCTCGATGCCGCAACCAGTGTCCTCCATTACATATTTCACCAGCTCGCTCAAGACATAATCTGTCAAGTACGTTGCTATCTATTGGTGAGTTGACTGGTTATGCGAGCGTACCCCCGTTCTTTTAATTCATTATTTCAGAAACTCCATAGGGCTGATAACGGGTATCTCTGACAAAAGGAAATCCTTCTCATTCCGTGTAATTATTCCGTCCACTGTTTTAGAAGAAACTGCGGAGCAATATTGCACAGCATCTTCAAAATCTCTCCAGCCAGATTGCAATGCCATCGAAACAACAAAGCCGTCAACAGGAACTGTATGCAATACATCACAGAGTTGAGATAGGCAACTAATTCTATCATCATGCGAAAGATATTTGCGCAACGAATAGTATATGTTAGTATAAGACAGCGAGCAAAGACTCAACTTATACTCACCACTCTCTGCACCGTCAAGCAAAACCGCTGCTGCATCAGCACCCTCTCGATTAAGAAGTAGGTCGATGATAACATTTGTATCTACCAGATAATGTTTCATGCCTCATAACGGTTTGCCAGTTCCTGTTTGTAGTCGAAATCCTTGGGTGCAGTTGCTATACCACGAAGACGCTGTGACAGGGGACAACCCTTTGCTGCAACACTTCTCTGCTTGGATGCAAACTCCAGCAGAATAATATTCATTTGCTGTTGAAGCCAACGTTCTACCGCCTCCTCATTGGGGAATGCCGGACGAATCTCTTCCATTAAAGAATCATTCACCGAGATATTGTAGGTGCACATATTTTTATTGTTTATTTTGTATAACGAGAAATAAAGTAGAATATTGTGTAAACAAGAGTGTCAACTCAATATATGTCTATAATATGTCTTCTTTTTATGTCACATTTTCGTTTGCAAGATACTTGTCACTGCGACAGTGTAAATTACTTTAGGAGGGTTCTATTTATTTGTTTTCGTGTCGCGTCCCTATCGGGACGCATCTGTTTGCCTCAGATAATCACCGCACTACGTACGGTGTTATTCATATCTCACCCCGATGGGGTGATTAATAGAAGTTTCCTTTATCATGTTAACTGTATAGGAACTATCCAGCACCCCTTTCTCTTTCATATACTCAGTCAAGTCCTCCATGAGATAGCGGGAGCTAAAGGTATGTAGCACATCATAGGAAGGTACGATATACCCATATAGAATACCCGAACTTTTCAATCGTCGATAGACCTCTTGTTGCGGCAGCTTGAGTGCTGCGGACAACTTGGCAATGCAGTATGTGACAAATTCCAGCGTTTTCCTATCCATGGTCTCTATTCTATTTCGTTGTAGCCATCAGTCATCGGCAGACACATTTAGAAACACGCCCTGCAAGGCCGCATCCCCTGACCCATTGTAATATGTTCTACCCTGTATCATGACTTTTTCTGTTATACAATTTCAATTTGCAATAATACGACATTTTTCTGATACAGCCAAACAATAATACAAAAAGGTTTTTTTTCCAATCGACAGTTGGGTTTGGGGTTGCTCATTAAGTTCGCGGGCAAAAGCCGACGCCGCGCGATTCCAGGTAGCCATACTCGGTAAGTTAGCACAAGTAACGCTTGACTGTGGTGGGGTTGAAGCCGGGATAATCACTGGCTCTGCCTAAAATTGGTTGACTGCATTTTCCTGATTCAAGGGGGGCGCTCGTCGTGGTGGGCGTTACGCTAGGGTTGCTACAGTTCAAAACCTTCATAGGGGTACAGCAATTGTGGAAAAGGAACTGTAGCAACTGTAGCACTGCAACGCTGTATTGTCTTTTCCTGATTCTGTGAGGATATTTTGAACTGTAGCAACTGTAGCACTGTAGCGCGTTTCAGTGCTACAGCGCTACAGTTATTCCACATCAGCCATTTTTCAGAATTTATGCCTTCGCTTGGGGTTCGCTTCCTAGAGCGAAGGTCGGGACAAGTCACAGAGACGTGATATGCCGGTAGGAGAAAAATAGCCAAGCCTAATAGAGTATCATATTATTTGAGGCTGTTTAACCCAAAGCGGTCACTAAGATTTAACCAAGGTACCATAGATTATATCGCACACGATATAGTGTTCAAGTATCATAAAAATCACATTTTATTGTCGAAGCATCAAAAAATGTTTGTATCTTTGCATCGTGAACGATATAATTTAATAACAACTTAAAATATTTACATCATGGATTTTAAAGCCACATTACAGGTTTCACAGATGATTGTGAACGAACTTACGGAAGGTGCTTTTGTGCACAAAATGCAGGGTCTGCTCTTCAAATCGCAGGGCTTCGAGAAACTCGGTCAGAAATATCTCGACCATTACACCGAAGAAATGGAATGGGTAGAGAAATACACCAACCGTATGCTTGACCTAGGCTGCGTGCCTGAGGTGAAACTCAACAAAGAGAGCAAACTGATTGAGGATGCAAAGGCATACATCGAAGAAGACCTCCGCATCCAGCGCGAAGGCGTGGAAACCCTCTACAAAATCATGCCCACACTCAGCTGCGACCCCACCACCTACGACATCACCAAGGCCTACCTTGCCGACGAGGAGGAAGACCTCTACTGGAGCGAAGAGCAATTAGACCTCATCGGGAAAATCGGCCTCCAGAACTGGCTCATGCGCCAAATGTAATTACAAGAGGGTCTCACCGACATGGACAGACGTGAATTTATCAAGAAGTCGGCCATGGCCGCGGCGGCAGGCGTAGTGATTGCCTCGCCCATAGGTTCGGCATTGGCGCAGGAAGACCACCCAACAATGAAAAAAATGAAAGTACTGCTTATCAATGGCAGCCCACGCAAAGGCGGCAACACTTTCCTTGCCTTGACCGAAGCGGCAAAGCAACTGGGCAAAAACGGTATTGACACTGAAATCATACAGATTGGATCACAAGCTGTACATGGGTGTGTGGCCTGCAACCACTGCAGCCAGACGGGACGGTGTGTGTTCGACGATGACCTATGCAACACGGTCATCGACAAGATGGCTCATGCCGATGCCCTCATCGTAGGGTCGCCCACCTATTACGGACAGCCCAACGGTACATTGCTGAGCCTTGTGCAACGTCTTTCCTATGCTGCCTCACATGTGATGCAGAACAAGCCTGCCGCCGCGGTGGCGGTGTGTCGTCGCGGCGGTGCATCGGCAGTGTACCAAACCCTACTCATGCCATTTCAGATGCTCAACATGCCTGTGGTCACTTCGCAGTACTGGAACATTGTCTATGGCCGCACAGAAGGCGAGGCCGCCCTCGATGCCGAAGGAATGCAGACCATGCGTACTATGGCCGACAATATGGCCTTCCTGCTGAAGAAAATCCACGCCAACGGCAACCCCCAATACCCTCAGCGAGAATCCCACCAAGTAACATCATTTATTAAATAACACATTACAACAACCCATGTCAACCATTTACGATTACAAAGCCATCGCCAGCAACGGCAAGGAAATAGATTTCGCCGACTTCAAAGGCAAAGTGCTGATGATTATCAACACGGCCAGCAAATGCGGCTTTACGCCCCAATTCGACGGATTGGAGGAACTCAACGAGAAATACCGCGAGCGCGGATTGGTGATGCTGGGGTTCCCCTGCAACCAATTTGCCAACCAAGACCCCGGCACCGACAGCGAGATTACCGAATTCTGCCGCGTCAACTACGGAGTCACCTTCCAGATGATGAAGACAATTGACGTAAACGGCAAAGAAGAGCATCCTCTGTACACCTACCTCAAAGAGCAGGCCCCCAAAGAGGAAGTCAAAGGACTGAAAGCAAAGGCCGCCACAGCCTTGTTCTCCAAGATAAGCAAATCGGTGGAAAAGGACAGCGACATTAAATGGAACTTCACCAAATTCCTTGTCTCGCGCGACGGAACACGCATCGAGCGTTTCGCCCCCACCACCGAACCCAAGGATATTGAAAAAGCCATTGAGGCAATGCTATAATGCACGAAGAACTGAGACTTAAGAATCAGCTTTGCTTCAGGGTCTACACCCTTTCGCGCCTCATCACACAGGCCTACCGTCCTCTGCTCGACCCGCTGGGGCTTACCTATCCGCAGTATCTGGTGATGATGGTGCTGTGGGAGAATGACCGACAGACAGTAGGCGAAATAGGCCAACGTTTGATGCTCGACACCAACACCCTCACGCCCATGCTGCAACGCATGGAGCGTGAGGGACTGGTGGTGCGCACTCGCGGCATCACCGACGGCCGTCAAACATTAGTGAATCTTACCCCGAAGGGAAAACACCTGGAGCAGAAAGCAAAAGACATTCCAGCCTGCATGTCCGAAAACTGGCATGGCGACATGCTGGATTCCAACCAATTGTCAAACTTGGTCGCCACAATCGACACCTTGATAGAAGGCCTTAAATAAAACCATCACCCCAAAGCCCACAAGCTACACAAATGGATCTTGCAAAATACATGACCGACAGCATTGCCGACATTATGGCCAAAGCCTACCTCAATGTGCTGTCCAACCCCCGCGAAGCCCGTTTTATACACCGCATGCAAAAGCAATTCTCCGCCTCGTCGCATCGCCGCGCCAAACTATTGGAAGAGGACGGAACAGTGGTGCCCCCGTTCCTCATTGCCAGCATTGCCACCACTTGCAACCTGCAGTGCAAAGGTTGCTATGCACGTAAAAACGGCATCGCCGCATCCGACAACCAGCCCCGTCGCCAGACACTCACCCCCGCTCAGTGGCGTTCCATCTTTGCCGAAGCCGCCGAAATGGGCGTGAACTTCGCTCTCCTTGCAGGGGGCGAACCCCTCACCCGGCGCGACCTGCTGGAGCAGATAGCACAAGTTGAGGAGATAATATTCCCCATATTCACAAACGGCACCATGCTGGGAGCCTCGTATTTGGATTTCTTCAAGCAACACATGAATATGATACCTGTGTTCAGCCTTGAAGGCGATGCCCTGCAAACCGACTCCCGGCGGGGAGAGGGAGTGTACCGTATGGTGGAACAATCCATGCAGAAAATGAAGGAAGAAAAACTCTTCTACGGTGCAAGCATCACGGTAACCACCGAGAACTACCACGATGTGACCAACCTGGAATACGTGCGCCAGCTGCGCGACAAGGGGTGCAAACTAATCTTCTATGTAGAATATGTGCCCATCGACGAAACCACTGCCCACCTTGCCTTCACCGACGAGCATATCGCCGACATGGAGCAACGGTTGCAGCTGCTGCGCAATGAGGTGGACGGCATCATCATGCTTTCCTTCCCGGGCGACGAGAAAGCCCTTGGCGGTTGCCTTGCTGCCGGACGTGGTTTCTTCCACATCGGCCCCGACGGTGCTGCCGAGCCCTGCCCCTTCTCGCCCTATTCCGACAGCAACGTTACACAAATCGGCCTCCGCGCTGCCCTCTCCTCCCCCCTATTCCGCCGCATACGCGACGCACGCGCCCTCGGCTGGGAACACACGGGCGGTTGCACACTCTTTGAACACAAAGACGAAGTAGAAGCCATGCTGAACAGCACAACTCAGAACTGACAAAAAGGTGGCACAGTGACAAACGCCGCCACCTTGTCAACTCACACTATGCAAGCCGGTTTTACCTTCAAAGCCGGCTTTCAACAACCTTCCAGTCCACTATTTGCCACAGGGCACTGAGGTAGTCGGCTCGACGGTTCTGGTAGTCCAAATAATACGCATGCTCCCACACGTCGAAGGTCAGCAGCGGCACCAATCCATTCATCACGGGGTTATTGGCATTGCCCTCCTGAGTAATCACCAAATGTCCTTCAGCATTGGCCGACAGCCACACCCAGCCAGAGCCAAACAGGGTGGCACCCTTCTGCTCAAACTCTTTCTTGAAATTCTCAAACGAGCCGAAATCCCTTGCAATCATTTCCGCCACACGGCCTACAGGCTCATGATTCTGGTGGCCAAACTGCTCAAAGTACATTACATGGTTCAGCACCTGTCCGGCATTGTTGAAAAGTCCGCCCTTGGAGTTGCAAATCACCTCGCTCAAGGGCTTGTTCTCCAACCCGCTGCCAGGCAACAGCTTGTTCAGGTTGTCCACATAGGCTTTCAAATGTTTGCCGTGATGGAAACCCAGGGTGTTACCACTAATTACACCCAGATCGTCAGCCCCATAAGGCAGCTGCATCATTTCAAATAATCCGTTTACGGGGAAAATGTCTCTCATGATAGTATCGTTATTGATTCTTTTTGTACAATAACGTCATCCCTCGAAAATTATTGCATACACAACAACTCAAACACAGTCACTTTAACAAAAAAAGTGTATCTTTGCACCATGATTGCTCACCGTACTCGACAACTCCTTCTAGCCTATGCGGCTGAATACGAGACTGCCGACTTCCTAAACGGGGACCCCTCTTGGTTCATGCACCAAGTGAATGGGCAGCAGAACCAAGAGTCTATGGCACTATTGGCATCTATCCTCAGTTTTGGCAGCCGCACACAATTTATGCCCAAAATACAATGGCTGTTGGACCGTTCGCTAGGCGATGTGGACTATTGGATTCGTTCCGGCCGTTTTGCCCGCGACCTGCCCGCCTCTTCTCCCCAATGCTTCTACAGGCTCTTCACTGTGGAACGCATGAACCAGTTCCTTGAGGCCTACCGGCACCTGCTCCTGCAGCATGGCTCCATGGGCCAATATATAGAACGCAACGCACACACGGGTATCGACGCTTTGGCCGCCATCTGTTCCTTTTTCAGCCAAAACGGCATCAGCGTTGTGGTACCCAAGGACACCCATTCCGCCTGCAAACGTCTCTGTATGTTTCTCCGATGGATGGTGCGTGACCAATCGCCTGTTGATTTAGGGCTTTGGAGCCCTATTATTGACAAACGGACCCTCATCATGCCTCTCGACACCCACGTGTTAAGCCAGGCCCTGCGTCTCGGACTCATGTCTTCGCGTTCGGCAACACTTTCATCCGCCATCCAGCTGACCAAGACCGTGGCCGAGATATTCCCCGACGATCCGCTCCTGGCCGATTTTGCACTATTCGGCTACGGCATCCACCATAGCCAATCATAACTATCTTCTTCTTCGGGTCTTGCTCCTCTTCGTGTTCAGGTGCTTCAACGTTGCATC
>JAEEGG010015656.1_pt1 | contig 15883 bp, 13 predicted proteins | sample 9134161 | NCBI WGS metagenome assembly JAEEGG01 (sample SAMN16246543, study PRJNA631951) | gut metagenome | biome: gut microbiome; feature: rumen; material: CR-attached | host: Bos | place: Iran: Karaj | collected 2018-10
CCTTGAGTCCCGCCGCCTTGGCGGCCTTGGCGAGAAGGCCGAACTTGGCGGCGAGGTTCTTCCAGCCCGCGTCGTCCAGCCAGTCCATGGGACCGGGAGAGATCCAGGCGATGGCGAAATTGTCGGTGAAGCGCTTGAAATCGCAGTTTTGCAGATCTTTGACCGCGCTGTCAAAAACGTCCGCCGGCCAACTGCTCCCGTCCCACATGTAGAGGCTTGCGGCCCAGCCGTCGGCATTGGTCATGGAGAAGATGACGCCATCGAAGGGCATGGTTGCCTCCATCTCTCGCCAGTGTTCACGCAACTGGCGCGGGTTCGTCATGTCCCATCCGTAGTGCAGAAGCTTGGCGCGATGCGGATCCGCCGCGTTCAAGGCACAGACAGCACCGAGCAGCACCATTCCCAGCAGAAGAGTCTTGTGAGTCATTTCAGTCTATCCTATGGTTATAATGATTATCAATAATGATAGAATTCTTTATTCTATGATTCCCAATTGCTTTGCAGTGACGATTTCGGTCTCGTAGGTGCCGTCGGCTGAGATATCGAAGATTCGGAAGCCTGGATCGCCGTCGTTGTAGGAGGAAAGCGTTGCGGCCTTGCAGAAACCGAGGCGGATGCCGTTCTGGTCGGTCACATCGAAGGTATTCATGTGGTCGTGGCCGAAATACGCGCCCTTGAGGTTGCCCATCTTGAGCCAGCTCTGATAGAGGGTGCGCCCCTGGTAGGTATGCCGTTCGTCGGTGTAAACTGCCCATGAGGGCGGACAGGGCTCCTCGGCCAGTACGCCAGTGCCGATGCCATCGGCGAGACGGTCGAAGGAGCCCACGGCGCCATTCCAGACCGTCCCCGGCGGCTGGATCAAGTACTTCTTGTGCGGTTCGATCCAGACCATGTTCGCCTCAGGAATGACATAGCGCTCAAGGGGCTCTGACCAAATTGCCGTCTCGGGCAGTTTCTTGATCCAGCGGTTGAGCGGCTCACTGAACACAGCATCTGCATCGCCTTCCGAGGCATCCTCGGTTTCCAACAGTTGGATGTCCGCGGGGCGGGTTGGGACATGCACGAGCACGTTGGTTCGGTTGACATCGCAGACGATGATGTGCTGGAACCACAGGCATGGGAGGGTGCCGGCGTGATCTTCGTACCACTGTATCTGGTCGGTGCGGCAGCCGTCATAGCCGCCTTGGGGCGGATAGTCTCCGGAGTCCATCACGATGAGGTTGAAGCGCGGCGTGTCGTCGGCGGCGGACAAGATTGGGATAGCGCCACTGCCGACACCCGAGAGTTCGGCGATGTCGAAATCAACGAAGTATTTCCCGCCCAGTTGCTTGTAGATGTCATACTGTTCCTGGCGGGTGTAGTATTCGGGGCCTTTGAATTCAGAGTCATGGTTGCCGAAGGTGATGGCGTGGGGGATCTGTTCCGCCACGAAGATGTCCATGAACTCGGAGACCGCCTGTTCGAACTCGCCGTGCTTATTGAAGCGCTTGGTGTTGTCGCCGGTCAGGATGATGAGCGACGGGCGGTACTTCCGGATGCCACGCCGGATGAGTTCCTTGACTGACTCCTCCAGCGGATAGACGCCCTGTGGGTCTGTAAGTTGCATTATGCGGAACTTGCCTGTTGCGTCAAAATGGAATTTCTGGGCGAGGTTTGGCGAGACGGCAGGCAGCGTGGATTGGGCGAAGGCGGTCATGGTGAAAAGAAGCAAGGCAATGATGATAAAGGATTTGGTGTGGTTCAAAATCAGGTAATACCCGTTACCAGTGAAAACTGCACTTGCAGTTAAGCTAATCCCCCTCCCCTGATTTTTCCAGCCCGGATTTTTGACTTCCCGGATTTTTGAGTATTTTTATCGAATCATGATGTCAGAAAAGTCTTCTTCTGTTATTCCGCATTCGTCGCAGAACTGCGCGATGATGTCGTAACGGTCAAGCGTCGCAAGACGATGCGTGTCGCTTCCGACTGTGAATTTGCATCCGGCCTTTTTGGCGATGGTGAACGGCCTTATGAGAGATTCATAATATTTTGGTTCTATGAGACATCCGGAATTGATTTCAATGGCGTTACCATATTCATTGGCAATCGAAAGAGCATCGAAAAATTCCGCGTCTGAAATAGTGTCCAATACCTCCCGTGGTTTGTCATTATGCTCCCCCATGGGAACAAACGGATGTGCAAGTACATGTCCCACACGACTTTTCGCCCCTGCGATAAAGAATTTCATCATGTGTTTGCCCCACCCCGCAAACGAATGGTCGTCAGGTTGCTGGATAACGGATTTCAGATGGAAATGGTCGGTCGGAAGTAACACGACATCAAGCATTTCCTTCAGTTCAAGAGTGCCACCAATGCAATCGGGAGAATACGTTTCGATTTCCGCACCGACGAGCACTTTCATGGGAAATTCAGTCGATTCCACCATTTTCTTATTCTCAAGAATCTGCTTAAGCGTTTCCGGAAAGGGCCCCTTGAAGTTTGGCCTGTTCTCCCAAATGTTTTCAGGAAGTGTCCAGTAATGGTCTGTGATGCAGATACTTTTGAAGCCTTTTGCCGCAAGAGCTCGAACAAAATTCTCAATCGTCGCCTCTTGATCGCCAGAGCAAGGCGACAGCTTTGTATGCATGTGGTAGTCGTTTACAATTTTCATGGTCATTTCCTTTATGTTTTTCATCAAATCACTATTATAATTTTATCCCCGCAAAGCATCCATCCCCCCTAGACGCAATATCATATAGAGAACGCCATCCTGGTCGTTGGCGAACGGGTCGAAAAATTCGCCGCGCCTTGCAGGACATGAAATGGAACCATCTCTATGGCGCATCGTCACGGAGAAAGGATATAAATACGCGCAGGAGGCCGTGCCGTCAGGGGAGAACAGACAAAGACAATTGCGTAGGCATTTGGCCGCTTTTTTCCAATAGCTTGCGTCATTCGTGATTTTGGCGTAAAGATGATAGGCCCTTGCGGTCAGCAGACTTAGGTAGTGCGGGAATGTATCGCCAAAAAGACGGCGTTTGCCAAACCAATATTCATCCCAATGGCGAATCGGTATCTCATTCAGATGATAATCCGGCTGGTCGCCGGAGAAGCGACTCAGCAGATCTATCTGCGGTACCAAATAATGCAAAATGCCCGGATCATGGTCGATACGATCGTAGAAAGCTGCGGGAATCGCGACGGCCGGCGTCGCGATCGTTTGCTCGAAACGGACCTCATGAGGCGGATAATTGAGGCCTGTTTTGCGCATTTGCGCCACATGTTTCCGTAGCAATTCCGTCAATTCATCCGCTTCTTTCACTAGTCCGGCCTCCCGAATCATGTCAATGGCGTCGGAAAAAAGCGTCCCGTTCGGATAGAATTTGAATCCTCCGTCGGAATAGAAAAGACGAATGGAACGGTCGACCCATTTCAAATACATGATATCCTTCTTGTATCGGTATAATTCCAGCCAGAAGTTGATCAATCCCGCTGTATTGTAAAGACGGACGCGGCAGGAATGTTTGCCGATGTCCCCATGGACAATGCCTGTTTCGACTTCATAGGTCTCCCGTAGCAGATATTGTTCATAAAGTTCGATGGCGCGGGCGGCCTCCGCATCATCGGGATGCAGCTGCGCCCAACGGCAGATGAGCAGCCCCATGTTGCCACGTTCACCGCTTGTATTGTGGTCACGCCAGATGTAGTTGTAATACGGCGCGTGCTCTTCATTGTCATAAATCATGAAAGCGCCGTAAAGCGGACTTCTTGGATCGAGCATTTGCTGATTCTTCAAGATGAAACGAACTCTTTGCTCAAGCAGTTTGTCAAAGGATTCGCTGCAATACCCCAATACCCAAAAATGCTTTTTCCCTATCTGGAATTCAAATTTATGTTCGCCAAGCTCATGCGGCGAATAGGTGACTATCAGCTGGTTGTCTTTTCGTAAATACGGTATCTTCTGTCCTTTGCAAGAAACGGTAATATCATCGTCAAAATGATTTGATGTTATCGTGATTTCAAATGTTTCATTAGGGAAGACAGTCTCTTGTGCAAATTCCGCCCACAGACCATTTTCCATGGCGAGCAACGCTTCCTGAAAATGATCATGGGGAAATGCGATAATTGACCATTCAACCACCATTTCACCGCCAGGCAACAGATGACATGGAGAAGGATGTAGCACAAAGTCGCCACGATCATTGCTGGATTCCTCTTCTATGCGTTCCACGCTATAACAATCAAGCGAGCCTTGCGTCAGAACAAGTGCAATATCCGTTGGAAATGGTCCCATCTTCCGCGCATGAACATAGGAGAACTCACCTCCGCACCAAATATGCGCATGACAACGTTGGCTGATGCAGACATCACTCGACGGATAACTATCATTGAACGTAGCGTAAATCCCCAAATCTCCCCGCTTGAAGTAAAGATCATAATATCCTGTATTACGATAAATAAACTTTTCCGTCAGGCGATCATCCAAAAGCATATGAATGACTTCCAATTCTAGCGTCTCTTGACGGTAGTGTGAACGTATTTCATTGCCATCAAAAGACATATCAACAAATTTAAAGCCGACAGGTTCTCCCCAATCAGCCATTCCTTCGACCCAGTTCATCTTTGCCGGATCATCATTCAAGACAAGAGATTTTATCGTTCCATTATATTCGTTAAAATCAATTGTAAAGACTTTGTTTTCCATATTAAAATATCCAATTCTCTATCGCTCAAACATCATCCGTACAATACTGTGGGGCGGCAAATCAAACTGTCGGATATCTGCAATTTCGAATGGTCGGTCACACACAACCTCAGGCATGTCAAAGGAATTGAGCGAATGAATGTCATCAGCGGTGATAATATCCGATTTCATCCGTTTCCAATCCCCAGATGGCAGTTCCAATGCAATGGATTTGGTATCATGGAGATGCTTGTTCACCAAGCTTATGGTCAAGCATCGGCTATCCTCCGCAACGCTTGCAATGGCATCCAGATCATCATCGACATCATCCGGGAGCACTGATGCAAGCTGTTGCCCTAAATGATCTTTCAATAGTTTCATGGCATAGTACGTCGGTGTCCTGTAACATTTTTCTCCACTTGTTTCAAAGAGACTTTGCAGGAGATTGCAAAGTTGCGTCTCCATTGCAAATTCCACAATATCGCAATTGCGGTAGAAGATATGCAGAGCTAATGCGGCGAATATGGCATCGCGAAGTGTCTGACGTTGGTTCTGATTGTTTGCAAAAGTCGCTTCTGGATGCCAAGTGCCCCATTCGTCAAAGCATATTTTCGTCTTGGCGTTCGGGCCAGCATGTTCTCGAATCGTCATGCGATGAAGGTCGATGTCATACTGATACCGTTCAAGAAGATTCAATAGAGAATAATAGCCGTCTTCATCAAAATCAACGGCGTCACCGCACAGTTTGCCGCCTTGCTTGGCACCGCCAAGATAGTGGTGGACAGACAGCGCATCAGGCGGCAAAGCACGCTGGCTACGGGTGATGTGGTCCAACGCTTTCCCTGTCCATCCAGGCAATCCATGACGCATGGAAAGACCAAGACCAATGAAATATAAATGTTTTCTGTCTTCACGCAACACCGTTTGGTATTTGAGATAGGTCTGGGCGTATGCCACAGGATTGTTGTAATCAATATGCCAGACATTTTCATCGGTATTCCCTATCCCCCAATATCTTACGTAATATGGTTCAGGATGGCCGTTTTCAGCCCGCATGGCACCGTATTTTGTCTCTTTTGGCGCATTGACATACTCATACCAGTCCAGAAACTCCTCTGGCGAGCCAGTGGCCGTGTTGACGGTCAGAACAGGATCCGCTCCCGTGAGCTCACAAAAATGAAGGAATTCATCCGTTCCGAAATCATGCCGCCACACGGGATTGGCTGGATCGGCAATGGGATGGAGCCTCGACGGACGCTCTTTGCCGATTCCGTTTTTCCAGTGGTAATGATCTGCGCAACAACCACCTGGCCATCGCATCGCACCGATTCCAAGCTCTCTACAACCTTCAACGACATCCTTGCGCAGACCGTCGATATTTGGAATGGAACTCTCCTTGCCAACCCAGATGCCATCATAAATGACATGCCCAAAGTATTCGAAAAACACAGAATGGATATGCCTTGAAATGACATTGTTTCCCTTCTTTGTAGCAACTATTTTGATTTTCATCATGTAATCTCACTCCAAGGCAATACGTTTTTCATAAAATGGACATACTCACGACATCAAGCCTTATAAGATAATCCATTACAAGAAAATTTCACACAATACCCCAAAAAGGTTACAAAGACATTGAACCAAGATGAAATAACATCTTTACATTTGAAGATGGATACATTATAGTAACCTATCTTGTAAAACAATAGTTCAATTGTCATACACACCACATGAGGAAACGATATGGGAAAAATCATCGCAATCAATGGAAGCCCACGCAAAGGCTGGAATACGGACACGCTGCTGAAGAAGGCATTGGAAGGCGCGGCATCGGTCGGTGCGGAAACGGAAATGGTGTATCTGTATGATTTAAAATTCCGCGGCTGTGTCAGTTGCATGGCCTGTAAACTACTGAAGGAGCCACGCCCATGCCGTTGCATCCAGCGGGACGATCTGACAGCCGTTCTGGATCGCCTTCACGAAGCGGACGCCGTTATCATGGGCAGCCCCATTTATTTTAGCGAAATCACAGGCGAATTGCGTTCTTTCCTCGAACGTTTTCTGTTCCAATACTTGAACTACGACAACTACGACCAACCATTGAGCTCCCCCAAGAAAACGGCGATGGTCTATACGATGAACTGTCCGGAAGCGTGGTTCCCGCAGGTTGGATACAATGAACTATTCCAACGCTACGAGAATATGCTCAAACGCTTCTTCGGTCACTGCGAAACACTTTACGCAACAGAAACGCTTCAAGTAAAGGACTATAGCCGCTATCATATCGCGAGCGTTGACGGCGACGCACGTAAAGTCCGTCACGAGACCGTCTTCCCGCAAGACTGCCAAAAGGCATTCGAGCTCGGCGTAAGACTGGCCTCCAAGCAGTAGTAACGACGGCGTCCCGCCGTCGGCAACCACATTCCACACAAATACACAACCAACCATTATGAACACTGACACGCCCAAACATTTGAAAAATCATATTCTGGTAATCCTTCTTCTTGGAATCGTTTTTCTGACCGGTTGCGTCAGCCCGCTTTCCCAGTGGAACGACTCCGCGCCAGCGAAAAAAGCGTTGGTCGAATATGTTAGAATCATCACCAAGAAAAATTCACCCAACTACATTCCTGCGGAAAACCGAATCGCCGTGTTCGATTTGGACGGCACGCTTTTCCTCGAGACGGATCCGACCTATTTTGATTGGTCACTCTTCGAACACCGCGTTCTGGAAGACCCAAGCTACAAGGCGACGGCTGAACAGCTCGCCGCCGCCCAAGCATCCCGCAATGGCACTTTTCCCAAGCTAGATAGTGCCCGCGAACGCATGGTTTCAGAAGCTTACAAAGGACTGACGCTGAAAGAGTTCGACGCTTTTGTTCGTAAATTCATGGAAGAACCTCAGCCAGGCTTCATCGGCATGAAAAGAGGCGACGCGTTCTACAAACCAATGGTGGAAGTCGTCGATTATCTCGTCAAACATGACTTTATCGTGTATGTAATCAGCGGCACCGACAGACTTACCGTGCGTCCATTGGCGGACAAACTGCATTTGCCGCCACGACAGGTCATCGGTTCGGACAGCACCATCGTCGCCAGCGGCCAAGGCGAAAAGGATGGGCTGGACTACACGTTCGGCAAGGATGACACTTTGTTACTGGGTGGCAAGAATCTAGTCAAGAACCTCCAAATGAACAAAGTAACCATTATCGCAAGGGAAATCGGTGTCCAGCCTGTATTGGCCTTCGGCAATAGCCTGACCGATGCAAGTATGCTGAACTACGCCATCCATGGAAACAAATACAAAGCGCTTGGCTTCATGCTGTTATGCGACGATCTCGAACGCGAATACGGCAACGCCGCCAAAGCCGAAAAGATGCGCAACGACTGTGCCCAAAACGGCTGGATTCCCGTCTCCATGCGCGATGACTGGAAGACGATCTACGGCGAAAACGTCATGAAAAAATAGGATTGAAGCGTTTTAATATTTAAAATCTATCATCATATAAGTTTCTTTTTCCGTTTCAGTAGAGGCTGTCGCATTCATCTTCAAGTCATCAAATGGCTTCTATGCAATTCGGTCGCCCCAAAATGGTGCAATGGCGTGGGTGCCGGCGGCCTCTGCCTCAGCCTTCTTCGCATACGCGCGAGCCAGCGGCACTCCGCCGCCGCCAGTCTGCTTATTGTGTCCAAGTTCGCAGTGGTGGGCGATCACAACGCATTTCGGATGGAATGCATTGATGCCGTCCATTGTCTGGTTGGAAGAGCCCCAACACCAGGCATGGTGGATGAACAGATCAGGCGTCCGCTCCGGCCTCAAATCGCCTGTGTTGAACGTGTCGCCAACATGGAGGATCGTATAGTCGCCGACCTGTACCTCCACAGGCATGACAAAGCCCTTCAGAAGATGGTTGTGGTTTGTCTCATACGTGCGGATCACGACATCCTTGATCGTATAGCGGCATTCACCACGTGAGAATCCACCGAGGCCGTCTTTCACATGCAGACACGCTCCGTAGTTGTCGCGGAAATTCTGGATTACCGTCTTGTGACGTGAATCCATCGCCTGATAGAGCTTTTCTGTGTAGTGGTCATAATGATTGTGTGTAATGATCACGAAATCAAACTTATCCACTAACATCGTCGATAAACGATGGCTGAGGTCGATGGAAAAGAGCGATTGGCGAGTCTTCACAATAACGCCCATATTGTACACATACCAGACGGCAGGCCGATCCGTGACTTCCACTTCCTCTATCTCTCGCATGACCTTCAAAAATGCGTCGTCGAATCGACGCAGAACAGGCCATTTCGCGTACAACGCATCACGTTCTTCTGCAGCGAACGACGGTCCCATGCCACGAAACTTTCTGAATTCATCGCCCGGTATGGCATCAAGCTCTTGCTGAAGCGCATTGATTTCTTCCGCCTTCATCGAATTTTCCGCCGCCTGAATTCCACCATTAACGGCCAACGCAGCCAGTGAAACGCCTTTCAGAAAATCTCGTCTGCCTAATTCCATGACAACACCTTTTCTTATATTAGAGGAATGTATTTTTTTCAATAGAGAAAACAAAAATCAACACTACTCCGCTCAGTCCGCAGTTGGAAAATATACAATATTCCATCATGAAGTCAATTCAGTCATCATAAAACTCCTGATGGACGAATAGTCCAGCTTGGGAGTCGCATTAAACCGACATTGCAAAAACAGTCAACACAATTCTGCAATTGTCGATTGCAAAATTGTTTCAAGCCTTTGGCCGCCAATTCATCATGCTTTCCAATGGATTGGATTCGCGCCATTTAGAGAATTCTTCCCATGTCTGCACATGGTCTTGTAGAACGGCTTTGTAGAATTCGATGCCGCAGATATAATTTCCCGCAGGCGCGGCTTTCTTCAATTTCAAAATTGTCAGACGCGTCTCTGGAGTCAATGCCCGAATGATGGCATCCGTCGTCTCTTCAAAAAAGCCATCCAAAGCGGAGCCTGCAAGAATCTGAATCATATCCAATGTCCAAATTTCGTCGGAGAAATATTTCAGAGCAATATGCCATTCCAGACAATGCTCATCCGTTTCAGCGCCATTGATGTATTTGCATTTGATGACACGCGAGTCGCCCAACAGCGGCGTCAACGCCTGAAGCGTTTTCGCCGCATCCAATTCCTGCGTATAAACATGCAGATCTATATCCTTGTCAATCATCAGATTGGAGCGGAAGGAACCAACTGTCCGCACTTCCGCTCCAATGCTTTCCCACATCTCGACAATCCGAAAATCATGCAGAAGTTTTTCCGCCCTCTGGTGAATCAGGCCTGATTCCATAAGAATATCATCCATTATTTTTTCTCCTTATAGTTATCAAAAAAGACACGAAGACACAGAAGAAAAATCTCTGCGTCTCCGCGCCTCTGTGATGCAAATCATCGGGAGGGTCCCGCTTCCGCGGGGCCGCTTCTTAGAAGATTCCCAGAATGTTCGTGCAGACCGGGCCGATCTTGTCGATGTCGGCGGCCGTGACAGCCCGGACGACTTGCTGGCCATCCTTCGTCAGCGGGACGATCTTGTTGTTCTCGTCCAGCGTCATGATCGGACGAATCTGTCCGACAAGTTCTTTCTTCACGGCTTTGGCAAGATCCGCCCAACCTTTGGCACCCTTGGTCTGGGCATTGGCGACTCTGATCTCCTCGTAAATGCATTTGTCGAGTTTCGTGTCCGGACCATGGTCGGCTACGAGATCAATCTCATCCATATTCACATCGGGGGCCAGAAGCCCAAGTTCCACACGAAACGCGCCTGGCTGACTCGCCTTGGCGTCCATGCAGGCGCCTGGCTCTTTGCAGATTAGTTTCGTGAGCTCAGGCAACTTGCCGGCTCCCTTCGCATCAAGGAAAAGATCAATGGCTTCCTGGACATAAAGCTTAGTTGTGTTGCGGACATAGTCCATGTTGGCCTTGAGATCTTCCGGAGAATTCAGTTTTTGGGGGATATTTTTGTATTGCTCGAAATGGTAAAGGCCAATATTGTTATAGAGATAGTTCACGAACGGCGCACGGACCTTCATGTCGGACATCTCGCCTGTTTTTGGATTCTTGAAGAAGCAAAGCGGAATGTCATCCTCAAATCCCGGCCTCCAGTCCTTGTTTTCAATGACCATTTTGTCAAGATCTTTATCAAGGAAGTCAATGCATTTGGCGACATGTTCGAAGTAGGCCTTGAGCTTATCTTTCTGGTAATTATCCGGAAGCTTCGCGACTTCCGCATTGACCTGGGCCAACTTCGCTTTGTAGGCTTTCGCATCGAACTTTATCCCCGCTGCAATTTCCGCACGATTGATGATGGCGGCGATACGGCGTTGGGTAAGCGGTTTGCCGGAGGAAACCGTCCCGTCGGGGCCGATCTCGAAGTCACCACGTTTGAAATCCTTGCCGAGGATCTGTTCAAGCCTCGTCATGAAGCCTTTGGAAAAGGTCGTGACGCCATTTTTATTCTCGCTCATGCCTTCAAGGCCGAAGGCATTGCCGAGCGACTTTAGCAATTCCGTACGAGCAGCGTTGTTAGCGGCTTCCGTGGCAGATTTGCGGAAAATCCGGCCGATACCGCCGTGGTAGGAGTTCTTCTGGATGATCGTGTTGTTTTCGCCGACGTTGGCAATGGCTTTCTCGCCTTGGAGATTGGCTTTGCGGAATCCATCGAGTGCTGTGGTATTGAATTGCATCTTTTTACTCCTTATTTTCTATTCATTAAGCATTAAGCATTACTCATTACTCATTCCTTTCTCCCGCCCTTCACCTATATTTCTCCAGCTTTTTGGAAAATGTTACACGTCACACAGATTTTTTTTCAGAATGCCGCTTCGAACCGCATGATGGCAGGTGGCAGCAAGAGCATCATGACAGCAGGAGATAGCAAGGGCGTCCCGCCCTTGACAAGGCTGAAACAGCCTCTATTATAACTTACTACTACTATCATTCATTTTCTTGTTTTTCATGAAGATTTTTCCAGCCTCATTGTCTTCTGTCATCCGTCCAATGTCTTACCGTCTCATGTCTCAGCTCGTCTCGTGTCTCATGTTACTTCAGCCACTAACCACTCTAACCACTAACAACTAACAACTTTCTAGATGGCGTGATGGCATCGCCATCACGCGATTTGACACGAGACGAGAGACGAGAGACGAGCGCACCAAGACGTAAGACAACAAGACGAGAGACTGAATTGATTAATTGTCTATGGGCAATGACCTCTCTATGTTTTCAATCGCTCTCATGTGGATTTTCAAGCCTATAGTTCAAAGTTAGTCGAAAAATTGAGTAACTTTGAACTATAAGGATGTCGAGTAGCCCTTTTCAACCATTCACATCATGGTCTGGCATGAATGACAAATCTGAAACGAATGCCATATATTTAATCTAACCAATTAAAATTCTGGTTATTATCAAAATAATGCAGATTATTCCGCCACCGTCTTACTGCCATAGCCGTTCGATTCGTCCCATGAAAAGACGGCGAACGACAATGCCTTCCTTTTCAAGGACGTCTTCATTGCGGCGTGGTTCATCCCATGGATGGCGTGAAAGTGTGTATTTGGAGTGATGGACGGTGATGACTTCTTTCGCTCCAAGATCGCGACAAACTTCTGGCAATTCCGTAGGCAACGTATGAATTTGTGCCCAGTCCGCATTGTATTGTCCGTTCTCTAAAATAGCCAGATCAATTCCAGAAAATGTCTGGCCGATTTCCTTGAAATGCGGGCCGTAACCACTGTCGCCGCCGATGTAGATTTGCCGTCCCGAAGGTGTTTTCAGTAGAAAAGATGCCCACAGCATCTTGTTTCGTCTCAGTCCACGACCTGAAAAATGTCGTGCAGGAAGGCAGTGGATGGAAAAACCGTCGCCAAGATCGAAACGTTCATGCCAATCCAATTCGGCAAGCATCCCTTGCGGATAGCCCCATCGTTCAAAATGCTCGCCAACGCCAAGAGGCAATACAACGCCATGAATATTCGATTGTAGTTCTTTCACGGATTGGCAGTCAAGATGGTCCCAATGGTCATGGGTGATGAGCAACCAGTCGCAGGACGGCATGTCCGACGGTTTCCAAAGATCTGTACCTGAATATGGACGATTTGCCCAACCGACAGGTGCCGCTTTGTAAAAGACTGGATCCACAAGTATCCGCCGCTCTTCGACTTGCAGCAAATATGAAGAATGCCCGAACCAGACGATGCAGTCGCCATCCTTCTCCAGCGTCTTCAAATCCACTTTTTCCGAAGGAACGGGCTGCCGTGGCTTGGTCTCCTTTCGTGGTTCGGACAGAAATTCCCACATCGTGCGAAAACCGCTTTTCGAGCCAGTCATCACGGAAGTCGCCACAGGATAGCGAAATTCGCCGTCAACATAGTTTGGAGACTTGCGGATTAGCTCCAGGCGTGCACCACGCGGAAGCCGTCCAAAGGCCGACGTATGCAGAAATACGGCCACTGCAAGCACAAGCAACAGCGGCGGCAAAAGGCAAAGCATGATCAGCCTCCTGGTTCTCTTGGACGGTTTCCATTTCATCGATAACAATCAGATTTTCTTTCCAAGCTGATAGGCCTGTTCAGGGTATTTTGTACGGTTAATTGCACCAACCGGCCAGACGCCAGGCGCGATGACCTGCCCTGCATCCGTCCATCCTAAATATCTCAGCAGCACTTCATAGTGAGACTTGATAGGGACGGCTTCGGAAGCGGCTGTATTCGCGTATGTCATCAAAAGGACAGCCTTTTTCGGTACATGGATTTTTCCATTGATAGCATAAAAACGGTCGATGACCGCTTTGAGTTGCGACGATATGCCGAAATAGTACATGGGCGTGGCGAACACGACACAGCCAGCGTCAATAATATGAGTACGAACAAAATCAAAATCATCCTCAAACACGCACGGCCCGTCCATGCCACAGGAATTGCAGGCTCGGCAGGGATGGACTTTCTTGTAAGCCGCGTCAAAACGCACAACTTCGTGACCCGCCTCTGTCGCACCTTTGGTGAAATAATCGGCCAAAGTCGCTGAATTTCCTTTTTTGCGCGGACTGCCCGTCAATATCAATATTTTCATTTTCTCTTTTTTCCCCTGTGGTATGTCAATAGCAGTCTGCGCCGTAGCGGAACTGCTGAGAATACCTGTGGCACCGATGCCTGCGGCGGCGATTGCCATTTCTTGAATGAACTCACGTCTATTCATAGGTTATACTCCTTGGAAAGCAGATCAGTCAAATTGTGTCGCCTTGATATGGCTTGTCATCTACTGGTTCTCACCATTCGTTATAGGGCTCTATACCAAGTAGTTAACTGACCTGCTTTCTTGTCTTCCGCTATTATTTTCCCAGTTTTTTCAACCATTCCGCGACAGCCTTTTTAATGGCTTCCGCATCCTTCTGGGCGACATGGCCATAGAGATCCATTCCATTTTGCGCAATCTTCGCCTTCGGGAAAGTCTTAGCCAGTTTACTGGCCGTCGAGCCTAGGCCGGAACCCTCATGGGTGCAGAACGGATAGATTGTCTTACCGTCGATCTTTGCCTTTTCTAATACAGAATAAACCACCATCGGCGCGCTGCCCCACCAGTTCGGATAACCGAGATAGATGGTTTCATATTTGGAAAGATCGGGAACAGTGCCTTGGAAGGCGGGACGCGCCTTGGCCTGAAGCTCCTTCTTCGCACGGTCAATGCACGCTTTGTAATTTGACGGATACGTGTCGGTCTCTTTGATTTCCCAAAGATCGGCTTTTGTCACACGAGCGATTTCTTTGGCGACCTTGGCGGTATTGCCCTCCTTGATGACGCCGACGGAATAGTTTTCACCCGTATGGGAGAAGTAGATGACAATGGATTTCGCCGTCTCGGCGGCATTGGCTATGGTCATGCCCAGCATAAGAAGTCCTCCGATAAACAGTTTGTTCATGATATTGTCTCCTGTTGGTTTAAATGGATCTGCGTCCCTGTTATTTTAAGTAATTGATAATGAATGTGAAGATAATTTCCTTCGCCGTCAGTTGTTTGAAGTCGATGCCAACTTGTTCCATCGCCTTCTTCTGCTTCTCGGTCACTTCCGTGTAGGGATAGATGCCGAACATGAAGGGGAAGAAGACGTAAATGAAGCCCCGGATATCCTCCCCGCTCATCTCCGGACGGAACTTTTCGAGAAGGCTGCGGACAAGCTCCAGGGAGCGGCCGTAGGCGGTCTTGAAGGAGGCAAGCAGCTCAGGCCGGCTTTCGGCCTCCATGTCGTAATTGTTCATGGCAAGAAGCTTCAGCAGCTGGGGCCTCCGCGCAAGAGATCCCGCGATGAGGTCCGCGAGAGCGGAAGCACTCAGGCTTTCATGATTTCCGAGGATGGCGGATAGCTCCTCGTTCCAGCGTTTGTATTCGCGTTCGAAGAGCGCCAGGAAGATCTCTTCCTTCGTGTGGAAATAGTTGTAGATCGTCGGGCGGGAGAAAGAGACTTCGTTGCCGATCTCCTTGAGCGTGATCTCCTTGAAACTCATCGTCTGATAGAGTTTTTCGCAGGCATTGATGATTTCTTCGCGGCGCCCTGCGATCAGTTCGGGTGTTCCTTTGACCATGACGCTTCCTTTCGTTTGGGGGGCTCAATATGACTGACACCGTGTCAGCAGTTTGATGATAGCAAATCGTTGACACGGTGTCAATACCCTCCCGCAAAAAAAACAGCGCCCTTTTCGGGGCGCTGACCGTATCTGCCGTTAATTTCCGCCGCATAAGGCTTTTCCGAGGAATCTTACCCGATGTTCGATCAGTTCCTTCACGATCCCGCTCCGCAGCATCATGTCGTAGCCGTGGACGGTGCCCTTCGTGCAGTGCAGTTCCACCGGAATTCCGTTTTCGCGGAGCTTTTCCGCATAGAGGACCGCGCCGTCCCGCAGGCAGTCGAATTCCGCGGTCTCGATGTAGGTCATGGGGACGTCCGCGAAAGACTCCGCCTCGATGGGAGAGCGGTAGGCGAGTTTTCCCGCGGACTCATCCTGCACGTACCACTCGCCGTAGGTGTTCATGTCTTCCGTATTGCACATGGGCGTGTCGGTATAGAGGCGGAGCGATTCCGTCTCGCCGCAGTCACCGACGGCCGGATAGGTGAGGAGCTGCGCGCAGGGGACGGGGAGCCCCCGGTCGGCCGCCATGAGGGTAACGGCCATGGAGAGGGTCCCGCCCGCGCT
>JAEEGG010015661.1_pt1 | contig 15880 bp, 14 predicted proteins | sample 9134161 | NCBI WGS metagenome assembly JAEEGG01 (sample SAMN16246543, study PRJNA631951) | gut metagenome | biome: gut microbiome; feature: rumen; material: CR-attached | host: Bos | place: Iran: Karaj | collected 2018-10
TCCGTGGGTGAGGGGCTTGCCCCTCCCGCGGACGCGGGCACAAATCCGACAGTGGGCCCCACCCCCGTAGGGGCCGGCGTCCTCGACGGCCCGCAAAGCCTTCCCCTTGAGGGGAAGGTGCCCCCGCAGGGGGCGGATGAGGTGTCCCCGTCCCCCTCGTCCCCCGCATCCCCTGTCATTGCGAACCAGTCCGGCCCTGCCTCCCCTGAAAGGGGAGGTGTCGCCGGCGCTTGCGCCGGTGACGGAGGGGTTTGGTGTGGCAATCCGCGCCGCCGTGCCCCGCCAACCCGCGCCCGTGTCCGATAAGCGGGCGGGTGATACCCGCCCCTACGCAGCAGACCAACGTCCCCCGTAGGGGCGGCTATCAGCCGTTCGCCAACCCGCGCCCGTGTCCGACAAGCGGGCGGGGACAAGCCCCGCCCCTACGCAGCAGACCGATGTTCCCCCGTAGGGGCGGCTATCAGCCGCTCGCCTACTTGCGCCCGTGTCCGACAACGGGCTCGGCCATGGGCTGGGCGTCGGCCCCTACGCAGCAAACTGCCCTGTGCCGCTGCGCAGCATAAATTCCAATCCGTCGCCGCAGGCGACACCTTCATTATTCATTATTCACTATTCACTTTTCACTTCCCTGCCCGGTGCGCCTTCCTGTTGACAAAGCGCCTCGGGCGTGGTATATAAGGCCGCGGAACCGTAATTTTTCCGGGAAAGAGGGCATTTTGATGCGCATCATCACCATCAGCCGCCAGTTCGGCAGCGGCGGGCGGGAGCTGGGCAAGCGCCTGGCCGACCGGCTGGGCTGGGACTACTACGATAAGGAGATCCTGACCGCTCTGGCCGAGGGGCAGGGTCTGGATCGGGACTATGTCAAAAAGACGCTGGCCAACCACGGCTGGCAGAACCTGCAGCTGACCTACCGCAACAGCTTTGAGCATCTGATGTATAACCCCGGCCTGCACACCCAGCTACTGGTGCGGCAGCGGGAGATCCTGCAGGAGATCGCCGCCTTGGGCAGCGACTGCATCATCGTGGGCCGGGACGCGGACGTGATTATGCAGGACTACCGGCCCTTCCGCATCTTCGCCTGCGCGGACATGGAGGCCCGCATCCGCCGCTGCCTGGCCTTTGAGCTGAAAAAGCCCCAGGCCCAGCGGCTCACGGAGAAGGAGATCGCCCGGAACATCCGCCGCATCGACAAGAACCGCGCCCGCACCCGGGAGATCCTCACCGGCAAGCACCGGGGGGACGCCAGCGCCTTTGACCTGACGGTGAACACCACCCGCTGGGACCTGAAGCGCCTGACGGACGCGGTGGCGGACTTCGCCCTGCGTGCTTTTGAGGACTGAGCCATGGAAAAGACGCTTTCTCGCCAGGATCTGACCCAGGGCGTGGTCTGGAAAAAGCTGCTGGTCTTCTTCCTGCCCATCGCGGCGGGCACCTGCATCCAGCAGCTCTACAACGCCGTGGACGGGCTGATCGTGGGGCGCTTTGTGGGCACCACGGCCCTGGCCGCCGTGGGCGGCAGCTCCGCCCAGATCATCAACCTCCTCATCGGCTTTTTCGTGGCCACCACGGCGGGCGCCTCGGTGGTCATCGCCCAGGTCTACGGCGCCGGGCGCACCAGGGACGTGCAGCTGGCCGCGGGCAACGCCCTGGCGGTCTTCACCCTGCTGGGGCTGGGGCTCATGGCGCTGGGGCTTCTCTTCACCCCGGCCATGCTCCGCCTGCTGCAGACGCCGGAGGACACCATGGCGGAGTCGGTGCTCTACCTGCGCATCTACTTCATCGGCGTGCCCTTCGTGCTGGTGCTGAACATGGAGTCCAACATGCTCCGCTCGGTGGGGGATTCCTTCAGCCCCTTCCTGTACATGGTGGCCGGCTGCGTTGCCAACATCGTGCTGGACGCGGTGTTCGTGCTGGTGTTTCACTGGGGCGTGGCGGGGGTCGCCATCGCCACGGTGCTGGCCCAGGTGCTGAACATGGCGCTGCTGACGCTGAAGCTCCTGCGCACCAAAGAGGACTACCGCCTGAGCCTGCGGGAGCTGAAGCTCAAGGGGGTCTACCTGCGGAACATGCTGAGTCTGGGCATCCCCTCGGGGCTCCAGTCCTCCATGTACGCCGTGTCCAACATGATCATCCAGGTGGGCGTGAACTCCCTGGGCACGGTGGTGGTGGCCTCCTGGGCCATGAGCGGCAAGACCGACGGTATCTTCTGGGCGGTGAGCAACGCCCTGGGCTCCGCCATCACCAGCTTCATCGGCCAGAACCTGGGCGCCGGCCGCCGGGATCGGGTGAAGCTCTGCGTGAAGGAGGGGCTGATCCTCTCGGGCATCATCACCGTCTCGCTGAGCGGGCTCATCATGCTGCTGGGCAAGCCGCTGCTCCATGTGCTGACAGACGACCAGGCCGTCGTCGACACCACCTATGAGATCATGACCTACTTTGTGCCCTTCTACTTCACCTGGACGGTGATCGAGGTGCTCTCGGCGGTGCTGCGCGGCGCGGGGGACGCGGTGCGACCGGTGGTGATCATCGGTCTCGGCATCTGCCTGCTGCGGATCCTCTGGGTGCTGACCCTGTTCCAGTGGGTGCACACGCTGTTTGTGCTCTCCATGTGCTATGTGACCTCCTGGGTGGTGACGGATATCGCCATGATCATCTACTACCGCCGGGGCGGCTGGCTGCAGCGCACAAAGCGCATCGTGGAGCAGTAAAGAGGAAAAAACCGGCCCGCGCTCGGGAAAACGCCTGTCTGCAACCGGCGGTTGCGGAAGTTCCAAGCCCGCTTTCTTCCCTGCAAGTGCGTTTTCGGCTATGCTGGGCTTGCCCGATGCGAAAGAGGGACGAAACGAAAAGGAGAGTACGAACATGATCCTTGCCGATAAGATCATTGACCTGAGAAAGAAGAACGGCTGGTCCCAGGAGGAGCTGGCCGAGAAACTGGGCGTGAGCCGCCAGAGCGTGTCCAAGTGGGAGGGCGCCCAGTCTGTGCCCGACATGGGTCGGGTGGTGCAGATGTCGGAGCTCTTCGGCGTCAGCACGGATTACCTGTTGAAGGACAGTCTGGAGAAGGAGGAGCCCGCCGAGGACGCCCCGACGGACAGCATGACCCGCACCGTGGGCATGGAGGAGGCCAACGCCTTCCTGCGCGTCAAGGAGAAGAACGCGCGGCAGGTGGCCCTGGGGGTGCTGCTGTGCATCCTCTCCCCCATCTGCCTGATCCTGCTGGGCGGGGCCAGCGATTTCAAGCTGATCGCCCTCAGCGAGGCCCAGGCCGCCGGCCTCGGCCTGGCGGTGCTGCTGCTGATGGCGGGCGGCGCGGTGGCCCTCTTCGTCACCAGCGCTCTGCGCGTCAGCCGCTATGAGTATCTGGACCTGCTGCCCATCGACACCCTCTACGGCGTGGACGGCATGGCCCGGGAGCGGAAGGAGCAGTTCCGCCCCACCCGGAACCTGCAGCTCACCCTGGGCATCGTCCTGTGCGTGCTGGCGGTGATCCCCCTTTTCGTGAGCCTGATCCTCTACGGCGAGGAAGACCACTTCGGCCATATCGTGGCGATCGCGCTGCTGCTGGCCATCGCCGGCGTCGGCGTGCTGCTGATCGTCCGCTCCGCCATCCTCTGGGGCGCCTACCAGCGCCTGCTGCAGGAGGGGGACTACAGCCGGGCGGCCAAGCGGGCCACGATCCAGGCCGCGCCCTTCAACCGGATCTACTGGGGCGTGGCGGTGGCGGTCTACCTGGCAGTGAGCTTCCTGACGGAGCGCTGGGACCGGACCTGGATCGTTTGGCCGGTGGCGGGCGTGGCCTACGGCGCGATCTACGGCATTGTCGGCGCCCTGCACAAGGACAAGGGCTGAACCGAATACGCAACAGAAAACAGCGCAGTGCGCGCGGGGAACTCCCCCGCGCGCTTTGTTCTTTTTTCAGAAGCGCACAAGCCACCAGGAGCGGCGCGTTTTCCTTGAAATGCGCCTCCCCCTGTGGTAGACTGAAGAAAAAACGAGGTGAGCATTATGGCACGTTTTTACGGAGAAGAGCGGGCTCCGGAAGAGATCCGGGCGCTGTATGAGGCGCTGTGGCCCCTGTGGACCATCGAGACCTGCGCGCCGCGCCTGCGGCCGGACTGGACAGAGGAAAACCGCACGCTGGGCCAGTGCAGCATCACGGCCTTCCTGGTGCAGGATCTGCTGGGGGGCAAGGTCTTCGGCGTGCCCCTGGAGGACGGGAGCGTGCACTGCTTCAACGAGGTGGACGGACAGGTCTTCGACCTGACCAGCGCCCAGTTCGGGGAGCTGGCGCTGGACTATGAAAACCGCCCGGAGCAGAGCCGGGAGGAGCACTTCGCCGACGCCGGCAAGCGGGCGCGCTACGAGCTGCTGCGGGCCCGGCTGCTGCAAAAGAGAGGCTGAGCGCGGGATGGCCTACAGCGTGACACGGGAGGACATCCTCTCCCTCCGGGCGGAGGCGGCGGTGCTGCCCCTGGAGATGACCGGCCGCCCCACGGAGGGGCGGGCGGCCCAGCGCCTGGCGGAAGCCGGAGGGAAGGCGCTGCAAACGGCGCTGCGGGGGCTGCGCTTTCTCCCGGTGGGGAGCGCCGCCGTCCTGGAGCCCTGCGGCCTGCCCTTTGAAAAGCTGATCGTCACCGCCGTGCCCCGCTGGCTCACCGGCAAGGCCAACGAGCTGCTGGCCCTGCGCCGCTGCTACGAGGCGGTGTTCGAAAAGGCGGCGGAGCTGGGGCTGGGGAGCCTGGCTCTGCCCTTCCTCTCCGCCTGCTACTTTCACTTTCCGCTGGAGGACGCGGTGCACGTCGCGCTGGCCGCGGCGGGGAAGTGGACGGGGAATACGCTTTTCACCGCCGATACGGAGGAGCTGGCCGCCCTGGCCGGGGAGGATTACCGAAAGCCGCGGATCCTTTCCTACGTGGGCTGGTACCACGACCAGGCGGTCTTCGCCCTGGACAACGGGCTCTATGCCCGGGTGGACATCCGACCGGAGCTGCGGCGGGTGGACGTCGTGCCCTATATCGAGGCCTGCTACCGCGTCGGTACCGACCCCGGGCAGGCGCCCCTGCCGGAGAGCGAGATCCGGCGGCTGATGCGGATCTGGGAAGAGGAAGGATAACGAGGGAGGTATGTGCATGGATTACTATGAACAGGTGCGGCGGGCGGCGGACGATCTCCGGGAGCAGACGGATCTGCGCCCCCGACTGGGCGTCATCCTGGGCAGCGGCCTGGGGAGCCTGGCGGAGCGCCTGCAGGACGCGGAATTCGTCCCCTACAGCCAGATCCCTGGCTTTCCCGCCTCCCATGTGGCGGGACACGCGGCCCGGCTGGTGCTGGGCCGGATGGGAGAGCGGGAGGTGGTGGCCATGCAGGGCCGCTTCCACTTCTACGAGGGCTTTTCCATGCGGGAGCTGTGCCTGCCGGTCTTCGTGCTGCGGGAGCTGGGCGTGACGGATCTGGTGGTCACCAACGCCTGCGGGGCCGTCAACACGGACTTTGCCCCCGGCGATCTGATGCTCCTGCGCGACCATATCAATTTCAGCGGACGAAATCCGCTCATCGGGCCCAACGACGAGCGCTTCGGCCCCCGCTTCCCGGACATGTCGGAGGCTTACGATCCCGGGCTGCGCGCCTTTGCCCGGGAGACGGCCGCCCGGCTGGAGATCCCGCTGCGGGAGGGCGTCTACGCCTTTTACACCGGCCCCAGCTTCGAGACGGCGGCGGAGATCCGGGCCTTCAAGGCCCTGGGCGCGGACGCGGTGGGCATGTCCACCGTGCCGGAGGTCATCGCCGCCAACTATCTGGGGATGCGGGTGCTGGGCTTGAGCTGCATCACCAACATGGCCACCGGCATTGCCGGCCGGCCCCATTCCCACGAGGAGGTGCTGGCCACCGCGGCCGCGGCGGGAGAGCGATTCTGCGCGCTGACGGAGGAGCTGCTGCGGGACTGGCCGGAGGAGCGTTTTCCGGGATAAGGAAACCAAAGGAGCCGCCTGCCCGGGCGGCCCCTTTGCTGCGGCTCCATCCAACCGACGGTTGATTTTCCTCCAAATGATTTCATGTGGACTTCCGCGCGGACTTCGCTTATACTGCGATCGAACCGGGTTCAAATACGATTCACCGACAAAAAGCTTTAGAATTTTACCGAGTCGGAATCGTGTCAGGCGAGGAGGCCGCGGGGCACAATGGATATATATGGCCAAGGCCGCCAACGAAGCATGGCGCGATTTCGGCCGGAAAAAATGAAGGGTTTTATCGGTGGATAGAAAAAAAGGAGAGCAATCATGCATATCGGAGCAAAAATCAAGCTTCTGCGCAAGGAAAAAAGAGTCACCCAGGAGGAGCTGGCCGCGTATCTGCACATCTCCTCCCAGGCGGTGAGCAAGTGGGAAACGGGCGCCTCCAGTCCCGACATCGACCTGCTGCCCAAGCTGGCGATCTTCTTCGGCACCTCTCTGGACGCCCTGCTGGACTTCGACCAGAGCCAGGTCAGCGCCGCGGTGGAGGCCCTGATCCGGGAGAGCGGCCGGGGCGGGAGGGATCCCGCCGCTTCCGAGGCCTTTCTGCGCAAGGCCCTGGAGAAGTACCCCAACAACGACCTGCTGCTGACCTGCATCCTGGAGGATATGCAGGAGCAGAACGGCGACGGGAGCCGCAGCCGGGAGATCCTGGAGATCGGCGAGCGCATCCTGGACTGCACCCGGGACGACGAGCTGAAGATCGACGTGCTGCGCATCCTGGCCGAGACCTATCACAGCCTGGGCGAGCAGGCCATGGCCGAGGCCTATCTCGCCCGGATCCCAGGCCTGCACTTTCTGTACTACGAGATCGCCGCGGCCCTCAAGCGCGGCAGGGACCGGCTGGAGAACGTGGAGAAGGCTGAGGATCTGTGCGTCGACAAGCTGATCTGCATGCTCTGGCTGCGCCGGGAGGAGGCGGACGAGGCGGGCAAGGCCGCGATCGACCGCCAGGCGGCGGAGACCTTCGCCTTCTTCAAGCGCTGGCCCATGTACCGGGAGATCACGGAGATCATGGAGCGCCTCTGGAACGACGGCGGCATCATGGGGATCTATCGGTAAAGAGCGCATAGCGCGCGGGCAACGCCGCCCGGACGAAAAAACCCCGGCGGGATCAGAGCGATCCCGCCGGGATTACGGTTCAGGCACCCTTTTTCAGGGGCAGCCACCAGGTGAAGCCGAAGGACAGGCATTTGGCAAGGCCCTCCGCCTTGGTCAGTCCCTGCTCCTCCGCCACCTTGCGGCCCACCAGAAAGTACTCCGCCGTGTGCAGGCCCAGCAGCCCCAGCAGCGGCAGGGGCTTTTTCCGCCCGGCCAGCAGCGCGAAGAGCGCATAGAGCAGCACGCAGATCGGCTTGCCGAATTGCTTGGTCAGCTTGAGAAACATCATGAAGCCCTCCTGTTTTTTTATTGCAGCCTTAGTATACCACGTTTTTGAAAAAAGCCAAGGGCGCTTGCGCGGAGGACGCCGCTGTGGTAAAGTGATAAAAAAGGAGTGGATGCGCATGGCGCTGTACGCCATCGGGGATCTGCATCTGCACTATCAGTCGCCGCTGAAGGCCAAGGCCCAGATGCGGGAGCGGGTGTGGAAAAACCACGAGGAGATCTTTCGCCGCAACTGCGAGAGCCTGCTGACGCCGGAGGATACCCTGGTGCTGGTGGGCGACCACAGCTGGGGGCGGAAGCTCGCGGAGTGCGAGGAGGATTTCCGCTACATCGAGAGCCTGCCCGGGCGGAAGATCCTGCTGCGGGGCAACCACGACATGTTCTGGGACGCGGGCAAGACCGGGGAGCTGAACGAGCGCTTCGCCGGGCGGCTCTGCTTCCTGCAGGGGAATTTCTACGCTTACGGCGACCTGGCCCTGGTGGGCACCAAGGGCGCCTGCTTCGAGGGGCCCTTCTATCTGGATCGGCGGGGCCGCATCCTGGGCTGGGACGAGGAGGCCGAGGCCAAGGCCAAAAAGCTGGTGCAGCGGGAGCTTTCCCGGCTGCGGGACTCCTTCGAGGCGGCCCGGGCGGCGGGCTTCCGGCGCTATCTGGTCTTCCTGCACTACCCGCCCACCAGCATCCTGGAGGAGGAAAGCGGCTTTACCCGCATGGCCGAGGAATATGGCGCGGAGCAGCTTGTCTACGCCCACATCCACGGGGAGAGCCGCTTCGGCGACAGCATCCTGGGGGAGAAAAACGGCGTCCGCTACAGTCTGGTATCGGGCGACTATTTGAAATGGCAGCCCAAAAAGCTGCTGGATTGAGGGGTTTTTATGAAACGTATGGTGCTTTTCCTGCTGAGCCTTTGTCTGCTTCTGCTCTGCGCCTGCGGGACGGTGCCGCCCCGGCAGGAGCAGATCCCGGCGGCGGAGCCCATCCCGGAGACGAGTCCGGCCCCGGCGGAGACGGAGGCGCCCGGCCCGGCGGAGACGGAGGCGCCGGCCCCCGCCGTGCTGCGCCTGCAGTGGGCGGAGGAGCTGGCGGAGCTGCCGGAGCATGAGAGCTTCGTCGCCGCTCAGGGCGAGTGGGCGGTGCAGATCCTGATCGAGACCGACCGGCCGGTGGGGGACTTCCGGGTGCTGGCCCTGACGCCGGAGGACGGCGCGGAGGGCCTGCGCTTCCGGGAGGAGGCGCTCTTTACCCTGCCGGAGCTGCGCCCGGAGCGGCCCCTGCTGCTGACCCTGGTGTTCTACGGGGACATCCCCAACAACGGCTTTTCCTATGTGGACACGGACGGCAGCCTGCGCCGCTGTGCCCTCGGCCTCAGCGGGGAGGACGGCTCCCTGCAGTTCTGGGAATATGACGAATAATCACACGGGCCGGATTTCTCCGGCCCGTCAATGTGTAGACAAACCCCAAAGTGTGTCATTGCGAGCCAGTGCGCACACTGGCGTGGCAATCCGTTCTCCTTCAAAATAGCAGTGTTTTCGATGCTTTAAGGGATGCGGATCGCCACACCGCTTTTTGCCTTCGGCAAAAATGCAGACATCGGTCACTGGTTCGTGATGACAGAATACCGACTTTGTCTACAGTCTGACGGGCCGGATTGTTCCGGCCCGTTTTTTTTCAAAAAACCGCAAAAAAGCTCTTGACAAATATATCGGGGCGCGATATACTCTAGTCACGATATATCGAACGGCGATATAAAAGACGGCGATATAACAAGCAACGATATAACGGGACACGAGGGAGATGAAGCGTATGAACTATGAACTGCCGCTGACGGAGTCCACGTACTACATCCTGCTCTCGCTCTATGAGCCGCAGCACGGCTACGGCATCATGCAGCGGACGGAGCAGCTCTCCGGCGGGCGGGTGCGCCTGGCCGCGGGAACCCTGTACGGGGCGCTGAACAGTATGACGGAAAAGGGATGGATCCGGCTGCTTCCGGTGGAGGACGGCAGCCGCAAGAAGGAGTACAGCCTGACGGAGACGGGCCTGTTCGTGCTGAGAAACGAGCTGGATCGGCTGCGGGAGCTGGTACGCAGCGGGGAAACGGTGATGGGAGGAAAGGACAATGGCTGAGAGAAAAACGATTCGTAAATGGTACTGGGTCTGGGACTTCGACAAGGAGGAACGCTGGCTGAACCAGATGGCCGCCTCCGGCTGGGCCCTGGTCGAGGTGGGCTTCTGCCGCTACACCTTTGAAAAGTGCGAGCCCGGCGCGTTCATCGTCCGGCTGCAGATGCTCAAGGCAGAGGAGGACTATGTGGCTTTTCTGGAGGAGATCGGCGCGGAGTATGTGGGCCGGGTGCTGCAGTGGGTCTACTTCCGCCGCAGCGCGGAGGAGGGGCCCTTCGAGCTCTTCTCCGATACCCAGTCCCGGCTGGATCACCTGAACTGGATCGCCCGGATGCTGCTGGTGTTCGGCATGATGAATCTGGTTGTCGGCGTGGTCAACGCCTTTAACGTGCAGCCTATTGGGGCGATCAACGTGGTTCTGGCCACGCTGCTGATGTACGGCCTGGGCCGGATCCACGGCAAGATCGAGCAGTTGGAGCTGGAACGGACGCTGCACGAATAGCGTGATGTGAAATATTATGTGCCCGGAGCCGACAAAGCTCCGGGCACAGTGCTGTCTGGATCATCGGATGGCGAAATCCATCGAGGCTGAAAACTGACGGGCATGACGCAACACTAGCTTCATGTACAAGAGCCAATCCGGCAAGATGCAATTGCCAGATATGCAGACGCGTTCGGTGAACAACCCGATTCTGATCCAGAGCCGTCAGAAGAAGGGGCCTCTTGCAAAAATATCTTCCTGTCTAATGCGTACAAGATGAACGATCGTGATTCCGGTCAGAAAAAGCTGCGCAGTTTATTATGTTGCGCGGGCATGAAAAAAGCCTTGAAACACAAGTGTTTCAAGGCTTTCGATGGTGGAGATAGGGGAGCCGGGGATCAGGAGCCAAAATAGGCGTCCGCCGCTTGGCTATAGAGCGTCAGAGCTCTCAACAGGCTGCGGAGCGTATCGTCGCCGTCACCCTTGCTGAAGTTCTTCCAGACATAGCTGAGGGCGCTGTAGTCCAGGCTGATGATCACGCCGAAGGCAGAGCTGGAGACCTCTACATGGTAGGTCCTGTTCAGATCCCTGGCGACGATGCCGACAATATCAATGTAGTAGTAGCTGCCTTTTTTCACCGGCTGCACCGTCTTGCCGTCTACCTTGAAGGTGAACTGCGAGAGATCGCCCTTGACGATGAAGTAGTGGCGGATCGTGGTGTCGTCGGTCAGCAGCAGGCTGGAGCCGTAGTAGCTGATGCCCGTGCCGGCCTTGGAACTGATCACCGGCGCATAGGCGCTGACAGAGTCGGCGGTGATCGCGCTCAGGTCGCCCAGGAGCTCGCTGCGCTCGCCCACGTTGTAATTGAACTGGAGCTGCGACAGGCTGCCTACGTCAGACAGCGCGGTGACCAGCGCAACAAGCTTCTCGTCGTCGCTCTCGGCGAGGACTTGCTCAATGTAATCCTGGGCGCAGCAGATGTAGCCGCTCTCGGTGTAGTCCCTGAGCTCGCTGTCGAACAGGGGCAGGAGCTCATCCGCGCCGCTGTAGAGATGCAGGGGGTATTTCTCGGTGAGCTGGGCGAACTTCACGGAAACCGTGAAGACATGGAAGGTCTGGTCGCCCTGGACAACGGTCCTGGCCGCAGAGACGAGCGTCTTCTCCTCACCGAAGGTGACATAGGCGTCGGGATCCGCGGTGACGGTCTCCGGCAGGATCAGATACACGTTCAGCGCGATCTTGCCCTGCAGAGCAAGGGTCTTGCCGTATACCAGGGGGAGCTCCGCGTCTTCATCGCACCAGACGCAGTTGTCGGGACCGTTCGGGTGGGTGCAGGGCTCGATCCTTGCGTAAGCATTCTCCTGGCAGGCGCTGGCGCGCTTGACCGCCAGGACCTTCTTGGCGCTGTCCGCGTTCGAGCCGGCGGCGACCATGAGCCCGCCAGAGATCGTGAGACTGCCCGGATTGGAACCATTTTTGCCGCATCCGATGGCCCAGGCGCCTCCTCCGCCTCCCGTGGCTGTGACGGTGCCGCCGCTTATGGTGACGTCTGCACCCGCCTCGGAGGCATTCGAGCCGCCGATGCCGGCGCCGCCTTTTGTGCCCGTGGCGATGACCGTACCGCCGGTGATGATGATCGTGGCGGCGTTCGTATTGTCACTGCCGCCGATACCCGCGCCATTGGCACCGCCGGTGGCTGTGACCGTGCCGCCGGTAATGGTGATCGTTCCGCCGTAATAGCCATCTCCGCCGATGCCCGCGCCATAGGTACCGCCGGTGGCCCTGACCGTGCCGCCGTTGATGGTGATGCTGCCGCCCTGGCCGCAATAGCCTCCTCCGATCCCCGCGCCGGAGCCCTTACTGCTGTCAACCGTAACCGCGCCGCCATTGATGGTAATCGTTCCGCCAGCACCATACGTGCCGCCGCCAATGCCCGCGCCGCCATTTCCGTTGGTGGTCGTGATATTGCCGCCGTTGATGGTGATCGTTCCGCCGTTCTGGTCTTGGCCGCCCCCTCCGATGCCGGCGAAAGAGAAGGGAACGTCGTTGATTACCAGCGCACCGGTGCCGCCGCTCTGCTGCCAGATGGTGAGGGCGTTCGCTCCGGTCACGGTGATGCCCTGGACCGCAGTCAGCGTCGCCCCGTCGCAGAGGATCAGGTGCACGTCGCCGCTGACGCCGATGCGTCCGTCGATCCGGGTATCCTCCGTGACCACGTACCAGCCGGTACTCCAGGATCTGTTGTCGGCGGAGACGACGGTGTACTGCGTCACGGGCTCCTTATCGTTGCCCTGGGCGTCCACATAGGGGATCTTGGACAGGTCCCTGCCGATTACGACATGCCTCGCCCAGTTTCCGCTCGCATCTACCACTGTGCCGTCCTTTACCCAGGCGCCCTCCGGCTCCAGAATGGTCAGGGAGGAGTCGATAAAGATGCCTTTCTCTGATGTCATGGCAATACTACCAGTGAGATCCACATGACTGTTGCCTCTGATGTATATGTAGCCGTCATCACTCTGATGGCCTTCCAAGGGGTTAGGCATACACCAGAGACCGTAGCTGGAAGAGCCGGTGGCCGTGACCGTCACGAAGCTGTCGACGATCGTGACGTCGCCATAGGGAGCGATGCCGTAGTAGTAGCCCGTAGCGTTTACCGTGCAGCCCACGAGCGTCACGTTGCCGAATCCGTTGATGCCGTTGTAGCCTCCAGTGGTGTTCACTGTGCAGCCGCTGATCGTGAGGTAGCCCTCGAGGTCAATGCCGTCACTGTCGCCGCTGGTAGTCAAACTGCCGCTGCCGGTGATAAACAAATCTCCCCATTCCCAAAACCGGATGCCATCGCTGCTGCCGCTCAGCGTGTTCTCTCCCACCAGGGAGATCGTCAGGGTCATTGCCGTTCTATTGACATAGATGTTTGCGCCGCTGTAATTCCCAGTGATGTTCGCATTGGTCAGAGTCAGGGTGCCGGCAGTGCCATTGCCCTCGTATTTCGCGGTGCCGTCGCCCAGGATGTCCTCAGCGTTCTCGCTGGTCACCTGCACGCCGCCAACCCACAGAGGACTGGACCAAACGGCGCTGCTGTTCATGAAGATCGCAACCAGGGTCCGGTCGGCGGAAGCAGTGAAGCTGTAGGTCGCGTCGGTGCTGACCGCCGTGCCGTTCTCGGTCCACTTGACGAAGCTGTAGCCCTCGTTCGGCGTGGCCGTCAGGGTGACGGTCTTGCCCTCCTCATATTCGCCTGCGCCGGAGACGGAGCCGCCCTCCGCGGGGTTGGCGCTGGCGCTGATGGTGTACTTCGTCACAGGCTTCAGCTCGAAGTTCGCAACCAGGGTCCGGTTGGCAGAGGCGGTGAAGCTGTAGGCGGCGCTGGTGCTGACCTCCGTGCCGTTCTCCGTCCAGTTGACGAAGTTGTAGCCACTGTTGGGGGTGGCCGTCAGGGTGACGGTCTTGCCAGCCTCATACTCACCCGCGCCGGAGACCGTGCCGCCGGCTGTCGGGTTGGCGGTAGCGCTGATGGTGTACTTCGTCACGGTGTTCGCCTGGAAGTTCGCGACCAGGTTCCGGTCTGCCGTGGCGGTGAAGCTGTAGGTGGCGCTGGTGCTCACCACAGAGCCGTTCTCGGTCCAGCTGACGAAGTCGTAACCGCTCTTGGGCGTGGCAGTGAGAGAAACAGTCGCGCCGTCCTTATAGCTCCCCGCGCCGGTCACCGTGCCGCCCGCCGTGGGATTGGCGGTGGCGGTGATGGTGTGGAGCTTGGCAAACTTCGCAGCGACCACCATGTCGTTGGCAGGCATGGTAAAGCTGTTGCCGTTCAGCTTGGTCAGGGTGGCGGAGGTGCCGTGCAGCTCACCTGCCAGGAAATAATCCAGCACATAGCCGTCGTCGGGCGTGCCGATCAGCGTAATGACATCGCCCTTGGCGTAGATCGTCTTGTAGTTCTCGACCTCCACCTTGCCGTGTTCGATGTTGGGATACACTATGACCTGGACATAGAAAAACCCATAGATCGTTATGTCTTTTGTCGCCGTGAAGGTGTAGGGATTGTCCGTGCTGAGGATGTTGCTGTTTGAATCCAGCCAGCCGTAGAAATGATAGCCGTCCAGGGGTGTGGCCGTGAGAGTCACCTGACCGGCCCCGTTCACATCCATATGCACCGTGCCGCTTCCTGAGGGATACGGGTAAGCCTTGATCGTGTAAGTGGTGGTTGGGATCTCCTCAAATTCTACATCGAGCGTCACATCAAAGTCTTCCATGGTAAAGGTGACGGTATTGCCTGAGGACGTATAATTCGAAGGAACGCCGCTGATGTTTTTCAAGCGGTAACCGCTGTTTGGATTCACGGTCAGCGTCACGACGTCGCCCTCGTAATAGGGGCCGGAAGCGGGATTCAGAGAAGCTGTGCCGTTGGCGCCGACATTGAGGGTGATGGTATGCGAGTACAGTCCGCGCACCCAGGTGTCGTAGGCGGGCATTTTGAATTTATTGCCGCCGTTGGGAATGCGGATCCAGTCCACCGAAGCGGATTCTCCGTCCACATCTTTGCCGTATTCATAGACAATGCTGCGCCCGGGTACGGCTGGCGCAGTCAGGGTGATCTCGGTGTCCTTGGGGTAGGAGTGTTGATCCGGGGACACCTGAAGAGTATTGTCGCCCTCCTCGTCGTAGGGCTTGCTGATGTAGATGAAGTATTCTCCACTCTTTTTGAACACCGCATCCCACTCGCAGTCCCCCGTCAGGGTCGTTTGATAAGTGCTGGAATAAGAGAACTCTTCCGTTTCGTAATTGATCCACCACATGAAGGTGTAGCCGCTGTTGGCTTCAGCCTTCAGGGTAATGGTCTGACCCACGTAATAGGGGGAAGACTCTACTACTCTGGCCGTGCCGGCTTCCAAACCGGGTTGAATGTAGATGTCTACCTTGCAGGTTTCGGCCGCCGGCTCGTCTGCGCTCTCCTCCTCAGGCTCCGGCGCTTCTTCCTCCGCCGGGGCCTCTTCCGGGACGTCGGCGGCCTCCGCCGGCTCTTCCGCCGGGCTTTCGGCTGCTTCCGCCGGGCCCTCCGCAAGGGCGGCCGGGAAAAGAGTTGCGAGCATGAACAGGGCTAGCAGCAATGCAAGGATCCGTTTTTTCATATACAGTTCTCCTTTCCTTTACTGATTTATTGAAATAGCGAATGCTTACGCCTCTAGAATAAACGATGGACGGCAATCCGTCAAACAAAAAATCACAAAAAGGAGAAAAAGTCGCGACAGGTCTCCGGGGAGCTGTCAGCCCGGAGGGCACGCGGGAGAGACGAAGGCTCCGGAGTTCGAAAAACCGGTTCTCTCCGCCGGGTCGAGGGGACAGAAAAATCCCCATGTGCGGACAACTGCGCCTTTGCGCACAACAGCGATCCGCACATGGGGAAATGTTCGGTTGATTCTTTCAGCTCCGGGAAGCCCGGCGCAGCTTTCTGCCGCTCAGCGCCACGGCGCCGAGACCCAGACCGGAGAAGAGCATCAGCCCGGCCCAGAGCCCGGGAGCACCGAAGTCGCCGGTGTCCGGACTGTCGCCGCTGCCGCTGCCGCGTCTGCTTCCGCCGCAGCGCGGAGGAGGGGCCCTTCGAGCTCTTCTCCGACACCCAGTCCCGGCTGGATCACCTGAAGTGGATCGCCCGGATGCTGTTGGTCGTCGGTATCATGAACCTGGTGATCGGCGTGCTCAACGCCTTCAGCGGCAATGCCGTCGGCGCGGTCAACGTGGCGCTGGCGACCCTGCTGATGTACGGCCTGGGCCGGATCCACGGCAAGATCGAGCAGTTGGAGCTGGAACGGACGCTGCACGAATAGCGTGATGTGAAATATTATGTGCCCGGAGCCGACAAAGCTCCGGGCAC
>JAEEGG010015663.1_pt1 | contig 15880 bp, 16 predicted proteins | sample 9134161 | NCBI WGS metagenome assembly JAEEGG01 (sample SAMN16246543, study PRJNA631951) | gut metagenome | biome: gut microbiome; feature: rumen; material: CR-attached | host: Bos | place: Iran: Karaj | collected 2018-10
AAATTTTAAAACACCAATAACAGGAATTACAAGTTACTTAAAGTATATTGGATTTGGTATTCTATTAACAGCTTTAGTTGTAATAATTCTATTAAAAAAGAAAACTTATAATAAAGGATAAAAGAGTGAATAATCACTCTTTTTTTATGACAAATTTGTGTAATAATGTATACTAAAAAATATTATATTTGCTACACTGATAATAGGTAGGAGTGTAGATAAACTTGAAAAAATATGCAAAAAGTGATATAATAAGCACTTGTGAAAAAGGGGACTAGGTTATAGTTATGAAAAATGAAAGATTAAAGGCTTTAGAAAGATTGGTAAAAACATTGCCTGAAGAAGAAGCAAAAAGAGTTGTTAGATTATTTGAATCTGGAAAGATGACAGGTTATCCAACTGTTGATAGACCATGGGATTTTTTCTATAAAGATATAGAGAAGAATGAATTGTTTTTGAATACAACCCCATATCAAGGTTTAGTAATCGGAAATAAAGATTATCCTGATGAAAGCGCAATTGGATATTTTGGCGCTGATGTTTCTTTCGGAGAATTATTAAAAAATATTGATATAGTTGCGAAATCTTTAGAAGAGTATGGTATTAAAAAGGGAGATTTTGTTACGATATGTTCAACAACTAATCCAGAAGTTGTGTATATTTTTTATGCAATAAGTAAAATTGGTGCAGTCGCAAACGTTATTGCTCCATTTTATACACCAGAAGAGTTTATGGCAAGAGTTCAGGAATGTGATAGTAAAATTATTATCATGGTTGATAAATTTATGCCAAAGTTCAAAGATGTACTTAATAGAGAAAAGCAAAAAAACGTAGTTGTATTGCCGATGATGAATTCATCATTAATGCGTTTAATTACAAAAAAATACAAAATTGATGGAAAAGCAAATGAAACTAGTTGGAATACTTTTATAAAAGATGGTTCTCATCGAAAAGATGCTTTGGTTGATCCGTATGAATTTGGTAAGCCACAAGCAATGGTGTATTCAAGTGGATCAACTGGTCCATCAAAAGGAATTTTATTGTCTGTAGATAGTTTCCAAAAGTTAATAAATGCATACGGTAATTCTGGATTTGATACATCTAGATTACAAAAGGTATATCAAAATATACCACCATGGCATTCAACTGGATTAAGTTTAGGAATCAACTTTCCATTATCATTTGGAGTTAAGGTATATACAGATCCAAGATTTGATACAAGTGTTTTTGTAAAAAATGTACTAAGATTTAAACCAGAGTATATTTTAACTAATACAACGATGTATCAAGGTTTTACTTATGAAGAGAATCTTCGTAGAATGAGGAATAAATCTTTAGAGTTTTTAAAATATCCTGTTGAAGGTGGAGAACCTCTAACAGAAAAAGATATTTCAAATATTGAAGGCGTTTTTAGAAATCATGGTTCTACTGCAAGACTTTTAAATGGTTATGGTCAATGTGAATGTGGTGCAACTGTTACAACAGATATTACATCTCATAAATTTTCAAATGATGCTTCAGGAATTCCACTTCCTGACATTACGACTGTAGGTGTTTTTGATGATGATTTTAGAGAACTAAAATATGGTGAACGTGGTAATATTTTTGTAAAAACTGATATTGGAATGATTGAATACTTCAAAAAACCAGTTGAAACAAGTGAATTCTTTTATACCGATTCTAATGGAGATAAATGGAGTCAAACTGGTGACGTTGGATATATTGATCGTGACGGAAGTTTAGTCGTTCTTGGTAGAAAAAGTGACTATTCAGTAATTGATGGTGAAAAAATATATAATTTTGATATTGAAAGGGCGATATTACAATTAACTACGGTTAAATTATGTGAGGTTCAAACTCATCCAAATGATAGCAATAAACTTGTTGCTCATATTGTATGGGAAAATGAGATTAAGGCATTATTAAAGAAGAATCCTGAAAAGGTATATGACTATCTTGCTGAAATTCAAGATGTTGTAATGAAAATAATAGGTAAAAAAGAAGCGGTTCCAGGTTTGTTTTGCATAAGAGATAATTTTCCAAGTGCATATTCTGGAAAAAGAGATGTCAAATTTATAAAAAATGATGTTGATGGTTTGATTGAAATGGAAATACCTAAGCAAAAAATTATAGTAAAATAGATAGAAAAAGCTAAAAAATATGTTATACTTATATAGTAGGTGATGATATGAAATTCTCTTTACTATTTTTCACATATTTATTTAGCTTTTTTTACATAGTATTTTTAGCTATAGTTTATTTTTCAAAAGGTAGACTTAATAATACTGAAAATAAAATTTATAAAAAATTAATAATTACAAATATTGTTGGTATTGTTATTCAAATATTTTGTGAGTTCTTTTCAGCTTTTGATATAAAAATGTTGAATTATGTAGCAACTAAGTTGTTATTAGTATATTTCATTGTTTGGATTGCACAGTTTTTAGGATATGTTTTAGAAATTTCAAATATTAGAGACTTCCGGATAAAAAAAGTCAATATGTTTTTAGTTATAGTTTTTTCCCTTATTGTTTTTATATTACCTTATGAAGCATATATAAATCAAAATGAAGGTATTTATTATACCAGTGGTTTAGATACAAAGTTTACGTACGTCTTATCAATTATATATACAACTTCAATTTCAGTTATATCATTTTTTAAACGTAAGATTATTTCCACGAAGAAGGCAGTACCAATTTATATGTTGGTTGTATTCTTTATAATATCAGGATTAATTCAATTCTTTAGACCAGAATTAACAATTATCGTTCAAATAGAAACATTCATATGTTTGATTATGTATTTTACAATTGAAAATCCGGATGTAAAAATGTTAAATGAATTGTATCGTAACCGAGAACTAATGGAACAAGGATATGAAGATAAATATAACTTCTTATTTGAAATGACACAAGATGCTAAAAAACCATTGCTTGATTTGAATCGTGTGTGTAGTGAATTAAGATTAACTGAAGATCCACAAAAATTTAAAGATGGATTAGCTGTTATTAATAACTTGACAAGACAATTAGATTTTTCAATCAATAATGTTCTAAATGTTTCGTCATTTGATGTTCAAAAATTAAAACTAATTGATACTAAATATGATATCTTAAAGGTTTGCGAAGGACTAGAAGCAACTATTAGAGGAGAAGTAAAAGAAAATGTTAGCTTTAACGTTGAAATGCCAAAGAATGCACCGATTCTTTATGGCGATTATATGAAGTTAAGACAAATATTATATTCACTTCTTAATAATGCATGTAAAAATACAAATGACGGAAGCATAAATTTTCGATTAAATATTATTGAAAAATATGATTTTAGTAGATTGATATTTAATATATCAGATACTGGTGTTGGTATGTCTATTGATAAGATTAATGATATCTTAAGCGCAACAGGTGAACTTGATAAAAACGAACTTGAAATTCTTGAAAAGAAAGAGTTCAACTTCAAGGTTTGTCAAAAAGTTGTTAAGATTATGGGTGGAAATATAATGATTAAATCTACAGTTGGTAAAGGAACAGATTTAACCTTAACACTGGATCAAAGAGTATACCATGAAGAAGAAAATAGTATTTTAAATGAATATGAAAATATAATCAGTGCTAAAAAAAGAGTATTAATGGTAATACAAAATAAAGATTTAGTTGCTTATATTAAGAAAAAATTAAATATGAATAATATAGATTATTCTACATTTGCCTTTGGTGGAGATGCTGTTGATAGATTGAAAGCTGGTAAAGAATTTGATTATATTATTGTTGAAGATGAAATGAAAGAAATGAGTGGTATGGCAACTCTTCAAGAATTCAAAAAACTTAAAGGTTTTGATACCCCTGTTATCACTGTTTTAGGAAAGAATAAAGAAAACATTAAACATCATTATCTTGAAGATGGTTTTGCTGATTATATTCTTGCTGATAACTTAGAGGATGAATTAATTAGAATAATTAATAAATATTAAAGGACTTTTGTCCTTTTTTCTTTACAAAAAAATATTAATAGAGTATACTCAATGTATAAATTTAGTAATTAATGCGATGAAGGTGTGGAAAACTGGAGCTATTAAGTTAAAGGGATTCTTTGGAATAAATAGAGTGGAACCGCGGAGTAATTCGTCTCTATGATATACCATAGGTCTCTTTTTTTTAGGAGAGTGATAATATGAAAATGGAAGACTTAGTTAATTACTGTAAACAATATGGTTTTGTATTTCCAGGTAGTGAAATCTATGGAGGTTTTGCTAATACTTGGGATTTTGGACCAGTTGGTGTAGAATTAAAAAATAATGTAAAAAGATGTTGGTGGAAGAGATTTGTTCAAGAAGATCCTAGAACATATGGCGTAGATGCTGCAATACTTATGAATCCTAAAACTTGGGCAGCATCAGGCCATATAGATTCCTTTAGTGATCCAAAGATGGATTGTAAGAAATGTAAACAAAGATTTAGAGCAGATAACTTAATTGAAGAATTCTCAAAAGGTGAAGTATCAGCTGAAGGTATGACAAATGAAGAGATGATGAAGTATATCGAAGACAATCATGTCGTTTGTCCTAATTGTCATGGCTTTAATTGGTCTGAGATTCGTCAATTTAAATTAATGTTTGAAACTAGTCGTGGAACAGTAGAAGGTGAGAAAGACACAGTTTATCTTCGCCCTGAAACTTGCCAAGGTGAGTATGTTAACTTTATGAATATTCAAAGAAGTATGCGTGCTAAACTTCCATTTGCTATTGCGCAAATTGGTAAGAGTTTCCGTAATGAAATTACTCCAGGTAACTTCTTATTTAGAACAATTGAATTTGAACAAATGGAATTACAAAAATTCTGTAAAGATAGTGAATCTATGGATATCTTTGCTGATTATAAAGAAAGAGCTCTTAAGTTTGTTGAAGATTTAGGTTTACCTAGTGATAAACTACGTTTCCATGATCATGATAAACTTGCTCATTATGCTAAATGTGCTTGTGATATTCAATATAATTTTCCTATTGGTTGGGAAGAATTAAATGGTATTCATCATCGTGGTACTTGGGATTTATCAAGACATAGTGAATTCTCTGGTGATAAACTAGAATATCTTGACCCTGATACCAACGAAAAATATATTCCAACAATTATTGAATATTCTATTGGTGCTGATAGATTAACATTAGCGTTATTATGCCAAGGTTATGAAAATCAAACATTAGAAGATGGTAGTACAAGAGAAGTAATGCATTTACTTCCTGCTCTTGCTCCATATAAAGTATGTGTACTTCCTTTAATTAAGAAAAATCATAGTGAAAAAGCTATGGAAGTATTTAATATGTTAGCTAAGAACTTCTCTACAACTTATGATGAAACGGCTAATATTGGTAAACGTTATAGAAGACAAGATGCTATTGGTACACCATTCTGTGTAACTGTTGATGATGAAACAATTAATAATAATACAGTAACTATCCGTGATCGTGATACAATGGAACAAATTACTTTACCACTTGATGAAGTAGTTAGTTATATTGAAGAAAGAGTTAAGTTTTAATGAATTTAGTTTTAATTGGTGGAGGTAATAATGGCCATACGAGAAGTGATGGCACTAAAACCCCATATGAATTAAAAGAAATAGATGAATATGTTAGTACTTTAACCAATGAAAAAAGATTATTATTTATTGGTCATGCTAATAAAGAATTTGAAAGAACTTACTTTAAGACAATTAAAGAGATATATGAACCTCTTGGTTTCGAATGTAAAATAATGAAATTAAATTTTATAAAGAATCAAGATAAATGTAGAGAATTATTAGATTGGTCTAGTATTATCTATATTGGTGGTGGTAATACCAAAGTTATGCTTGATAAGTGGAAAGATTATAATTTTACAGAATTATTTCTTTCGTACTTAGATAAAAAAATAATTGTTGGTATATCAGCTGGCGCTTGCATTTTCTTTAAAAAGTTTAATACAGATTCATTTTTACAAGAGACTGGTGAATATAAAATAATAGATGGCCTTAATGTTATTCCTTATATGATGACCCCTCATGCTAATGATCTTGAAAGATTAAAAGTAACTAATGATTATATTAAAGATAATAATATTATTAATTTATCTTTTAGTAAAAGTATCGCGCTTCATATAAAAGATGATAATTATAAAATTATTAAATGTAAATTAGATGATTTTAAACCTTTTTTGAAAGTCAATAATAAAGAAATAACTAAAGATGGCTTGTTAAGTAAGATTATTTAATAAAAAAGAAACCTTTGTGTTTCTTTTTTTATACTGTAAAGAAAGTGAAAAATAATTCTAAATTATTGCGTCAATATGCCTGAATGCTTTATAATTATTATGTAAAGTAGTAGAGGAGGCGATTATAAGAGAATAATTATGCGTTTAGATAGAAAGATATTTGTTCTAGGATTGTTTTTCTTCATAGTGATGACTATTTCAGGCATTTATTCTTTATCTAATACAATTGATAGTATAGAAAATCCCTTATCTATTGCTTATGTAGATATTGAGTTAACTACGGATATAGGTGATTCAGTGGTTTTACCCGGTGAGTTAATATCATTAAATCCTAAGGTAAAAAACATTGGAATCGATTGCTATCTTCGATTTAAAATAGAATACTTTGTTAATGATACTAAAAAGAATTATGAAGAGTTATCTATTACAGTTGATTCAAGTGATTGGGTAAAGAAAGGTGATTATTTCTATTACAAAGAAGTATTTAAGAGAAATAATAATGTTTTATTGTTTGATAATTTATTAATACCATCAACTTATGATAATAAGTATAAAGATAGTGAATTAGAGATTAAGATTACAGCAGAAGCTATTCAAGCTGATAATTTTAATCAAGATTTAAATTCAAATTCACCTTGGGGAGATGTTCCTATTAAGAAGAAGGTTGAAAGAAATTATTCACTTGATACTGAAGGTACGCAAACAATAATTTATGAAAATAATTCAGATCGATATCTAACTGTTGATTCTAAATTCTTTAATGGTTTAGTTAATCTAAAACCAGGAGATGTTAAAACTGATTATATTAATGTAGATAATACTAGTAAAGGTAAACTTGCATTATATTTAAAAGTAGAATCAGATATTACATATCAAGTTGAAAAAGAGTTATTAGAAACAATTAAGTTAACTATTACTGATAGTTCAAATAACACTTTGTATGACGGACCATTATTAAATAGTGTTAATAACTATCTAAAGACTTATAATAAAAATAAAAAAGATAAGTTAACATTAAAAATTAGTGTTCCACATGATGTAGATAACGAATATAGTGGTTTGTTATCAAAGATAATTTGGAGTTTATCATGTGAAGAAGAAAATGTCCCAGTACCAAAAACAGGAGACGAAAAATTAGATGTGTCTATTAAAATGTTTATTCTTTCATTTATTGGATTTATAATGTGTCTAATATTTGGAAAAATGAATAATGATAGAGAAGAAAAAATAAGAAAGAAAGAGGAGAATTAAATGAAGAAAAGAAAATTATTATTAGCTGCCATTGCTTTGCTATTAGTATTTGGAATTGGTAGCACAATTGCATATTTAACTGATACAGAATCACAAACAAACGTATTTACAATGGGTAAGGTTGATATTACATTAAGTGAAGGAAATTGGAATGCCAATAATGCAAAAGGTATGGTTCCAGGACAAACTGTTGTAAAGGAACCAACTATTACAAATGTTGGAGAATCAAAAGCTTATGTATTTATTCAAGTTGTTGAACCTTGCGTAAATGGCAAAAAAGTATTTGATTATACAGTAAATGCTGGATGGGTACCAAAAGATGGTACAGCTGCTGCTTGTGCTGCTAACTCAGATAGTGATATCACAACAGTTTATGCTTATGGATCTGCTACTCAAATGACTGTTACTGAAAAAAATGATGTAACTGCAAAACTATTTGATAATGTTACTTTAAATACAACTTTAAATACAGCTGATTTAGATGAATTAAGTGCAAGAGATACAACTAATCATGAAGTTAATGTTGTTGTAACAGGATATGGAATTCAAAGTGAAAATTTAGGAGCAACAACACCAACAGCTGTTTGGGCAAAATATACTTCTAACTAATTAATGATTTAGAGTTATGAAAGCAATAAAGAATATAATCGATATTGTATTAACATTAGTCATAGTTATTTGCGTTGCCGTTGGTGGATTATATTTATTTAATATAAAACCTTATGTTGTTTTATCTGGTTCTATGGAACCTGAGATACATACTGGAAGTTTGGCTTTTATTGATCATAGTGCTAAATTTGATGAAATTAGAGAAAATGACATTATTGCCTTTAATTTAAATGGTACGATGGTTACTCATAGAGTAGCAGAAGTAAATGCTCAAGGTTTAATAACCAAAGGTGATGCCAATTCAACTGTTGATGGTGGAGTTGTAACAGCAGAGAATTTTGTTGGGAAGACATTATTTAGTGTTCCTAAGGTTGGATATCTTGTAAAAGTTATTCAATCAAAAAATGGGAAGATCATTTTTATAGCAGGTATCGTTCTTATGTTTGTATTATCATTTATTGGTGATAACAAAGAAAAACCTGATTATATAAAACAGTAATATAACTTAATATGTGAATTTATATATATAAAGGAACAATATGTATAATAAGTATGATTGTTAGAACATTGATAATATACTTAAATACGATTGTTCCTTTTAATAGTAAATAAAAGTCACTTTTTAGTGACTTTTTTATTTTATATAGTATAATAATTCACATGAATCAAATTGAATTTAGTGAAGTTATTAATTATTTTAAATATGATAGTAAGACTAATATTGAGTTTCGTAACAAATTAGTTGATGTTTTTAAATATAAAAATGTTACGGTTCTTTTTAGTGGAAGTTATTACGCGGCAATTAACGGAAGAATCCCTTATTATGTTGGAAAATCATTAGAAGAAAAGTTTGACAATAGAGAATATCACATAAGAGTTGATGGTGGTGGCGACGATTGGAAACTAGATGATCATATCGTTGATGATCAGTATCTTTCGGATATGAAGTCTTTTAGTCCTCAAAACTATGGAAAGATAAAGTCTGATTTTATAAACCGTGATAATAAAGATAAGTTTTTACCATGTTATCATATTGATACTTTAGAAGGGTTAATTGCTTTCTTTGTAGAGTATTTAGATATTAAATATGATTATAATGATGTTTATCGAGATATTAGTAATAAGTTATATAAAAAGTACCAACAAAATACTAATAATATTCAATATAATGCGGGTTATTATGCAACCCTTAATGATGAAAAGAATAATCGTTTACGTGTAGAACTTAGAGAACTAATTAATAAGTTTGATAGTTTAATTAATCCTTTTAATAAAGATTTTGATAGTTTATTTGATTTATTTAAAATAAAATATGATCCTGATGGAATAACAATGACTATTGATGAAAATGAACTTTTTTCATCACAACCAGGTAATGATTTTTGTTATCGCTTAAAATACAGGGTTAATTCTAATTCATCATATTTCTTTAGCCATTATTTTGAAGATGGTAGTGAAAAGTTTGTTATATCATATCATGGTGAAGATAAAAATGATGATTATCATATGTTTTATGATTTAACTAATAATATGATTACAAGAAGACCTTATAGTAACAATGAAAATCTTACGGATAATGATCTTATGTTTCTTATTGAAGAATTAAAAAATGGTATTTATATTTTAGAAAACATCGTATATCAAGGCAATAAAAGATTAATTAAATGTTGTAATAAATAAAAAAATTAGATATTATTTAAATGGAGGATAAAATGAGTAAAAAGATAGATAAAAAAGAGTTTGATGAAGTAATTAAAAGTGAAAAAGTTGTTCTTGTAGACTTTTATGCTGATTGGTGTGGACCATGTAGAATGTTAGGTCCTATTATGGATGAAATTAGTAAAGAACATGATGTATATAAAATAAATGTTGATGAAGAAGAAGAACTTGCTGCTTCTTTTGGTATTATGTCTATACCATGTGTTGTTTTCTTTAAAGAAGGAAAAGAAGTAAATAGATTTGTTGGACTTCGTTCTAAAACTGAAATTTTAGATATGTTAAAGTAGGTTATTATGTATGATATTATAATTATTGGTGCTGGACCCAGTGGAATGACGGCTGCTTTATATGCACTACGAGCTAATAAAAAAGTTTTAGTACTTGAAGCTTTTACTTATGGTGGACAAATAATTAATACTTTAAATATTGAAAATTATCCAGCTTTGCCTCATATAAGTGGTGTTGATTTTGCAACTAATTTATATAATCAAATAATAGATATGGGTTGTGAATTTAAATTTGAAAAAGTAGTTGATATAAAAGATCATACTGTTATAACAAATGAAAATAAATACGATGGACGCGCTATTATTATTGCCACTGGTGCAACTAATAAAAAACTAGGTTTAGAAAATGAAGATAAATTTATTGGACGTGGTATAAGTTATTGTGCTACATGTGATGGTAATTTCTATAAAGGAAAAGTAGTTGCTGTTAATGGTGGTGGTAATACAGCTATTGAAGATGCTATCTATTTATCAAATATTTGTTCTAAAGTATATTTAATTCATCGAAGAGATGAATTTAGAGCAAGTGAAGTAACGGTTAATGAATTAAAAGGAAAAGAAAACGTTGAATTTGTTCTTAATAGTCAAATAACTAGTCTTGTTGGTAATGATAAATTAGAAAAAATAATTATCAACAATGATTGTGAATTAAATGTTGATGGTTTATTTATTGCTATTGGTCAAGTACCAGAAACAAATAATTTTACAAATATTTTAAATCTTGATGATGGTGGATATGTTATATCAAATGATATGAAAACAGATATACCAGGACTTTATGTATGTGGTGATGTAAGAAGTAAATCACTTCGTCAATTAACAACAGCCATTAGTGATGGTGCAATAGCAGCAACTGCAGCTATTAATGATATTAATAATAAAATAATATAAAGACAGTAATGTCTTTTTATTATGAAAAGTATTGACGTACGTAAAAATGTACGTTATAATTAAAACGAAAGAGGTGATTATATGGAAACTATAAATATTACTAATGCAAGACAAAATCTATATAAGCTAGTTTCAGATGTTAATGTTGGTTTTAATCCAATAACTATTGTTAACAATAAAGGTAAGAATGCTGTTTTAATTTCTGAAGAAGATTGGCGTGGAATTGAGGAAACGATATATTTATCTAATATTCCAGGGTATGTTGATTCAATAAAAAATATAAAAAACACTGAAAATTGGGCAGTAGCGGAGGCATATAATCCAGATGATGAATGGCAATAATTATCGAATATTATTTTCAAAGGAAGCATTAAAGGATAAAAAGAAATTAAAAGATGCTAAACTTGAAGATACAACTAAGAAAATTTTGAATTTGATGATGACTGATCCTTTTGGCTATCCACCATCATATGAGAAACTAACTGGTGAACTTTATGGTTTATATTCACGAAGGATTAATCGTCAACATAGAATTGTATATGAGGTAAATGAACAAAAAAAAGAAATCCATATTTATCGAATGTGGACTCATTATGAAAAGATTAAGAAATAATATAAAGACAGTAATGTCTTTTTTTATGTTATAATACTTACAAAGGAGGAGTTATGTTTAGTGAAAAATTAAGTTTAGTACCAGAACTTCCAGGAAGTTATCAAATGAAAGATAAAGATGGTATTATTATCTATGTTGGTAAAGCTAAAAACTTAAAAAGAAGACTTAAAAGTTATTTTACAAGAACGGTTACCGGTAAAACTAAAGTATTAGTATCTAATATCGCTGATTTTGAATATATTGTAACTAGTAGTGAACTAGAAAGCTTAATTCTAGAGATAACTTTAATTAAAAAATATAATCCTAAATATAATGTTCTTCTAAAAGACGATAAAAGTTATCCATATATAGAGTTAACTAATGAAAAATATCCAACTTTAAAAGTTGTTCGTAATGTTAAAATAAAAAAGAATAAAAATAATCTTTTTGGTCCTTATCCTAATGTTGGTTCTGCTAAAAGAACAGTTAATATGTTAAATAGACTATATCCATTAAGAAAATGCGATAAGTTAAAAAAAGATGTATGTCTATATTATCATTTAGGAGAATGTCTTGGTTATTGTAAATACAATATTCCTTCTGAAAAGACTAATCAAATGTATAAAGAAATTAAAGATTTCTTAAATGGTAATAATAATGTTATTGAAAATAAAATAAAAGTTGAAATGCAAAAATGTAGTGATGCCATGAACTTTGAAAAAGCTCTAGAATATAAGAATATGCTTAATGATATTAAAGTTACATTAACTGATCAAAAAATTAGTTTAAATAAAGATTATAATTTTGATTTATTTAATTATTATCAAAATAATAACTTCTTATCAATTCAAGTATTCTTTATAAGAAGTGGTGTTCTCTTTGGTAGAGAACAAAAGATTATAAATACTTTTAGTGACGGTAATGAAGCTTTGACAGAGTATATTATCAAATTTTATGAACATAATGTTTTACCAAAAGAAATAATTGTACCAAGTGATATTGATTATAGTTTATTAAGTGAATATTTTACTACAACTGTTAGTACTCGTGAAAAAGGTGATATTAAAAAATTACTTGATTTAGCACATGAAAACGCTAAGATTCATCTTGATGAACATTTTGAAGAATTAAATAGAGATTTAGTAAAAAGAGAAGAAGCGATTAATGAACTAAGTAGACTCCTTGGTGGTGTTAAAGTTAATCGTATGGAATCATTTGATAACTCTCATCTTTTTGGAACATATTATGTTGGTGGTATGGTTGTTTTTGATGACTTTATACCACTTCGAAATGAATATCGTAAGTTTAAAGTAGATGTTAGTGTTAAAGATGATTTATCAGCAATGAGAGAAGTTGTATATAGAAGATATTATCGTGTTTTAATGGAAAACTTAGTTAAACCTGATTTAATAGTAGTCGATGGTGGAGAACTACAAGTTAATGTTGTAAAAGAAATAATTGATGACTTGAACTTAGGTATTAATATAATTGGTTTAAAGAAAGATAATCATCATAAAACAAGTGCCATTATTGATCGTAATTTAAATGAGATTAATATTGATTCTCATAGTAACTTATTTTTATATCTTGCAAATATTCAAGAAGAAGTTCATAGATATGCCATAACATATCATCGTGAAATTAAAAATAAAGGTATGTTATCAAGTATTCTTGAACTTGTTCCTGGTATTGGTGAATCAAGAAGAAAAGATTTATTAAGAAAGTTTTCTTCACTTAAAAAGATTAGAGAAGCTAGTGTTTCTGAACTTAGTGAAGTATTACCTAATGACGTTGCTAAAAGTTTATATGATTATTTAAAAGATAATTGCGAAGAGTAATTTATTATTATATAATTATGGTATGAATAGAATGAAATATGAAGTAAAAAGTTATTATAAAAGTATCCATGATATTAACTATAAAAGATTAAAAGAAAAAGGTATTAAACTACTAATTATTGATTTAGATAATACTTTAGGAACGGTTAAAGAAAAAGTTATATCAAAAGAAAAAGAAAAGTTAATAAAAGATTTAAAAAAAGATTTTACTATTGTTGTAGCTTCTAATAATAGTAGAATGAGAGTTTCTCTTTTCTTACATGGAATATGTGATTATATTTGCCTAGCTTTAAAACCAACTAAAAGGTTATATCGAAAAGTTAAAAAAAGATATAACTTGGAGGGCAAAGATTGTGCAATAATTGGTGATCAGTTTGTAACAGATATTAGATTGGGTAATAAAGTTGGTTTTTATACAATATTAGTTGATCCTATTGGTAAAGATGGAAAAGTATCATTTGTTAATCGACTAATTGAGAAGAGAATTAAAGATAAAATCCAATTTAAGGATGGTGAATATTTTGAGGAAGATTAAACATTGTGAGGGTTGCGGTGTTAAATTACAAGATGAAAATATTTTAAATATTGGTTACACAACAAATTTAAATAATGATCTTTGTATGCGTTGTTTTAGACTACGTAATTATGGAGAATATGAAAGTGTATCATCTAATTTAGTTAACTATGAAAAGATTCTTTCGATGGTTAATCGTTCACGTGAATTAGTCTTATATGTTGTTGATGTTGTTAATCTACCTAAAGATATTGGTATTATTAAAAACTATTTAAAGAATGATATTATCTTAGTTATTAATAAAAGAGATTTACTACCTTGGAGTGTTAAAGACGAAAAGATTATTGATTATATTAAAAATCTTGAAATTGATTTTGATGATATAGTTGTTATTAGTAGTGAAAAGAACTTTAATATGGATATTTTGTATAAAAAGATTACGAAATATCAAAAAAGTGAAAATGTTTATGTTGTTGGTTACACAAATGCAGGTAAGAGTAGCTTAATAAGTAGATTTATTAGTAATTATGGTGATGGTAATACAACACTTACGGTATCACCACTTCCTTCAACAACTTTAAATAGAATTATTATTCCTATTAATAATAAAATAACCTTAATTGATACACCTGGTATTATCGATAATAGTAATATTATTAACTTTGTTGATAAAAAGATGTATAAAAAACTTAATAGTAAGAAAGAAATTAAACCTCGTACTTATCAATTATCTAGTGGACAATCTCTTTTATTAGGAGACTTGGTTCGTATTGATTATGTAAGTGGAGATCGTAATAGTTTAACTTTCTATATCCCAAATGAAATAAAAATTAGAAGAACAAGTTATCGTAGTGATAAGTTAAAAGATTTAACAGAATTTAATTATGATATCTTATATTCTAATGATTTATGTATTATGGGTTTAGGCTTTATTAAGTTTGTTGCTGGTTGTGAAATAAGAATATATATTAATAAAGATGTTGATGTCTTTATGCGAAATAACTTGATTTAAAGAAAGAAAGTATTATAAAATAATTTTGTAGGTGATTTTATGGAAGATGAAATTTTATTAGAAGTTGAAGAAAAAATGGAAAATGCGATTGAAGCATTAGAAAGTAGATTTAAAACAGTTAGAACAGGAAGAGCTAATCCAAGTAGTTTAGATGGTGTTAAAGTAAATTATTATGGTACACCAACACCGCTTAAACAACTTGCAACAATTAGTGTTCCTGAAGCTCGTCAATTATTAATTAAACCATTTGATAAAAGTTGTTTATCAGGAATTGAAAAAGGAATCTATGAAGCTGATCTTGGATATACACCAAATAATGATGGTGAAACAATTCGTATTGTTATTCCTGATTTAACAGAGGACCGTAGACGTGAACTTGTTAAACAAGTTAAAGCAATGTGCGAAGATGCTAAAGTAGCTATTCGTAATGCAAGACGTGATGCTATGGATGATGTTAAAAAAGCAGAATTCTCTGAAGATGTTGAAAAACAAATGGAAGATGATATTCAAAAATTAGTTAATGATTACAATAAAAAAGCTGAGGATTTAACTAAAGAAAAAGAAAACGATTTAATGAGTGTTTAGAAGACGTGAATTTGACTTTTACGTCTTTTTTTGATATAATTACATACGTATGGTGCATTATTCTAGTCAAACAAGATATTGGAAGATGGGGCTAAAAATCCATTAATTGTGTGTAAAACACTTTGTATATTTGCTTCTTTTGCCCAAAGAGGGGTGAATATATGATTTTAGATTTAAGGAAAAGATATAATGGCATATATTTGTATCCTTTTATCGCGTTAATATACTATATCACATGTCGTGAGTGATCTCTTGGGATATTAATTAGGTTGTATTAATTTGAAAAAGACATTGCAAAAGCGAATAAAAATATCTTAAGTTTGTTTGGGAAAAC
>JAEEGG010015666.1_pt1 | contig 15878 bp, 9 predicted proteins | sample 9134161 | NCBI WGS metagenome assembly JAEEGG01 (sample SAMN16246543, study PRJNA631951) | gut metagenome | biome: gut microbiome; feature: rumen; material: CR-attached | host: Bos | place: Iran: Karaj | collected 2018-10
CATGAACTATGACAATCAGTTTGTGCTCACAGGTGCACAGGATGCCAATGGCGAGATGGTGGCACGAAACATCAAGGATTCCTATCGTCTTGGTCTGGAAATCTCTGCTGCATGGCAGCCTTTCGACGGATTCACTTGGGATGCCAATGCCACTTGGAGCAAGAACCGGGCGAAAAACATGAACGTCACGGTCATCAACGAGGACTGGACACAGAGTTATGCCAACGTGGGTACCACCCATCTGGCTTACTCTCCTGATTTCATCCTCAACAACAAGTTCTCTTACGAATGGAAAGGGCTGAAAGCATCGCTCTTCACCAAGTTCATCAGTGAGCAGTACATGACCAACTCCGGATTCAAAGGATATCATGAGGAAGACGGGTCAACTACCAGCGCCATGATCGACAAGATTTTCACTACCGACCTCGACATCTCTTATTCCTTTAAGTTCGGATGTGTGAAACGCTTCACGGTCGGGGCCACTGTCTATAACCTCTTTAACGAAAAATACGAGAGCAATGGCTCATGCTCCATGAATTTCCGAAACAACAACGGCAAAATCGAGGCTTACAACGGAGGATGGGCATGGGCCACTTTCTCAGCACAGGCACCAACACATTTCCTTGCCTACATCTCCATCAATTTCTAACCCTTTCTCGTCTTCTTAAATCATCAGTCTTCGGCTGTTGACGTGGTCGTCTCGACCGCGTCAACAGTCGAGAGCTCGTTGCCCGAAGACTGATGAAAAACAATCACTCCGCATGACCACCAAAAACTGCAAACTAAAATCTAAAAACCATCTCCCCTCTACATGGCCACTACAAACTATAAACTTCAAACTAAACAGACATGCATTCACACGTCAGAAACCGTAGTTCTTTCCCTTTGTTGAGTTGAGACCATCTTTAGAGTAAATACACTTTTCACTATTCACTTTTCACTATCAATCCTTTTCCCATGAAACTCTTTCTCGACATAACAACCACAATCTTCGGACTTCTTTATATCCTTTTGGAAGTCAGGGGGAGTTGGCTGATGTGGTTGGTCGGATTCATCATGCAGGCACTCGGCATCATCCTCTATTTCAACAGCGGATTATACGCCGACTGTGCTATGGAGTTCTATTACATCCTCATGACTATCTATGGATTCATCGTCTGGAAAACAGGATGGAAGCTGTTCAGGAAGCAATGGGAGGAAAAACATAATAAATCGGAGCAGCCTATTTCTCGTTTCCCACGTAAGCTGATTCTTCCGTGGATTATCTGCATTGCTGCCATCTGGGCGCTCATCTATTGGATTCTTGTCTCTTTCACCAACTCCAATGTCCCACTTGCAGACAGCTTCACAACCGCACTCAGTATCGTCGGTATCTGGGCGCTTGCACACAAATACCTTGAGCAGTGGTTCATCTGGATAGTAGTCGATATCGTCACTTCTGCACTCTATTTTTATAAGGACATCCCTTTCAAAGCCTCTCTTTACGCCATCTACGTCATCATCGCCATTTTCGGCTACTTCAACTGGCGACGCAAAGTAGAGCACCCCGTAGTACGTCCTGTTACCAAAACGTTCGGCAAGTAAACACCCCTCCTTTGTGCGTCTTGTGACGATCGTCTTGTCTTCTTAAATCATCAGTCTTCGGCTGGGGGCGTGGACGTTTCGTCCGTGTCAACTGTCAAGGGCTCGATGCCCGAAGACGCTTGTATAAACTACAAACTATAAACTACAAACTAAATCACAAATTGTTCCAACTTCTTTCATCTACGTTTCAATTTCCTTTTTTCTTACTCCTTTCTTTGTGTTTCTCCGTTTTTTTCCTTACTTTTGCAAAACAAAACTAATTAATTAACATTTATCTCTTTTCTAATGAAACGGATTCCACTCTTATTTTTTGCGCTGGCGCTTGCTGCAACAGCCAACGCAATCACCATCAGAATTACGGTGAACGACACCAGATATCAGACGGTCACCGGGTTTGGAGCGGCTGCCTGCGATGGGGCTATGTGCCCGTTTGCCAGCGACACGCAGCCCGTTAAGTTACTCTACGGACCAACATCGAAAATCGGGCTGAACATCATGCGTATGGAAATCTCACCTAACCACAAAGGAAATCTCACTGCCTCAGATGTGGGATGGGACACGCCATACGACTGGTTCGGCTCTGTACCTTGTGCAAGGGAAGCTAAGAAACGCGGTGCAATCGTCTTCGGTACTCCGTGGTCCCCGCCAGGTGATTTCAAGACCAACGGATCAGCTCAGGGTGGCAACAGTGACAGCCAAGGAAACATTCGTGCTACACTGCGTGAGGACTGCTATAAGGAATTCTTCCCATGGCTCAACTCATTCCTCAAATACATGAAGACCATGGGGGTGGAAATGGACGCTGTGTCCGTACAGAACGAGCCGGACTGGTGGGTCAGCTATTCTGGATGCCTTTACACACCGGAGCAGCAGCTCGACCTCGTCAAGAACTATGCGCACATGCTCGACAGAGACACTTACAAAGGGGTCAGACTTATCAGTGCTGAGCCGCTTGGATTCGACCCAAGATACTCCAACGCCCTGCTCAATGATGAGACTGCACGTGACCAAATCGACATCATTGCCGGACATATCTACGGACACCCGCCTCTTGGAAATCTGAAGGCGGCGGCTGAGAAGGCTGCTCAGTACGGCAAGGAGGTCTGGATGACCGAGCACTCGTCAACCGACAATATCGAACGGCTGCCTAACTGGCACGAGCAGCTGCTCTTTGCCGAGGAGCTCAATGAGTGTATGCTGGCAGGATGTACAGGCTACATCTATTGGTATATGCGTGCCCACTGGGCGTTCGTCGGAACGGGCGAGGCTAAGTACAACCCGGGCAACACAAAAAACAAGCTGCTCCCTCGTGCTTACGTCATGTCGCATTTTGCAAAACATGTCACCGGCTCCACTCGTCTCTACTCAAAAGCCAATGTGGCTACTGGTACGGAATCTTATTTCGAGACATCGGCTTATATCAAGGGCGACTCGCTCATAGTCATGGCTATAGACACCATGAAATATGACTTCGACCTGGAGCTTAGGCTTCCCTTCAAAGTGAAAAGCGGAACACACCTCCTTTCCACTTCCAACGAAAGCCTTTGTCAGGAGTCTGAAATCACGATCGACCAGCCGACTGACTTGCTGACTGTCAAATCGCCGGCACGCAGTCTGAATACGTATATCTTTATGATTGACAACACAAGTACGGACATCAACGAGGTGAAAAACAAGGTGTCTGATGGCCCTAAGACTTATTACGACTTGAGCGGACGACTCCTGGCCAAACCAAATGGCTTGTGCATCGAAAGAAGTGCGGACGGCTCTACTCGGAAAATCTTTATTCGAAAACAATAAATATCAATGGGTGTCTTGATAAAACAATATGGGGACACCCATATTGTTTCTCGTCTTCTCATCTTCTTTCTTCATCAGTCCTCGGCTGGGGGCGTGGACGTCCCGTCCGCGTCAAGCGTTGAGGGCTCGATGCCCGAAGACGCTTGAAATAAACAAAAACAAATAAATAGTAAATTCTAAATATTATGTTGAAATCAAAAATCATATTCGTTTTGGCGTTTCTTTCCGCTGGTATGGCGAATGCTCAGAAAGTGGAGTTCTTTACTCCGGGCATCGTGCATATCGTGAAAGAGCAAGGCAATGCTGCGCCTACTAAGTCTGAGGTGGTCATCGCCACGCCTCAGCAGGTGAAAGTGTCGGAGAAAACATCTGGTGGCACAACTGTGTATAAGTCTGCCGAACTGACCGTGACCGTCAACGAAGGCAAGGTTACTTTTGCCGACAAGAAAGGCAATGTCCTGCTTAAAGAGGGGGATTATAAGTTTACACCGATTACAGAGGGGGTTGATAAAGGCGCGTTTAAGGTAAAGCAGTGTTTTGCCATCGACAAGGATGAGCCTATTTATGGACTGGGACTCCTCCAGAACGGCAAGATGTCACAGCGCGGGGAGCACCGCAAGATGCAGCAGTCTAACCTCGAGGACTTCGCCCATTTCTGGCAGAGCATCAAGGGATATGGCATCTATTGGGATAACTATTCCCCTACTCAGATCGACGACAATGAGACGTTGGAGCTCGAAAGTCAAGTGGGAAAGAAGATCGACTATTATTTCATGTATGGCAAGGATGCCGACGGCGTGATTGCGCAGATGCGCTTCCTTTCCGGTAAAGTGCCGATGGCGCCCCTCTGGACCTTCGGATTTCATCAGAGTCGTGAGCGTTACAAGAGCCAGCGCGAACTGCTCGAGGTGGTGCATAAATACCGCGACCTGAAAGTGCCGTTCGACGGTATTATCCAGGACTGGCAGTACTGGGGCTCAAACTACACATGGAATGCTATGGAGTTCATCAGTGAGGAGTTCCCTCATGCACAGCAGATGATTGACGAGGTTCATAAGCAGAATGCACACATGAGCATATCCATCTGGGCTTCTTTCGGACCGAACACCAAAGCATTTAAGGAACTGAAGGAGAAAAACCACCTCTTCTCGTTTGAGACATGGCCGCAGAGCGGACTGTCGGCATGGCCCCCGCGTATGGACTATCCGAGTGGTGTGAGATGCTATGATGTATATAGCAAGGAGGCACGCGACATCTACTGGAAAAACCTCAAGCGGCTTCACGACATGGGTATCGACGCTTGGTGGATGGACTCTACCGACCCGGATCACACTAGCTACAAGGAATCTGACCTCGACGAGATGACGGAGATGGGATCATGGAGAAGTGTCCGCAATATTTTTCCGCTGATGGCGGTTGAGGGTGTTTACAACAACCAGAGAGCAGTGGACAACGACCGACGCGTTTATATCTTCACAAGAAGCTACTTCGCTGGACAGCAGCGCACGGGAGCTTATACGTGGAGTGGGGACATCGGTTCATCATGGGACAGCTTCAGAAAGCAGATTCCTATCTGCCTTAACCATACGCTCACTGCCAATCCAAATGTGAACTGCGATATCGGCGGCTTCTTCGCTGGTTCTTATAATGTCAATGGGGCCAATTCGGGCACTCGCAACCCGCAGTTCCATGAGCTTTATACCAGATGGCTACAGTTTGGTGCGTTCATGCCGATGATGAGAAGTCACGGAACGGATGTCTATCGTGAACTGTACTATTATGGCAAAGCGGGTGAGCCGATTTATGATGCCATGGTCGATGCGGTCAAGCTCCGCTACCGCTTCCTTCCTTACATCTACAGCACGGCTTGGCAGGTGTCGAAATACGATGACTCATTCATGAGGGCGCTTTTCATGGACTTCAAGAACGACAAGAACACATGGAACAACAACCGCGAGTTTATGTTCGGACGTAATGTCCTTGTCTGCCCTGTGCTCAATCCGCTCTACACCCAGGAGAAAATCGTCAAGACGGACGAGATGTCAGGATGGAACAAAAACGAGAATAATAACGGCGAAAAGTTCGTGGCTGTCAACTGGAATGAGCAGAAGACCTACGAGGTGTATCTGCCCGCCGGAGCCGACTGGTACGACTATTGGACAGCGGAGAAGCTCAAAGGCGGTCAGTCTGTAAAAGCTGCAGCCCCTATAAGCCACTCACCGCTTTATGTGAAGGCTGGTTCAATCCTCCCTCTCGGACCTGACGTGCAGTATGCCAACGAGAACAAATACGACAACATCGACATCGTAGTCTATCCAGGTGCCGATGCACAGTTCACACTCTACGAGGATGAGGGCGACAACTACAACTACGAGCAGGGCAAATACTCCACCATTCAGCTTTCTTGGAAAGAAAAGGCACGCACCCTTACCATCGCACAGCGTCAAGGTGCTTTCAACGGCATGCCTTCCAGCCGCACCTTCCGCGTAAAACTCGCTGACGGCTCCTTTAAGACAGTCACATACAATGGTGATACTGTCACCGTCAAGCTGTAATCATGCTGTTTTAAAAGATAGTCTTTCAGCATAGATAGTCTTTCAGCGTATAATGATATTTACATATCGGGGCTTCAACTTCCTTTCACAGTTGAAGCCCCGATTAGTTTTTTCATCCCCTAAGTAAATACACTCTTCACTTTTCACTTTTCACTAATAATTCTTCATTCTTCATTCTTCATTCCCTTCTCTTCTTTCTCTTTCAGCCGCTTATCCAGCTCTTTTGCTATCGCCTCGTTTCCTGGAAAACCGCTGAACTGTTTCGTTATCAGTCCTTCCCAGTCTATCACCAGATAAGCGGGAATCGAATTCACCTTGATCTGCTTGCAAAGGTCCTTCCACTGACGGTCAGTGATGAAGAAATGCTCTCCTTTGATGTCGGGGATCAGCTGACGCCATGTGTCTTCCGATGAGGTCTCACCGGTCACATACACAAATGTCACCTTGTCTTTATACTCCTCTTTTAGCGGTTTCATGCTCTCCATCGCCATACGGCAGGGCATACACCAGGTCGCCCAGAAGTCCATCACGAGAATCTTCCCCTCAAACTGATCTACGATGGCATGATAGACATCTTTCCCTTTCACATCATCGTCAATATAACGGATGTGGTACATCGGGTTTCTCAACAGATCGCGGTTGCGCTCCCGAAGTGCCTCATTTTGGGAGGTAATCAGATCCATGAGTTCTGGTGTGCGCTCGCCGATAGCCTTCAGCTGACGATCGTTCAGCAGACGGTTGTCTGACAGATAAAGCATCCCTTTGTGGGCGTAGTCGGTCTTGTCTAAAAACTGAGGATAGGTGAAATGGGATCCCCGTTGCTCGTTGCATACTGCGGCAAGACGTTTCAGACGGTTACCCATTGGTGTATAGAGCAACGCGTTAAAGCGTAGAAAATCACCTTTTATTGCCTCACGATAGAAATCCTTGCTCACGCTCCGGTCCATCCCACGCTGAAGGTATTTCTCATTCAGCGTCATCGCATAACCTCCTAGCAATTCAAGAAAATAAAGCTTCGATGCTAAATAATTGAAACTCTTCACCTCGTCACTTACGTCTGCATGCTTGATTTTGTTTTCCAGCTCAGACTGTTTGTGAACGACTTCCTCCTTAAAATGAAACTCGTCCTCGTCCTCCGTGTATTTTGCCCAGTGTCTGCTCACTTCGTTATACAGGCTGTTGAAACGCATGTCGGATGGAAGGCGGTTCATACCGTTATTCCATTCTGAGTGGGCTCCTCCGAATGTCCAACGGAGCACAGGGTCCTTCGTCTTCTCGTTGAGTGTCAGAGAGGTCGTCTCACCGGGCTCCACTAGCAGATAGCCCTCAATGCTTTTGCCGTGCATAAAAGACAGGGCAGTCGTGCAGCCGGTCAACACCTCAAATCGAAAATAACCTGTAGAGTCAAGCTTGGAGTAGAGGGTGAATCCCTCTTTACCAATCAAATCAAACACATACACACGCACTGAGTCGGTGTAGTCTGAACGCTGCTTCGTCACATGCCCTTCAAACACCGATGCAGAAGAACTCAACGTCGGCTCTGCCATATCAACTATCTTCTGTTGGCTCCATAAGGGAACAACAGGAAGAATTATCCAGGTTAATATCAAGATTGTTCGTTTCATCAATTGTAGCCTTTTGTTTTTTGTGTGCAATAAAAGCAACTAAACTATTCATTCTTTATTTTCTTTTCTTTTGTCTCCATCTCCCCCATGTTGATTGCCTACCATCTACAGAGTAAATACACTTTTCACTTTTCTCTTTTCACTTAATCGCTTTTTTCTGCAAATTTAATGCTTTTTTTCTTCTGAATCATAATGTAAACACATTTTTTGACCTTCATCTCCTTTTTTCTCGTTTCTTTTTCGTATCTTTGCAAGATATGTGACAAAAGAAGATTTGTTATTGTTAACGAGATGAGCTGTACTTTCGTGAAGATTGAACAAGCCTGACTGACGTCTTGTCTTATTGCCTTCTCGCCTTCTTGTCTTCATTATAATAAACTTATCCAACTTCTCATGAGCGACGAAATATTAGACAACGACATGGAAAACCAGGAGGAGATACTGGATGATGAGCAGATGCAACAGGAAGATGCTGCTTACCATCAGCCTCCAAAGTCGGACTACGACCCGACAAAAATGAAAGACTCTATCACGCATCATCTCAGCGGAATGTACCAGAAATGGTTTCTGGAATATGCCTCATACGTTATTCTGGAGAGGGCGGTGCCCCACATTATGGACGGTCTCAAACCCGTCCAGAGGAGGATTCTTCATTCCATGAAACGCATGGACGACGGCAAATACAATAAAGTGGCGAACATCGTCGGACACACCATGCAGTTCCATCCGCATGGCGATGCCTCCATCAAGGACGCACTCGTGCAGATGGGACAGAAAGACCTCCTCATCGACTGTCAGGGTAACTGGGGGAATATCCTCACGGGCGACGACGCGGCGGCTGCGCGTTATATCGAAGCGCGCTTGTCTAAGTTTGCCCTCGATGTGGTGTTTAATCCGAAAACAACGGAATGGAAACTCTCTTACGACGGAAGAAATAAGGAGCCGATCGCGCTGCCGGTGAAATTCCCGCTGCTTCTCTCGCAGGGTGCGGAGGGCATTGCCGTAGGTCTGTCATGTAAAATTCTCCCGCATAACTTCAACGAGCTCTGCGAGGCGGCGGTGCATTATCTCTACAACGAACCGTTTCAGCTCTATCCCGACTTCCCCACGGGAGGAAGCATCGACGTGAGCAAATACAATGATGGTATGCGGGGAGGGGCTGTGCGTGTCAGGGCGAAAATCGAGAAACGCGATGCTAAGACGCTTGCCATCACTGAGTTACCATTCGGAAAGACCACCGGATCACCACAGCATCCCAGTCAGTTTATCGACTCTATACTGAAAGCGGCGGAAAGGGGTAAAATCAAAGTGAAGAAAGTGGAGGACATGACTTCGGCAGGGGTGGAAATTCTCCTCCATCTCATGCCGGGCACTTCATCCGACAAAACCATCGACGCTTTATATGCTTTCACAGAGTGTGAAATCAGTATCTCACCTAACTGCTGTGTTATCGACGAAAGAAAACCACAGTTCCTCACTGTCAGTGATGTGTTGCGGCGTTCTGTCGATAACACGAAAAACCTCATACGCCTTGAGCTGGAGATTCGAAAGGGGGAACTGCTGGAACAGCTCCATTTTCTCTCTCTTGAGAAAATATTCATAGAGGAACGTATCTATAAGGCGAAGGAATTTGAGAACGCAAAGAACATGGATGTGGCGTGTGAGTATGTGGATGAACGGCTCACGCCTTTCTACCATCTTTTTGTTCGGGAGGTCACGAAGGATGATATCCTACGGCTTATGGAAATCAAGATGCAGCGTATCCTCAAGTTCAACAAGGACAAGGCGGATGAGATGCTAGCGCGTATCAAGGCGGAAATCGAGGATATAGAACGCGACCTCAACAACCTCGTTGAGGTCACTGCTCAGTGGTTCCGCTTCCTACAGAAAAAATACGGGGCTGACCATCCTCGACTTACGGAGATTCGATCGTTTGACACCATCGTCGCAGCGAAAGTGGCGGAGGCCAACCAGAAACTCTATATCAACCGTGCTGACGGATTTATCGGTACTAGTCTCAAGAAGGATGAGTTCGTATGCAACTGCTCAGATATCGACGACATCATCCTATTCTACCGTGACGGTACCTATAAGGTGATTAAAGTGGCGGAGAAGGTATTTGTGGGTGAGACCGAGAAGAGCAAGCGTGAAAAACGAAAAGCGGAAATCATCCATGTGGCTGTTTTCAAGAAAGCCGACAAACGCACTATATTCAATGTCTGCTATAAGGATGGAGCTTCGGGGGTCACATACATGAAGCGGTTCAACGTGACATCTGTCACACGCGACAAGGAGTACGATGTCACCATGGGTACACCTAAGTCACGCATCACTTATTTCACGGCGAACTACAACGGAGAGGCGGAGACCATTAAGGTGACACTCAAACCCAAGGAGAAGCTGAAAAGACTGGTCATAGAAAAGGACTTCAGTGAGATTGCAATCAAAGGCAGGACTTCACGTGGTAATCAGCTGACTAAGCATGACATCTATCGCATACAGCTCAAGTCGCACGGCGGCTCCACCCTCGGAGGACGTAAGGTGTGGTACGACCAGGATGTACAGCGGCTCAACTACGATGAGCAGGGCATATTCCTTGGTGAGTTCCACAACGACGACCGTATCATCGTTGTGATGAAAAATGGTGACTTCTACACCACCGACTTCGATGTTAACAACCATTTCGAGAAAGATATACTGGTCATTGAGAAGTACGATCCGGAAAAGGTGTGGACGGCTGTCCTCTTTGATGCCGACAATGACAATTATCCGTATATCAAGCGATTTGTCTTTGAGGCTACCAAGAACATCCAGAACATTATGGGTAATCCTGAGTCTCGCCTGCTCACACTTACAGATACACCTTATCCTCGCTTTGAGATTTCGTTCCTTGAACCAGACACTGCAAAAGGACCGCTTGAAATCGATGCTGAGGAGTTTATAGCGGTCAAAGGATTCAAGGCAAAAGGCAAACGCCTGACTACCTTTGCCCTCGATCAGGTGATTGAGTTGGAACCCATTCGCTTCCCTGAGCCCGAAAACGAAGACGACGACACCAATGACGACACTGGCGATGACACCGAAGACGGCAATGATGACGAAAATAACGACGACTTTTCAGATGATGGGAACATCACTCACAAATCCGATGACGACAAGTCTGACGACGAAATCCGCGATGAACTCACCGGTCAGCTGCGCCTCTTCTGATTCGGTTTTTAGTAGCCCAACAATCATCTTATCAGTAGCCCAACCGTCAACTTTTCTGAAGCCCAATAGTCATCGGCTGGGGGCGTGGTCGTCCCGACCGCGTCAAGCGTTGAGGGCTCGATGCCCGAAAACGCTTGTCAGAGTAAATTCACTGTTCACTTTTAACTTTTAACTTTTCACTATTCACTATTCACTATTCACTTTTAACTATTCACTATTCACTTTTCACTTTTCACTTAATAATCCTTGTCTTCCAAAACCCTCATAGCCTATCTGTTGCTCTTTTCTCCATTTATGGTTAAGGCTCAGCAGCATGAACGTTCTCACTCTTTCGTTGTGGGTGGCAGCTATGCAAGTGTGCTCGATACTTATCTCTCGCCTTATTCCCATACCGGTCCTGCTGCACATCTGCAGCGTCAGACAGAACGTGAGGTAAGTGCTTTCGGACAGCATAATCTCACTTTTCAGACCCTCTTCGACCTCGACTGCGCCTTCACCGAAAACCCTGCAGGCAACGTCAACGAATATGCGGGTGGTATGCGTTATGCTCTTGCTTGGCTCAAGCCTCTCAAAGAGTTTCATTTCACAAACAACTGCTCTGTGCTTGCTTTCGCTGCAGGACCCCAGCTGTCCACCTACTTCGGCTGTGTATATAACGAGCGTAACGGCAATAACCCGGCACAGGCGAAGGCTGACCTCATGCTCGACCTCACTGCGCAGGCGAAATGGGATTTCAACCTTCTCAAAAGGCGCATGACCTTGGCTTATCAGCTGTATCTTCCATGCATCGGACTGGCTTTCTCCGAAAACTACGGACAGTCATACTACGAGACTTTCCAGCTTGGCAATTACGACCACAACATCGTCTTTGCCCATCCGGGAAACATGCCGTCCATGCGACATCTCCTCAACCTCGACATCCCCGTCCGCAAATCCTCAAAGACTGCTCTGCGCATCTCTTATGCCGGATATTTCATGCAGTCAACATTCAACCGCCTACGTTACCACTCATACACTCACTCCTTCATGATAGGCATCACATCCCGCTTCCTCCGCTTATAAAAGCGGTAGAACTCCCCGTGGGGAACTCAGCACAGAATCGATTGATAATCGATTGTGCGATGAGGTGGTGCAGCATTCGGCTTGTGCGAGCCAAGGAACGAAGGCGAAGCAGAAGACGTTAAGTGCAAAGGTGGGGTCTAAAATAAAACCGTAAAAAGCCCTAAAGGACCCTCGGCTGGGTTTGTGGTCGTCTCGACCGCACATCTGACCGGCGTAGCACGGTCCAAAACGTCCGCCCGTCTCTCCAAAACATCTCCCAAATCCCCCTCACGCATGAAATAACGGTAGGACAAGCTTCCTATGGATTTTTCAAAATAAAAACTGTTAATAAATTCTAATTTATGGTGTTTCGTGTTTTATGCTCTTCGAAGTCTTAGAATTTCATGGTTTTCCTCATAATCCATGTCGTTCTTTATAAGCTCAAAGGCCAAATGTAGAAGTTTGTTTTTTGCGTTGTTCAGAATCACGCCCTCCGGTTTTCCCTTGGATTTCATTCTAATATAGTATTCTCTGTAAATACCATTCTCCTTGACAGTGTGCTTAGCCGCCTCCGTGAGCCATGCCTTGAGTCTGGATGACGAATATTTCCCGACGTGTGCCTTCCTGTTAACGGATGTACCGGACTGTTCCCTGAAAGGCGCAGCTCCCCAGTATGACGCCATCTGGTTTGCCGTTGAGATGTTCTTGAAGTTGTTGGTGTAGACAATCATGGCTGTGGCGTTGACGATTCCGACGCCCTTGATGGAAGTGAGATGCAGATAGTTCTTCTTGAGCTGCTCATCCTGTTCAATGATCTGGAGAATCTCCTTCTCGCATTTCTTAATGCTCTTCTCCAGTTCCCTGATATGCCTCTTCTCATCCTGCATGATGAGGCTTTGCGTCTTGCTCTTTGCCGCAGTTGACTTTATCTCGTTCATTCTGACGCTCAGTGATGTCTTCTGTCTCATCAGCTTGTCCCTGTAGCTCAGAAGTGCCTTCAAGTCCCTTATATTCGAATCAGGTGACTCATAGGACACAGCCTTGTCCATGTGTCTCATCGCATACTCAGCAATCATCTCCGAGTCCGCCTTGTCGTCCTTTCCCTTGCGAAGTCCGCAGCTCCTTTTTATCTGAAGTGCGCTCTCCCTCCAGATGTCACAGTCCTTTCCGTAGAGGTAGTCGCAGAGGCATCGGTCATACCCTCCTGTGGTCTCACAGCAGAACAGCACGTCCTTAAGCCCGTCTTTGGTGGCCAGTCGCTTAGCCCAGGAAAGCATCTTGTGGAATCCCCTGGGGCGGTTCTCATACTCATTGTAGCCCAGTTTTTTGGCACCCATGAATCCATCTCTCACCTCAATTGCGGTCACATCGATTTTTTCTTTGGAAACATCGATGCCGAATACGATTTTTTTCATAAATTTGCAAATAATTTAAGTTATGGAAGCGATTAACTGGTAAGCTGCGTCTGACTACTACTTTAATTAGGCTCGAAGCCTACCTTCCTATTTAGGATCTGCAGCTTCAATCCGGAGGGCCTTCAACATGCCATAGACTTTAGGTCTGGTAGAGACTTTAGGTTGACCTCCGGCAGTTAATCCTTCCTTTAAACAACAAAGGTAAGAAAAAACTGATAAACGTTTATATATAATTAAGAGTTTTTAAGACTCTTATATATATGCTGCAAAGTTAAAGTAGAGACTCCCCGTGGGGTGTCTAAATAATAACCGTAATAAACCCGTCACCAAAACTCCTTCAAATCCATCCACGCATGCAATAACCGTAAAACAAGTCATACACTAATAATTCTTTTAAAATCGCACAGATTCGTTGTTGCAAAAATAAAATCTATAAAATCTTCGTTCGTTTAAAAAAATCATATTCTGTGAGTTCCGTGAGAAAGTACTTCTACATATTATCCTTGTTCCTCTGCATCTCTTGCGTCAATGAGGAAATAACCTCTTCCGACACCATCCGGGGTAACTTCGAGGCACTTTGGCAGTTGATGGACCAGCGTTACTGTTTCTTCGACTACAAGAAAGAACAGCTCGGTGTGGATTGGGATGAGATCCATGAGCGATATGCTGCTAAACTCAGTCCCGACATGAGCAGCCAACAGCTCTTCGAAGTCCTCTGCAACATGATTGGAGAGCTACGTGACGGTCATGTCAACCTCTCTGCGGTCTATGACCTCGGACGCAACTGGTCCTATTATGAGGACTACGACCGCAATTACGATGCCGAGGTCGTGGAGCAGTATCTCGGTAAAGGCAACGACTATCTCATCGCTTCGTCCCTCAAATACCGTATTCTCGACGACAACATCGCATACGTCAGGTGTGAATCGTTCGAGAATCCCCTCGGCGACGGTAACCTCTCACTCATGTTCGACAACCTCAAAGGATGCAATGGGTTGATTCTTGACGTCCGGAACAACGGTGGGGGAAGTCTTGATACTACGGAGAAGCTCGCCAGCCGTTTCACCAACGAGAAGACACTTGTCGGCTATGTCTGTCACAAGACGGGGAAAGGACATAACGACTTCTCCAAACAGGATCCTGTCTATGTCACACCCAGCGACGGGGTGAGATGGCAGAAGAAAACGGTAGTGCTCACCAACCGTGAGACGTTCTCTGCTGCCAACGATTTCGTTAAGTCGATGAAGCGTTTTCCTATCGTTACTATCATGGGAGACACCACAGGTGGCGGAAGTGGAATGCCGTTCAATCAGGAACTACCCAACGGATGGGGACTCCGGTTCTCTGCTGTCGTCTTCCTCGATGCAAATCGTAATCACACGGAATTCGGTATCGCTCCCGACATCTCCGTCTCTATCATCCCCGACGACGTGTCCAAAGGCAATGACACCATCATCGAAGCTGCCCGTTCCTTCCTGAACAACAGCCTTTCTGATTAGGTCTTTCAATCTCCGTATGTAGCCCGATAGAACATCGGATGTGAGTCGTTCCGAATGTAGCCCGATAGGACATCGGCTGGGGGCGTGGTCGTCCCGACCGCGTCAAGCGTCGAGGGCTCGATGCCCGATGACGCTTGTGAAAAACTAAAAACCATCCCTCTCCGCATGGCTACTATAAACTAAAAAACTAAACAGATGCCCGAAGATGCTTGTCAAAAACACCTCCCCCGCATGGCTACTAAAAACTATCATCTAAAAACTAACAACTCATAAAACTTGACCAGGACATAAAATTCATCCAGGGAGTCGGACCCAACCGGGCTGACCTGCTGAAGAAAGAACTCGACATCACAACGGTGGGCGATGTGCTTGCTTATTACCCTTATAAATACATCGACCGAACCAAATTTTATCGTATCTCCGAAATCAACGGCAATATGCCGTATGTCCAGCTGGTCGGACAAATTATCTGCTTCGACAAGGTTGGTGAGGGTAGGGCCCAGCGTCTGGTGGCCAACTTCTCCGACGGTACCGGTACCATCGACCTTGTCTGGTTCCAGGGACTCAAATACATTCCGCAGACTTATAAGCCCCGCACCACCTACATCATCTTTGGCAAGCCGCAGGTGTTCAAAGGGCGTATCAACGTGGCGCATCCGGAAATTGAACCGGTCGATATCTCGCAGTATGGCGACTCCACTGCCATAGCTTTCCAGAATTATCAGCGTCAGCTTTTCGAGGAGGATAACAGCGCAGTCAATCAGCACCATACATCATCATCTGCTCTACAGTCGCTCCGGCCTGCCTATAACACATCCGAACGTATGAAGAAACGGGGGCTGAACTCCAATGCCATGGCGAAAATCACGGCAAACGTGCTGAAGATGCTCACCCAACCCCTGCCCGAGACGCTCCCTCCGTTCCTCATCCAGCGTTATGGATTCATCTCCTACGATGAGGCGGTGCGTAACATCCATTACCCGTCCGATCCCGATATGCTGCGTAAGGCGCAGGCGCGCCTTAAGTTCGAGGAACTCTTCTACGTACAGATGAACATCCTTAAATACACGAAGGACCGGTCACGGAAAATCCATGGCATCATGATGCCGTTGGTCGGACAGCAGTTCAACGACTTCTATTATAATCACC
>JAEEGG010015672.1_pt1 | contig 15876 bp, 13 predicted proteins | sample 9134161 | NCBI WGS metagenome assembly JAEEGG01 (sample SAMN16246543, study PRJNA631951) | gut metagenome | biome: gut microbiome; feature: rumen; material: CR-attached | host: Bos | place: Iran: Karaj | collected 2018-10
TCTTTGCCATAGTTTTTGCCACACAGGAAAAGACACACGGCGCCTATTATTGGAAGGATAAGATTATCCTCTGCCCCAGTTGTGTCATGACATCAACATGAAAAAGATAGTTGAGTGAAGAAGACGAAAAAGGTATATTCTTGCTACTTATTTGACGGATTATTTGTAACTTGCACCGAGAAAACAATAGGAAGCAATAAAAATGAATAACTGCATATCCAAATCTACAAGAATCTTGCCGAGGATTATCGCGCCGTTGACGTTTATGGTGGTTCTATTGTTTTCCGCCTGTAACTCTGACCCTCAGACAATCAAAATTGGAACCTGCAAGCCTTCTCTGAAGCCACAAACACCTGCTCTGTCCTAATCGTTCATTTCATCTATTATCCATGAGTATTTATTGGCCCATCTCCACACCGTAGCCCTTGATAAGTCCATCACATGTTCTATCTCTGAATTGGAAAGCCCCATACTCATCAAATAGCAGAATCTCAGATTCTGTTCGGATAGATTCGTTCCCGCAAACCGTAACACCTTCTCTCCAAAAGTCGGAAATATCTCATCAATAGAACTGCGAAGAGTCGCCCAATCCGCCGCTTCCATCTTATATTGTCCTTTTGATGCCAATTTCACTTTCCGAGAAATATCACGAGCGTTCTCCTCAAAGGTGCTCTGGTTCAACATTTTGAGCAATTTCTTGTTTTGAGCCATTCTATCTTCCAATTGATCTCTAGTTAATTCGAGTTCAACATCCGCAGCCTTTACTTTCTCCCTCATCGTGACAAGTTCTTTCTCTTGAACCCGATGTTTTCTACTGATGTCCGTGAGTTCCTGCTCTTGATGGGCAATCTCCTCTTGTAGTTTCTGATTGGTGGTCTTGAGTTTACCCAATTCAAAGTCCTTGCTCAACAATACCTTCAGGCTCTTGTTCTTTAGGTAGATAACGAAAGTAAGAAGTAGTAAAAGAACGATGAGAGAGGAAGCAACGGTAATAATCATTCTTGACCTGTTCCTCTCGTTTGCCTCTTTCAATTGTCTCTCCTCTTCTTCATTCTTATAGTATTTGAACTGATTGTTTACAGTAGCGGCCAATTCCTGACGTTGACCGAGATTCAGGCTGTCGTTCAACTTGATGAATACGTCTGCATAATCATTGGCACTTTGTAGATTTCCCTCCGCTTTGTACAAAAAGAACAGTCTTTTTGCAGAACTATATCGATTTTCTAGCCGGGGTCCAAGCTCCACTCCCTTTTGGAAAAAAAACTTGGCGGAATCAACCCTATTGCATGCAAGATAATATGTACCAAAAGCATCATAATAATCATTTACCAGCTGATATGGCGTGTTGGAGTTTAGCAAGATATCATAACACTTTCTTGCTTGATCCAAAGAGTCTGATAAAGAGAAGTGATATAACAATGGTATCAATTCTTTATAAAAAGCCCCAGTGTTGTTACCATCGCGTTCTATACAATCCAACGTTTCTTTAAAAACAGATAGTGCTTGTTCCATACAGTCAAGATGCACAAGTGAGGCACCCTCATGATAGATTGTTCTTGCATCGAGCACTCCGAGTTCATTCGCAATACGGGCTTCTTCGCGAGCCATGCGAAGGGCATTTTTATAGTCTTGGACACGATAATAGACCAAATATAATTGAGAATAAGTGTTCCTCAACATCAGCGAATCGGGATGCGTGATCTTCTTGGCTTGGTACTCGCTTTCAAGGAAGTATCTCAAGGCATTGGGGGAGTCCTGCATATCCCTATAAACACTGCCAGCGTAGTAATACACCTCCTGCAAGTCGTCTTGATAATCATTCCCAACAAAATATGCAACCAATTGCTTGATTGTGGAATCCGATGTGGCGATAACATCAGCTTTATCTTGAAGCCTGATTCGAAGCAGTTCATATTTCTTTTTGGTGTATTCACTGGATTCGCTTAGTTCGGGTTCGATGGAATCAAGGCTTGATAAGGCTTCTAAAGGATAAACATTCCCCTTTTCTTTGATGTTTTCCAATCGATTCAACAGTGGTTCGTTACGCGAAGAACAAGAAAACAATAGAATCGGGATAAACAAAACAAGTAAACTTCTGTTCATCGTCGGTTTTTTTTTGCAAAAATAACCATTTTTTTTCGTATTATCTTTTATTCCGTGTTACATTTAAGGGCTAAGAATGACACATTTAGTTTCACAAAGAATCACATTCGTTCAATAAATCACGAAAGAAACAATTTGAAATAGGATTACAAATCTCTGCAAGTCATGTATTTACATAAAAATACAGACGAGTGAAACAACATGAAACGTTTTTCTCTTGCTATCCCATCCATGAAGTGCTAATTTTGCACACAACTTAACTAAACTTAAAACTACTACAGTTATGAAAAAGAAATTGATGTTTAAATCTTTGATACTTTTGGTACTTCTGGTGTCAGGTTTACCCAAAGCTTATTGTCAAAACCCGAGTGGTGGAGACACTCTTATTATAAAAGGCATAATAGTTGATCCTATCGGTGAAGGTGAAGGTCATAAATCTCCCGAAGTGGGATTGCCTACAGTATGGTTCAATTCGAGTTCGTCCATCTTGACATTCGAAGGAACAAGTGATTTGGACTACACGCCAATCTACATCTACGATGATGAAGACGAGGTGGTCTATTTCGATAGTCTCTTGTTCGATATTGACGGTTTCTGCGAATTCAATCTTTCTGCTTTGCCCACTGGCGATTACGTCCTGGTCTTTGAGCTGAACGGAAGAGAATACGAAGGAAAGTTCAGCAAATAAATGAGCTATCGTATATGTCCACCGTCAATCTCATATTCGTCGGGGAAATTGAACTGTAAGTTAAAACTGCATTTTGAGCGGATTTCCCGATGGATCCGGACTAAATGTATAGATATCCGATTAAAACAATAGACATTATAACACTAAACGACATGATGAGACAAAAAAACGCACTTCTTTTTATCCTCACATTGTTTTCTTTCATTCTATGCGACGCACAGACTGTGAGCTATACGTACGATTCCACTGGCAACAGAAGCAAACGTGAGATTGTCTATAGTCTGTCGAATGCGAGAGGGGAGGAAACTAACACGGCCAACTACATGGACAGATTGCTTGATCATGCAATTACAGTCTCACCCAATCCCATCAGAGGCCAGATGAAAGTGAGAGTGGATGGACTGGACGATTCCGACAACTGTCAGATGCGCATCTACAATTTGTCTGGCACACCAGTATTGTCATCACTGATAGGCGAGGTGACTACAATCGTTGACATGTCTGGAGTACCGAAAGGCAACTATATCCTGCAGGTCACGCTCAACGGCAAACAATCCACTTGGAAACTGCTTGTTGAATGACTGTGGAAATAACAAAGTTGAAAACCGAAGTCTCACCGTTAGATGAACCGACTTATCACAAAAACTACCTTAAAAAACACGAACGCATGAAAGTCAGATACAATATATTGACAGCATTGCTCGTTTCCTATGTAGGATACACTTATCAAGCAACCGCTATGTCTGCCATCAGCCCATCAGTCCCAGTCGCCCCGGAAATCCCTGACGACTCCATCCACGAACCAGGTGGGATGATTCCACTTGACCATCATCCTATGGTTTACGGTCCCGACACGACCAGTGCGAGGCAGACCCCTGTAGGCTCGCCCGATGGCGTGTTCCAAGTGAGTCCGACGGGCGCAGCCAGCTATTCCATCAACATCGACATCCCAAAGGGCAGGCACGGCATGGAGCCAAGGCTTGCGGTGACCTACAACAGCCAGGGGGGCAACGGAGTGGCCGGCTGGGGATTCGAGCTGACAGGCACCTCCGCCATCCGTTGCGCAGCCAAGGACCTTTACCACGACAACCAGATAGGGGCGCTTGACCTTTCCACCTGCGGCACCTACATGCTCGACGGCACGAGGATGGTGCTCAAATCAGGTGTGGAGGGAACAGCGGGAGCCATCTATACCTTGGAGAATGACCCTTTCACCGAGATTACAGTCCTTCACAACACTTCAGGCAACTACAACTACTTCCGCATGCAGACCCGCGACGGCAAGACTTACACCTACGGTTATGGCAGCACCCGCGACACCATCCCTTCAGGCACATACGCCTGGCACCTGCGCTCCATCAGTGACGCGTTGGGCAACACCATCACCTACAGCTATGCCACCTATTCCAATGTGAAATACCTCACCTCCATCACGTATGGAGGCAACACTATCACCCTGGCCTACAGCACGCGACCCGACAACTGGTCAGGTTATTACGCTGGAGGCTACAAATACACACTTTCGAGAAGGCTGTCGAGCATCACTGCCAAGCGCGACGGCCACATCTACAGGAAATACACATTCGGCTACAATACCACTGGCGACAGTTCCGCCACGCCTTTCTCCCGTCTCGAAACAATCACTGAAACCAACGGAAACGGTGAGGCACTGGAGCCTTTGGTCATCGACTGGAACTACCTCCCAGGGTTCGGCTACAGCCATTACTCTCCGTCTGTCGATTTCGCGACGTCCGACCATCAATACACAATCAATGACAAGAAGTTCTTTGCCGCCGACATGAACGGTGACGGTTTGAGCGATGTGGTACAGTTGTCAAAGACCAGGCATATTCAGGACGGAGTTGAACATACACATGCGTATGTGTATTTTGCCCAGTTTGACAATCTCGGCAATGTCAGATTCGTGAACAGGAAACACGCCGAATTCGGCTATTGCGCCAGCATCCAGGGATACACATCCATGCCGTCCGGGGCCTTCCTGGCCGACTTCGATGGTGATGGCCTTAGCGATTTGTGCATTCCCTCAATAGAGGCCGACCCATACAATGGAACCACCCACTTCCCCTATTCATTCATTTACGGCTGCGATCTCCCACAATACGGAGAGGATATTTCCAGTAACTGCATTCATCAGTTTTACAGAGAAACATACAATTCAACAAGCAAGATGCATTATGTTGTGGATGATTTCGACAACGACGGAAAGAGTGAAATCTTTCATCTTGAGACAAAGAAAACCAACAATGTGTATAAAAGCGTCTTTTTTAACGATATCGAAGTGCCTGATGCTGTCCAATACAACGAAAGCGTGTTGGACATCACCCTTCCCGATGATCCCACCAACCTCTATTCGGGCGACTTCAACTCCGACGGCCTTGCCGACATCGTGGTCTTCTACGATTCGGGCTGCAAGGTCTATCTGAACAACGCTGGCGGCACGGACACCATACCGTTCTCCGAGAGCAACACACTTACTACCACCACCATAGCGGGCGACCTGAAAGTGTGCCAAGGCGACTTCAACGGCGACGGTGCCGTTGACTTCATTATCAACAAGCGTAAAGAGGACGGTTATTACTTCCTGCTCTGCGAGGGTGACGGTACATTCAACAAAGTCAGCATCGGCAACCTCAATTTCTACGAGCAGGTCACCGACAAGGACGATGACAAGTTCGCGTTCCTCGTGACCGACTTCGACCACGACGGACGTTCCGACCTCGTTCTTGCCAAACCTTATTATGACTATCACGGCGGTTTTTCCTATTCTGACGAGTTCGTGAGGACTTACTACATGTGGTTCCGTTCCACCGGCACGTCGCTGGTTAAAGTCCGCGAGTCCGTCAGCTATGGCGAGGAAGACGCTTGCCCTCACAACCTGCTCACTGGCGACTTCGACGGTGACGGCTGGCCCGACATCATGAGTTTCAACAGCGACATCTACACGAACATCAGCCGTGGGTTTGGAACCGATTCACGCGATAGCCTCGCATACGTCCCTTTCGTTGACAACACAGTTGAGGACAGCCTCCTGGTTTACGGCTCGGAAACAACAGATGAAGACGATGCTGACAATGCCACGGATGACCTTTCGAGAGACACCTCCAACGATTTCTTCAATCTCTACAAGGGCAGTGGTATCAACACTTCGACTGGCAAGGTCAAGACCATTACCGACGGGTTCGGCAACCAGACACGCATCCGGTACGCCACACTGCCCAGGGACGGTGTTTACGACCATGTCGAGGCAGGCGTCTATCCCGTGATCAACACAGCCTTTCCCCTGAATGTGGTGTCGGGTTATTCCACGGACAACGGAGCGGCGGGAAACTCCTCCATGACCTTCCGTTACACAGACCTCAAGATACACACCAAGGGCAGGGGACTGTTAGGCTTCACAAAAGTGGAGAGCACGGACAGCGTGACAGGGACGATAAAGACCCTGGAAGTGAAAAGCCGCGACATCGTCCACTTCGAGCCAGTCAGGACACTGGAGACCACGGCACGGGGAGGATTCTCTTCCACCCGTGATAGCCGTTGCAGCCTGACGGAATACGGCAACGGTGCTTACAAGGTGTACCTCGACTCACTGACAGACGAGGACATCTGGGGCAACATCACCGCCACGAAGAACACCTACAACCGCACATACGGATACATCACCCAGGAGCACACCACCTACGGCTCCTCCACGATGTACAGGACCACCCTTTATAACAATTACAGCCTGTACGGGAGCATGTACCTGCCAGCGAGGATTATCAAGAGACAGAGACATGCTGACGCCACAAGTTACAATATCTGTTTCAAGGACCTGACATACAATTCCAACGGACTGGTGACGCAGTTGGTGGATTGCTCGAACGACGCATCAATAGCGCTCACAACGAACTACCAGTACGACAGCTACGGCAACGTGACCTGCGAGTACTCCACAGGCAATGGCATCAGCACGCCATTGTACAAATATTATGGATACTCCAATGGCAGAGACCTCGTCAGCACATCTACAGAGCCCAGAGGCGAGTACCACCAATACACGTTGGACGAGCTGGGTAACGTGCTTTCCGACAAGCTCTATTTCGGCAACGGCTCCGACTCGCTCGTGACCAGACACACCTACGACGGATGGGGTAACCTGCTGACCACTCTGAATCCCGATGGCACCGTGGCAAGATACAGGAGGGGTTGGGGAACATCAGCCTCCAAGCTCTTCTACACCATCGAGGAGGGCACCGCCTCTCCGTTCGTGAAGACATGGTACGACTCCCGCGGCAGGGAGGTGAGGACGGAAAGCGCAGCGGAGAACCATCTCGGATTATACTCAGAGACCACCTACAACTCGCGGGGACTCAAGTCAAAGTACAAGGAATTCACTTCCGGCATATCCTCTCAAACAGATTTCGCTTACGACGCTTTAGGACGGTTGTCAAGTGAGACATCAAGCACTGGAAGTGTGACTACCTATATCTATGGCAATAGGACTACGACCGTAGAGACAGATGGTAAGTCATACACCAAGGAATTCGATGCTTGGGGAAATGTGAAGACATCATCCGACCCTGTATCATCCGTAAGCTACACTTACGCCTCCGTCGGCAAGCCATCTGCTGTCACCAGTGGCGGCAGCACCGTCAGCATCACATACAACAAGAAAGGCAACCGCACGAGAATCATCGACCCTGACGCGGGCACCACCAACTTCACCTACGACGCACTCGGCAGGATGCTGACAAAGACAGACCCCAAGGGAACGGTCAGCTGGACTTACGACGCCTTCGGACGCCCGCTGACGAAGAACGAGTATGGCGGCACGACAGTATATACATACGGTACGCAGAACATCGAGACCCTCAGGCTCATGAGCGAGAACAGTGGCGGCTACATCACTTCATACACATACGACAGTTTGGGGCGAGTCACCTCGGAGCGGAGAGAGACCCGAGAGGGTGACGTGATGTCATGCAGCATGTCATACAACAGCGACGGACTGGTAGGCTCCAAGACCTTCCCCAACGGCATCACACTGAACTACACCTACGACCTGTTCGGCTACAAGACCCACACGCATCACGGCAGCCAGTGCGTGTGGAGGCTTGACTACTACGACGGCAAGAAACGCAGGGAACACATGTGCGCCGACTCCATCGTCCACATCGAGACTCTCGACCAGTACGGCAACCCGCTGTCCACGTCCACCTACTGCCTGAATCAGAGGGTGGACACCATGACGTATTCCTTCGACCCGCTGACAGGCAACATGCTGATGAGGGAGGATGTACTCAACACTCACACATTCACCTACGATGACCTTGACAGACTGACATCAGCCAGTTACTCACTACTCAACACTCAGAGCGTGACCTACTCCGCAAATGGCAACATCCTCAGCAAGACGGGCGTAGGTTCCTACACCTACGGCACATCGAAGCCACATGCAGTCACCTCGGTGTCCAACCCGGGTGGAGTCATCAGCGACACGGAACAAAACGTTTATTACACTGGATTCGGGAAGGCGAGCGTGATCACAGAGGACGGTTATAGCCTGTATCTCAACTACGGACCTGACCACCAGCGGTGGAAAACCATACTGTACAATAGCAGCCATGCCGCAGAGAGAACCACGCTGTTTTTTGACGAGTATGAGCAGGTGACGACGCCAAGCACATCTTACGACTACCTTCACCTTGACGGAGGCCTCATCTACATCAAGCGAAGCGGTCGCACAGGACGCTTCTGCTACCGCTGCACGGACAACCTCGGCAGCGTGAGGAAGATTGTCTCTGCGGACGGGCAGTTGCGTTTCCTCGCCTCCTACGACGCCTGGGGGAAACAGGATGTGGGTTTGAACACGGTAAGTTACCGCCGCGGCTACACTGGTCACGAGATGCTTCCTGAGTTCGGCCTCGTCAACATGAACGGCCGTCTCTACGACCCCGGCCTCGGCCGTTTCCTCAGCCCCGACGACTACGTGCAGGTCCCCGACCTCAGCCAGAGTTTCAACCGCTACTCCTACTGCCTCAACAACCCGCTGAAATACACTGACCCGAGCGGAGAGCTGTTCGGCTTCTTAGGCGGTTTTATAAGAGGTCTTGGTAATGTGTTCGCTAAAGGGGATGTCTTGGCACCTTTCAAAGAAAGTATAAGGGGGCTTGGTAAAGATATAAGGATTGCTGGAGGCCTTTTTGTCGGTAATAAGAGCCAGATTGTAAGTCGGTTTTCTTTGGAGCTGTTACAAACGACAGTAGGTTTATTATATAGCGATATAAATCTGATGATTCATGATATAGAGGCTATTGAATATTACAATGGTGCGACTTATATCATCAATATCCATAAGAACAGAGAAGATAGAAATGGTATAACGATTGGCAGTTATATCAATATTAATGAAAATGGATATCCTCCTTACGATAAAGACGGAAAGTTCACTCCTTATATGGATAATCTATATATGCATGAGTATGGTCACTACTTGCAGAGTCAAGATTATGGGTTCAAATACCTGTTTAGCATCGGAATACCAAGTTTATTGGATTTGATGCGGGATGGGAATGATGAAATTGAAATCAATGGGAAACAGTATAAAAAACATAGTCTAAAATGGTTTGAACAAGACGCTAATAGAAGAGCAAATAAGTACTTTAATGGCTTGTATGACTCATGGGACTATGTGAAGTATCCACTTGTGGATCCTCGTAAATGAGAGTCCAATTTACATTACCAATTAGCAAACAATTCATCATTTTGAGGTATGAAATGTTTCAGATTAATCAATATTTACAACTTTGCGACAAAACGAACTGACCGCACAATAGATATATAAAGAAATGAATATGGTGAAGCGATTACATGGAATGTTGTTACTGTTGTTTGGTGTCGTACTTCTAACAAGTTGCGAAGACCACACAATCTACGATTGCAGGATCTCATTTGAGAACAAGAGCGGAAAGGACATCTATGTTTATTATGGTGTGAAGGCCAAAGTTGACTTGTCTTCTCCCCAACATGAAGACAGTACGAAATACAGGGATCCTGATAGACCCGTGTACTTAGACAAAGTGGATGTCAGGTCAACGAGAACCTTGAAAATCCCGGTGGAAAGACGGTTCGAGACGTTCTGTTGGAAAGATGTCTTCGATGATAACTCCATCGACACACTATTTGTCGTCGTCATCAATCATGTGATGGATCCAGAAAACCAAGAGCATTATGACGAATTCAAATGGAGGGGTACGCCCGATGAACTTAACCTTCCGCGAGACAGTTTCGATATGCACGCCAATTATATCAGGGTGGTATATACGAAAGAGGGATTGGAGTTTCACCGCAATTAGAAAGGAGTGGGGAGATGAGATTAATATTAGTCATAACTATTGCTTTGATATCTTTTAATCGTTGTTTTGCGCAAGACGAAAGCAATTGGACGTGGATTCCGCATGTGGGTGGAGGTTTTGCCATGCCTTTCAATCAAAAAGCGAGAGAAGGGATTGACTATGAGAATGGTCTCGGCCAAAGGATAGCCAGCGATATAGGCATTGAGTTCGAACGTACCCGTTTCCGCCATCTGTCTGCCAGTTTCGGATTTGATGTAGGTCACCTTTATTTGGGAGGTGACTATGAAAGCAGAATGACTTTTGTCAACCATGACCAGTTTTACTATTACCCGCATCTGAAGAGTTGTGTGTACTATAATCTGTATTTCAAACTGAAATACAATTTCAACCCTCACATGACGATTTACGCAGGTCTCGGCTTCTGGAACCGAGCTCATGAGAGGGGAACATTCAACGCGACTTCCCTCGGTCAATCCGAATGCGGCGCTATCTGCACTTCTGGTTCATTATCTTTCGGTTGCACCTATAAACTCAAGCGGATACATCTATCGCTGGATTACTCGATTATCCCTGTGGGAACAGGTGATTACGACAACCGTGACCTGAACTATATGACGTTAAAGGTAGGATTCCCCATAAAGCCACTGATCAAGACGAAATCCATCATTTATAAGCTTAAACATAAAAAGGATGGAGACCATAGTCAACAGAGATAACCAAAATCCTTATAATTATTGGTAAAGTAAAACTTTGTCAACAGTTCTGGCGGAAATTCGTGAACAGTCTAATGAGAAATTCCTAAATCCGTAATGATCACGGATTTAGGAATTTCTCTTGTGCGCCTTATTGCTCTCTTATTAACATAATGGCACATCGCAACATTCCGCCTACGGCGTAGTGTTCACGATAAGGCTCTGCCCTACGCGCATGTAGTCATCCACAACGGACTTGGCGAGTATCTTGGCGTAGTGCTGCGTCTGCTTGATATTGGAGTGACCCACCATACGCGACACGTTCTCGATGCTGCAGCCCTGGGAGAGCATGTAGGTGGCGAAGGTGTGGCGAAAGTGGGATTACTTTTGGGATTGTGGGATTACAATGGGATTAAAATGTAGTCCCAAACCGCACTTTCGGATGATAAAACGCACTCTTACGACCTTTTTTTTTATCAGCCGTAACCATAAGGAAATCATGTACTTAGCAAAAGAAAGGGAGTCGGACGACTCCCTCTTGGGCGGTGCGTACGAGACTCGAACTCGTGACCCCATGCGTGACAGGCATGTATTCTAACCTACTGAACTAACGCACCAAAATAACGCTTATGCTTGCTGCATCATGACGATGTCGGTTGCATTTGCGAGTGCAAAGGTACACCCTTTTTCTCAATCTTGCAAAATTTCAGCGCATTTTTTTTCTAGAAAATCACGAAATCTGCATTGTGGACAACCTCTCAGAGGATTACTGCCATTCAACAAGGCCTTCAAGAGGTTTTCATGGAGGTGAGGAACTCAAAACACATAGTTGTCGGTAATGATGCTCTTCTGCTCAGGGTGGTAGAAGGCCATCTTCGGCCCATGATGGTCGGCTGTGTCAAAATACCTCAGTATGTCGCCATAAGTGAACAGGCTGGTGTCGTAAATGATGTAACCATATTGCTGGTGATTGGCAACCGAAGCATGTCCTTTGAGGAGAATGTCGTCAGTGGGGGTTAGGGCCGTCAATTGCAATCCGTATTCGCTCGCAATCTTCTCCACATCGGAAATGTTATCAGGCGAACCGATGAACAGGAACAAGAACTGACGCATGAATCCCAGTTTTTCCTCCTTGTCGTTGTGCTTGCCTCGCATCAAGTTGCTCATGTAGGCCATGAAAGCCTTGACGAAAATGGCGGCCTTGATGGGGAGGGAGATGAGGAAGTTGTAGTTGGAGAAATGCTTGCGGAAGAAAATGAGCATGGCGTTGTAGAAATTATACACATACCGGTAGCTGCTTTTCTGCGTGCTTTCTCCCTTGTAATGCAATATTCGTGTGGGCAGGTAGTAGTTGTGCTTCCCTGTCTGTAGCAGACGGTAGGACAGGTCGATGTCCTCACCGTACATGAAGAAGTCCTCGTCGAGCATCCCGCTCTTGTCGAGTGTGCTTCTGCGGATGAACATGCATGCACCCGAGATGATGTCGATTCTTTCAGCTGAGTCGATGTCAAGATACCTCATATAATAGCGTCCGAAGGTGCGGCTGTTGGGAAACAGAGTACCCAACCCCGACATCTTGCAAAAAGCGACAAATGGGGTGGGGATGCCTCTTCTCGACTCGTAGGCGAAAGAACCGTCACTCTTCAGCATCTTCACGCCTAAGGCACCAGCGTCATCATGCTCGTCCATGAATCGGATGCAGTCGGAGATGGTGCTTTCGGTGATGACTGTGTCTGGATTAAGCAACATGACATACCTCCCTTTGGCTATCTTGATGCCCTGGTTGTTGGCCTTGGCGAAGCCGCAATTGGTATTGTTCTCTATGATGACGACATCTGTGAATCGTTCTTTAAGGCAAGCCACCGAACCGTCGCTGCTGTTGTTGTCCACCACTATGGTCTCCACCTCCAAGCCTTGCGCCGATTTCCTGATGGAATCGAGGCATTGCTCCAAGTAGGGCCTGACGTTGTAGTTGACAATGATTATGGATAGGTCGGTCATCTTGCTTTTCTTTATTTGCTGTATTCGTCGCCCGTCTCCTCTTCCTGGTTGTAGCTGTTCGGCTCGATAGCTTGGTCTTCAGCGTTGATGCTGTGGATGAAGTTCTCTATCTTATCGCGTGTGGGCCAACAGAAGAACAGGGCAACGATGGGCACGAACGACATGAGAAGGCAGTTGGCGTTCATTGTGAGGTAATAGGCAAGGATGTTGAAACTTGACGCGGAGACGAGCATCGAAAGTCGGATGATGCTCAAATTGCGGTAACAGCGAAGAGGGTTGCCATAATGGGAGGTGACATACGTCTTGTCCTTCGTGTATTTGGCAAACAACTTGAGTCCCAGATAGACGTTTCCCAGCGCAAGGATGACTCCTGCCACAGACAAGGCATAGTCGGTTGTAGGAGAATCGGCCAACAGGCCGTTGGGCAACAGACCCGTTTCGCCCAGAAAGACAAAGACGAGGATGGAGCCTGTCATCAAGTAGAAGTCGCGGCGCAGCAACTTGAGCGACTGGGTGATTTCCGCTGGGGTGATGGAATGATTATTGTTCATGTTCTTGCATGCTGAATGAGGGTGCTTCGGGTCAGTTCTTGCCCGTGAAAGGCACTCGGTTGACGATGGAACGCCCAAGCGTGATCTCATCGGTGTACTGCAGCTCGTCGTTTATCGACATGCCTCGTGCCAAGGTCGTGACAATCAGGTCGCTGAACTTCGAGAGTTTTCTGTAGATGTAGAAATTGGTGGTGTCGCCCTCCATGGTTGAGCTCAATGCCAGTATCACCTCATCCACCCCGCCTTGCTCAACCCTTTCCACAAGGCTCTCTATCTCCAGCTGGCTCGGACCGATGCCGTCCATGGGCGAGATGACTCCCCCCAGCACATGGTAGAGGCCATGGAACTGGGTGGTCGATTCTATAGCCATGACGTCACGGATATTCTCAACCACACAGATGACCGAGGCGTCGCGTGAAGGTGACGCGCATATCTGGCACACGTCTGTGTCGGAGATGTTGTGACATACCCGGCAGTATTTCACATCATGCCTGAGTGTGGTGATTGCGGACGCGAAACTGTCAACCGCCGGAACATCGAGGCGGAGCAGATGAAGCACAAGCCGCATCGCCGACTTGCGTCCCACACCGGGCAGTTTGGCGAATTCGTCAACTGCCTTCTCCAACAGGGTTGATGAGTATTGCTGGTTCATACACAAAAAAACAATAGCAGAGACAGTCTTACCGCAATGGCGATTGAACCCTCCGCTATGCGTCACAAATTGCAAAATTACTAAAAAGCGGGCGAAATGCCAAAATTATACGGGATTTTCCTTGTTGATTCGACTTCGGCATGGCCTTTGGCCACATGTTTATACTAAAAAGGGTGGAAAATCCCCTGCCTTTGCTTGTTGGAGCGCTTTATTTCTGTGTTTTTGCCCCTTTCGTTCCTTTCTTTCCTTTTTTCTTGTTGCTGAAGAGGGAAATGAACTTATAGACGTTCTTGGTAATCTTGAAACCCCTCCATGCCAGGAAACCGTATGCCAACAGCTTCTGAGCCTTGCCCTGTGTCTTGACATTGTTCTTCAGTGCGGGCACCGTTCCGGAGAAAATGTACCTGTAGGTTGACTTCGAACTGCTGATCAGTTGCTGCCGAAGCACCCGCTTAGCGCTCCTGAGTTCGCTCAGGGTATGGAAATCTGTCGGTTGAAGCATACTATTTGTTGGCAATGGTTGTCGGGTTGTTGTCATCGGTTAATTCCTTCTTTGCTCTTTTGACCACATTGGTCACCACCTTGGCCACCGCTCTCATGACGAAGTTCTCCAACAAGGACTTACGGGCCATCCAGAAGACGACTCCTAAGGCAATCAGCAACAAGCCTGTCAGGGCATAACCGCCAGCGAAGCTGTGGAGCAAGCGCGACAGCAAGACTGACAAACTCATGGCAAGACAAAACACACCGGCGAACAGCAAGACAAAGAGCACGACTAATGCGATGCCCAGGCTGATGGCTACAGTGAGTTTGTCCACGGCTTCCAACTGCAGGTAGTCCTTCAGCAATGAAAGCAACTGCCTGGCTTCTGCTTTGGCGCGTTTGGTTTCAGGATCCTCTTTAGTCGTCATATCTTTTCAGTGGAAATAGCAAGAAGGCGTCACCTTATATAATTAACAGGTACGAAAGCCTACATGAATGGTAATAGTCTGGGATAAATAACGGGAGTCCGTAAGGACGAACTCGTCAATACGGACTCCCTGTGTTCTGTCGGTTAGTCAGCGTCAATCTCATCCTCTGATTCAGGTGCGCTCTTACCGAACGACTTGATCTTCTCCATGATGCTGTCAACAAGTTTCTTCATCTCTTCCTTGTTGAGTTTAGCGCCACTCTCCTTGATAGCCTCGACAATCTTCTTGCGCTGGTCCTCGCCCTTCTCTGGTGCAAGGAGCAATCCTGTTGCGGCACCGATGGCTGCGCCACCTACGAAAGCCGCCAATGTTTTCAATCCGTTGCTCATAATCTTTCTGGTTTAAAAGGTTGATAATAGTAAGTTCTAGATGCGAATATAGCATTTTTTTCAGAAAAACGAACAAAAAACACATTTTTTATGAAAAAAACATGAAAAAATTTGGTCGAAAGAGCCCGATGTTGTAATTTTGCGTACAGAAAAAATAAAAAACAAGTAGATTTTATTTCAGAAACAACTACATAAAACTCTGTTTTCCTCTACTTGAACCTAACAAAAGAAGTAAAGAGCAATTAATGTTGATATGAGTATCCCGTATAAACTAACCGAAGTGAAGGACAACATCAGCGATGAGCCTAAACGAGGCTATTACGCGAAAGTGGTCACGCGGGGTACGATTGATACCTTAACGCTCTGCAGAGATATATCACGTACATGCACACTCACAGTGGCCGACTTGAGAGCTGCCATCGAGGCTATATCCGAGTCGCTCACCATGTATCTGAAAGACGGTTACAATGTCTATATCGATGGACTGGGGACTTTTTCCATCTCTGCTGAATCAAAACGAGTGCAGGACGAGGC
>JAEEGG010015676.1_pt1 | contig 15873 bp, 15 predicted proteins | sample 9134161 | NCBI WGS metagenome assembly JAEEGG01 (sample SAMN16246543, study PRJNA631951) | gut metagenome | biome: gut microbiome; feature: rumen; material: CR-attached | host: Bos | place: Iran: Karaj | collected 2018-10
GTTAAGAGTTTAGCGTTTCGCGGATGCAGCGGGCCATGCCGTCTAGGAACTGCGGGATGCCGAAGGCCAGTGCGCGGGATCGGATGGCGGTGCGGTCCCAGCGGATCTTTTCCGCCTTCCCGACGGCGTCGCGCAACGCGTCGGCTGTTTGCTCCGCGAAGAAGAGGCCTGAGAGCCCGTCCTCGACCGTCTCCGTTGCGCCTCCACGTCCAAAGGCTATGACGGGCTTCCCGCAGGCCATGGCCTCAAGCGGGACGAGGCCGTAGTCCTCCTCGCCGGGGAAGGCGAGGAAGCGGCAGTTGCGGTAGAGGGCGAGGATTTCGTCGTCGCTGCGCCATCCAAGGAACTCCACGTTCGGCGCGGCGTTGCGCGCGATTTTAGCCGCCGCACTCCCGGTGCCGACGATTTTCAGCGGATAGCCAAGGTGCCCGTAAGCTTCGGCGGCAAGGTCGATCCGCTTGTATGGGACCAGCGCGGAGACTATCAGGTCGTAGCCGCCGTTAGATTCGCCGCCGTCCGGGGCGGGGGTACAGCGGTCTGTGTCCACCGGCGGGTATACGACGTCGCTTTCTCGTCCGTAGAAGACGCGGATTCGCTCCTGCACATGGCGGCTTATCGCGACGAAGCGGTCGACATGCTGCGCGTGACGGCGGTCCCAGCGGCGGAGGTAGGCGAAATACGGTGCCGCGATGGCGGCCTTGACGGGGCCGAGGTACTCCTTCGGGAAGAGCCATGCGTAGCGCATGGGGGTGAAGCAGTAGCAGAGCATCTTCATGCCTTTCGGCGGACGGAAAGCATGCGCGACGCACGAGCTTGTCGTAAGCAGGAGGTCGCCTGGCGGTATGCGGAGCGAAGTGGCGGCGGCGCCCATGATCGGCAGCATCTTGCGGTAGTTCCGCGCGACGCCGGGGATGCGCTGCATGAAGGAGGTGATGATTTCGCGGTCGCGGATGGCCTCGCTCACGGACGACGGGTTTGCAAGAAGAGTCGCAAGCGGGGCGTCCGGGAAGGCCTTGCAGAACTGCTCGAGAACGCGCTCGCCGCCGCGCATTCCGGTAAGCCAGTCGTGTCCGAGCACGATGTGGCATCCGGTTGCGGCCTTGGCTAGCGGGTTTTCGGCGGTGGTCATTGTTGTCAGGCTTTCGTGTTGGCGTTCTTGCCGTTCGCGGCGGCTTCCCGGAAAATTGCGAGCGTCTCGGCCGCGGTACGGTCCCATGAGAATGCGGCGGCACGCTCTATGCCCGCCTGAACAGATTTGGCGCGGAAGGCGTCGTCGGTAAGCATTCGCGTCATTGCGTCGCATAGGGCCTGGACATCCCCTGCCGGGACGACATCGGACACATTGCCCACGAGTTCGTGCTGGGCGCCGCCATCGCAGCAGACAACCGGAGTGCCGCAGGCCATCGCCTCCAGCAGCGGCAGACTGAATCCCTCGTAGCTCGACGGGCAAACAAAGAGCGATGCCTCGCGATAAGCGGCGGCAAGTTCTCGTTCTCTGCGTTCCCCGGCGAATGTGACGTGATCATTTACGCCCAGATTGCGCACGAGTTCGCGGATTGACGCCGAGTTTATCCCCTCCGGGCCAATCAGCAGGAGATGAAGGTGCCCGCCCTGTCGGTGACGGAGCGAATAAAAAGCCCTGACTAGCGTGTCGAGGTTTTTGTAGTGACGCTGGTTTCCCACGTAGAGAATGACTTTCGCCTTGTCGGCGGGCGGGGGCGATGGCGCGGGGGAAAAGGACTTGGATACGCCGGCATAGACAACCTTGATGCGGTTCGCACTCTTGGCAGAGAGCGACAACTGCCGGACAATGTCGTCGCGCAATGTGCTGCTTGCGGCGATTACCGCGTCGCAGCTCGAGGTCGCCCGCATAAGGCAGAAGCGTTTAATGAGACGCCAGAAGAGGCTCTTGGTGTCGCGCATCGGGTTGGAATGTACGCCGACGACCGTTCTGCGGGTTCCCGTAAGGCGACCGAGCGCTAGAAACGAGTTGGCGACGATGGGGGAAAAGTAAAGATCGCACTTGGCATTAAGGAGAGTTTTGACGAGTTTGGCCTTGCCGAGCAGATTGTTGAATCGATACGGCAGGATTTCCGTGGAGACATTTGGGTGGTTGCCGGGAAGGGCGTCCGCAATTACCGAGCGACGGGTCTCTTCATTGCAGAAAAGGACGTGCCACGACCATTCCGGCGCCAAAACGGGAAGTCGTCGCAGCAGCTCCCGGACATAAACGGACGCACCTGAGGCCTTGACATCGATGCATCGTGCGTCGAAAACGATTTTCATGGCATTCCTCCTTCGCCTAGGACGGTACGATAGGTTTCAAGTGTCGCGCGGGCGGTCGTGTCCCAAGTGAAACTGTCGGCTCGCCCCTTGCCGAGGCGGCGAAGCTCCTTCTGCCGTTCAGGATCGCGAAGAATGTCGACCGCGGCCTTGGCGAAGGCGTCAATATCGCCGGTGGGGACAATTGTCGCCGCGCCGCCTGCGACTTCGGGCTGCGCGCCGCCGTCGGTGCAAAGCACCGGCGTTCCCGCCGCCATGGCCTCGACAATCTGCAGCCCGAAGCCCTCATAGCGCGACGGGTGCGCAAGAAGGTCTGCCGTGCGATAGGCCTCGGCGAGCTCCTTGTCCGTGACAAAACCTGTGAACTCGATTTCATGCCCAAGACCAAGCCCGGCGGCGCGGCGCTCCGCCTCAGGGTAGCGCGGGTCCTTTGGCCCGATTACCTTGAGGTGCAGCGGGAATGGACAAGCCGCCTTCATGCGGGCGAAGGCGTCAACAAGCATTGTGACGTTCTTGTATGGGTCCATCCTGCCCACGTAGATGACCAGACGCGGTGTAGACGCATCATCCGCAGCCTTCACGGGGGCGTGCTCGTCAGCCGCCTTGCCAGCGAGGTCTGCGCCGTCGAATATGACGCGCAGCCTGGAGGTCACGTCCTCGCCGAAACGGAAGACGCGCATGATGTCGTCCTTCGCGGCGTGGCTCCCCGTGATGACGGCATGCGAACGCAGAATCGCCTGGCGGACGCATTCGCGGTAGACGCCGAGGAATTTGCTTGTCCGCGACGCCGGCGCGTATCCGGGAACCACGAGCGGTATGATGTCGTGGATGTTGGCGATGCAACGGCATTTGCCGCGAAGACTGCGCGGAAACGCCAGATACGGCATGACGAAGTGCGGCGTATGGTAGAGCGAGGCGCCAACGCGGCGCAGGAATGACGGAAGAAGCAGCTGCGACTTCGGCGAGAAGGGCCCGTATGGGATTATGGCGGATGAGACGTTCGCGGGCGTCCCGCCGCCGAGCGCCTTGTCGCGAATTGTCTCGGAGCGGAAGACGGCCAGAAAACGCAGGTCGGGCGCGAGGCGCGGTATGCGCGAAAGCATCTCGGTGGCGTAGACACCGATTCCCGAAGGCGACTCGTTCACCAGGCGGGCGTCGATGACCGCCAGAGGCTTACCGGGCATGTTGTCGTCTTTGTCCGCCATGATTCTTTTAAACTCTTGCCCCCGCTTCGCCTCGGTAGACGCGCCATGTCTCGGCCGCGGTCCTCTCCCAGCGGTATGTCGCGGCGCGCGCCATGCCGGCGGTTTTCATCTTGGCGCGAAGGTCGGTGTCCGTTGCGGCGCGTCCGAGGGCCGTCCGCCATGCGGCCGGATCGAAGTCGTGAACGACTATGGCCGCTTCGCCAAGAACCTCCGGCAGCGACCCTCCGGCGGAGGAGACAACGGGCGTTCCGCACGCCATCGCCTCGAGCGGCGGAAAGCCGAAGCCCTCGTAGTGCGACGGCACGGCGAGGACGGCGGCGTCGGTGTAGAGCGCGGCGAGCGAGCCGTCGGGAACGTATTTCATGTAGTGGATGCGCGAGGCGCGAGGCGAGGTTTCGAAACGCCGCAGGATGTCGTCGCACCGCCATCCGGGCATGCCGGCGATGACAAGGTCGAAGCCTTCAAGCGAGGAGTCGCCTGCCATTTGCTCGAAGACGTCGACGAGGAACTTGAGATTCTTGCGAGGCTCTATCGTGCCGACGGCGAGGATGTACGGTCTTTCAAGCCCTGTTTTGGCGCGGAGTTTTGCAACGGCCTCTTCCGAGGCTGGGGCGAAGTCGGGCGAGATGCCAAGCGGAATCGGGAAGAGCTTGCCGCGGGATTCGGGCAGAAGCTCTGCGATTTCATTGGCGCTGAAATCGGAAATGGTGATGATTGCGTCGGCCTTCGCCGCAGTCTGTCGAATGCCTCGGCGGAGGTTGCGCAGATTCTTGGCCTCTGCGAACTGGGGGAAGCGCTCGAAACTCATGTCGAAGATCGTGACGACGCTCCGTCCGCGCCGCAGCGGCGGACGCAGGAAGTTCGTGAAATGGAAGACGTCCGCGGGGCCGGAAAGGAGATCGAATGGCGGGAAGCCGACTGTACGCCACAGACGCTGGAGGATGGCGCCCGGCATGAGGCGCGACGGCGTGGTCCGCGCGCCGGGGATGTCGACGACGCCCCTGCGGAAGAAGTCGAGGTAGAATAGGCGCAAGTCATCATCGGGGCGCTTCGTCTTGAGAAGCTCCCCTGCGAGGACGCGGGTGTAGCGTCCTATTCCCGCTCGCTGGGTGACGGCGGGCTGGTAGTCGAGGCAGACTTGCATTGCTTCTATTGTACCAAAAAGGGACGTTTTGGTATAATCATCTGCGATGAATGGGACAGGAAACAGCAAATTCAAGGACAACCGGGGCGGCGGATTCTCAAAGTACCGCGCGCTCACGCATGGCGGCATTTCGCTTTGGCGCGTGATCCGCAACGAGTTGGTCACGCTTCTCTTCGGCTATGTGCCGGGCCCTCTCGGCCTTGCGCTCCGAAAGCTCTTCTACCCCTGCATGTTCCGCCACTGCGGGCGCAAGGTCATATTTGGCTACGGCCTCACGTTCCGCCACGCGCACAAGATTTCACTTGGCGACAACTGCTTCATCGACGACTTCTCCATGCTCGACGCCAAGGGCGAGACCAACAACGGAATCACACTCGGCGATGGCGTCTTCATCGGACGCGGGACCAAGGTCTACTGCAAAAACGGCGACATCGAGCTCGGCGCGCGCACAAACGTCTCCTCGTTCTGCACGCTCTACTCCAACAACTCCCTCAAGATTGGCGCCGGCTGCATGATCGGCGCCTACACCTACATCCTCAGCGGTGGTGAATACGACTGGCGCGACCCGACGCCCTACGCCGAGCAAAGCGGCATGTGCACGAAGGGCCCGCTCACAATAGGCGACGACTGCTGGCTCGGCACCAGAGTGACGATTCTCGACGGCGCCCAGAGCGTCGGCGACCGCGCGCTCGTCGCCGCCTGCGCCCTCGTCAACAAGCCCGTGCCCGCGCGCACGATTGTTGGCGGCGTTCCGGCAAAGATCCTTGGCAATGCAGAATGCAGAATGCAGAATGCAGAATGATAATTGTCGTGGAAATGCCATGAACAAGACTCTCAAACTTATTCTCAAAATCGCGGTCAGCGCGGGGCTGATCTGCCTGCTCTACTCGAAGTTGGACTGGAATGACCTCGCGGACAAGCTGCGCGGGGCCAACTTGCGCTGGCTTGGCCTGGCCTTCGGGCTGATGGTCCTCAACACCTTCATCAACTCCGCCAAGTGGTATCTCTTCCTCGACGCCGACGGCATCCGCCAGCCAATCCTCACGCTCTGGGCAAGCCACATCACAGCATCCTTTTTCAACCTCTTCCTTCCGTCTACGATCGGCGGCGACGCCTACCGTATCGCGGACATCGGAGGCCGCACCGGCGAACACGCGCGTGTTGCCGCCTCAATCCTCGCCGACCGCATCACGGGCTTCTTCGCCCTCTCCATCTACGGCTTCGCCGCCTCGCTTCTGGCGCGTCCGCTGGTGATCGAGTGGAAGGACTGGTTCTACCTGCCGTCTTCGCTGGCCATCGTCGCGCTGGCGGGCCTTACGGCCGCGCTTTGCAGCGAGCCGTTTTTCGCCTTCTGCATCCGTCTGGTTCCGGGACGCCGTCTTCGCGAAAAGGTGCAGGGTATAGCGGGCAAGATCATCGGCGCGATGCGCGGCTACATGGGCAAGGGCAAGGTCCTGCTGGCCGCAATGCTCCTGTCATTCCTCTTCCAGTTCGACCTTCTTCTCGCCGTCTGGGCCATCACGAAGTCCATCGGCCTTTCGATTCCGCTGCCGACCTTCTTTCTCTTCCTTCCAATCAAGACATTCCTCGAAATGATTCCCGTTTCAGTCTTCGGCCTCGGACTGCGCGACCTCGGCTACACAATCTTCATGACGGCCATGGGCTTCGGTGACGCTTCCGCCGCAAACGCGGCGCTGATCTCCGCCGCCGAGGTCATCCTCACCGTCATATACGCGTCAATGGGAGGCGTCGTGTTCGTTTGCCGCCGTTCGGCGGCGAACGAACACGACGCCTAAATTACTTGTGAAACGCCTTCTTGATACGCTTGTCGTGATACTCTTCGCGCCGCTGTGGCTGCCGCTGCTGGCGGTGGCCGCGCTGGGCGTGCGAATCGCGATGGGAAGTCCCGTCCTATTCCGTCAGGAGCGCATAGGGCTTGGGGACAGGCCCTTCACCATCTTCAAGCTCAGGACGATGCGGACGGGGGAGGGGACCGACGCGGAGAGGCTCACGCCTTTCGGGCGATTCCTTCGCAAAACGAGTCTTGACGAGCTTCCGCAATTCTTCAACGTCCTGCGTGGCGACATGTCTCTCGTGGGGCCGCGCCCGCTTCCATCGGCCTATCTGCCGCTCTACTCCGCCGAGCAGCGCCGCCGCCACGAAGTACGCCCGGGCATCACGGGATGGGCGCAGGTGAACGGGCGCAACGCCATCACGTGGAAGCACCGCTTCGAACTTGACGTGTGGTATGTCGACCACCGCTCGCTCTGGCTTGACTTGCGCATCGTTCTCATGACAATCGCGGCGGTCGTCACCCACCGCGGCATTTCGGCGGAAGGCGAAGCCACTGTGAAGGCCTTCACCGGCAACGACGACTAGAAAGGCCTCTGCGACTCCGCGATGAAAGACTACCGCGCAATAATACCATCGCTTGACGTTGCCAAACCGCGCTGCGTTGTGCTGGGCGCAGGGAAGAGCGGTCTTGGCGCAATCCGCGTCCTGCAATCAATCGGCGCCGAAGTTTCACTCGTCGACTCGCGTCCGCCGAAGGACGGCGCGCCTCGTGGTTGCGACCTCCTGGCACCTTGCGAAAGGCTTCCCGACGGCCACTACGACCTCTGCGTCGCGAGCCCCGCGATACCAATGGGCCATCCATGGCTTGCGCAATGCGCGGCGCGTGGAATCCCCGTCGTCTCCGAAATGGAGCTGGGCTACGCGTTCTGGCAGGGTAAAATCCTGGCCATTACCGGGAGCAAGGGTAAGAGTTCGGTTGTGAAGCTCTGTGCCGATACGCTTGCCGCAGCCGGCCACCGCGCCATTCCATGCGGCAACTATGGGACCCCGCTCTGCGATGTCGCACTGGATGACGGAGACGCCGAATGGGCCGTCGCGGAGACGAGCTCCTTCCAGCTTGAACATACGGTCACATTCCGCCCCGACGCGGCCATCCTCCTCAATATCCAGGCAGACCATCTTGACCGCCATGGCTCCATGGCGGAATACGCCCGCATGAAGTTCCGACTTTTCGAGCGGCAAGGCGCAGACTGCGCGGCATTTCTGCCGGAAGGGCTCGATACTTTCGGGCAGCCGATTCCGGAGAATGTGCCGGTTTATTCTTTTGGTAGCTCGCCAAAGGCGGACTGGCGCTATGAGCCAGGCCGTGTAAGCGGGCGCATTTGCGGACGCGGCGTTTGCGTCGATTTCGCAAACACGTGGTTTGACAACCCGGTACTTGGCGTTGCGGCAGCCTCAATCGTCGGCGCACTTTCGTTCTGCGGCCTCAATTCCGCAGAAATCGCAGCTGGATTCTCGGAATTCAAACCTTTGCCGCATCGCATGCAGCAAGTCGCCGACAGAAACGGCGTTTTGTTCATAGATGATTCAAAGGCAACGAGTTTGACAGCTACGGCGGCCGCGCTTTCCATGGTTTCCCGCCCAGTTCGACTCATTGCCGGGGGAAGGCTGAAGGAAAAAAATTTGTCCTTCATAAAAGTTTTGCTTACAAAATGGGCGAAAAAAGTCTATCTTATAGGTGAATGCGAAAATGCTCTTTTCGCATCCTGGCACGACGCCGTGGCGTGCGTCGAGTGCCATTCCCTGGGAAACGCAGTCCAGGCCGCCGCAGCCGATTCTGTTGCGGGCGACGTTGTTCTGCTCTCCCCGGGATGTGCCAGTTTTGATCAGTTTGTCAGCTACGGCGAGCGCGGCGAGCACTTCGCGCGCCTTGCCAAGTCCGTGGCAATCGGCCATGCGGACACAATGGAGGAAAAATGAAAACACGGTTCACAGCAGAAGTACTTGCCCTCGCTGGTATTGCGACGGGTCTCGTCATCACGTCGGGATGCAAGACGACGTATTCCGACAGCGCGGATTTGAGCTTGACGCCCATGCCGAGCTCGCTTTCACCCGAACCAGGCGGGAACATCACGTATCCGACGCCTGAGGCGGAAAAGCCGCAGCCCTACTATCTTGCCCATCCGGAAGCCGTCGCCGCGCTTGACAAGGTCGCCGCCAAGACGCCTGCCGCGCCGGCAGCCGCACCGGGTTACTCGACCTACGTGGTCAAGTCTGGCGAAAGCCTCTCCAAGATCGCCAATGCGCACGGGTTCCGCTACGTTGACGTTCTGGCTGTCAATCCCGGCATCGACCCCAACAAGATTCGCGTCGGACAGACAATCGTGCTCCCGGCCGCCGGAACCGCCAAGATCGCGCCCAAGGCAAATTCAGGCACATCCGCCAAGACCGCTTCCGCCGCCGGCGGTACGTATGTCGTCCAGAAGGGCGACATCCTTGGCCGCATCGCCAACAAGCACAAGGTCAAGGTTGCCGACCTCAAGAAGGCCAACGGCCTGACCAGCGACAAGATCGTAGTCGGCCAGAAGCTCATCATACCCGGTGCGAAGTCGGTGGCCAAACCCGTCTCAGCCCCGGCCTTTAACCCCGCAAAGCCGAAGGTTGCCGTTGTGGACGCCAAGTCCGTATCGGTTCAGCCCACTCAGAAGGTTGCTCCAGCCCCTGAAGCCCCTGAAGTCAAGCCTGTTGATCCTCCCGCGATCGTACCGCCGACACCGGCGCCAGTGGATCCGCCGGCCGTTCTGCCGGACACCCCCGCTCCTGCTCCGGTTGCAGAAGCCCCGAAGGGCACGCCGTATGTTGTGCAGGAGGGCCAGGACCTGTTTGACATCTCGGTCAAATGGGGCTTGAGCGCCGCCGACATCAAGGCGTTCAACCATCTCGACTCCGATAAAGTCGTCCCCGGTCAGACGATTATGATCCCACCGCCCAAGGCGGAATAACTGTGCGCCGGACAATCACTGCCCTTTGGGCATCGCTGGCCGCCCTTGTCGCCTTCGGTCTTGTGCTGGTCTACAGCGCGAGCGCGGCGCAGAAGGGCGGCCCTGAGCCTTTCATGAAGATGCAGGCGGCCGCTTCGGTCGCCGGCATTGTCGCCGCATACGTCATTTCGCGGATTGACTACCGGATATGGCAGCGCCCCGCAAGCATTGTATTGATCATTGTCGTTTGCGTGGCCACCTGTTCACTGGTTTTCCTCTTCCCCGCTGTAAACGGCAGCCGCCGATGGATCAGGATTGCGGGAATCTCGATCCAGCCCAGCGAATTCGCCAGAATCGGAATGGCAATCGTGATGGCCGCATGGTATGGGAAGGTCGGCTTCAAGTCACGCACGTTCGTCAAGGGATTCCTTCTTCCATGCCTTTTGCTCGGATTCATGGCCGCGCCAGTGGCGCTTTCGCCCGACCTTGGCGCAACCGTCGTCATTGCCGCGATGTGCGGCGCGATTTTCGTCGCGGCGCGCGTGAAATGGCGTTACTTGATTCTGGCCGCGCTCGCCGGGGCCGTCCTCGGCGGCGCCTTCATCATGTCGAGTCCCAATCGCCGCTCGCGCATGATTTCGTTCATTGATTCCGCGCGGGGCATCGAAAGCAAGGAGGACACCGCCTACCACCGCAACCAGTCCATCGAGGCCTTTGTCCGCGGCGGGCCCATGGGGAGCGGGATTGGCCGGAGCATCCAGAAGCACAAGTACCTTCCGGAAGCGAACACCGACTTCATTTTCTCAATCGCCGGCGAAGAGCTTGGACTTGTCGCGACCGTGGCGGTGGTCGTCGTATTCGGCATTCTCCTCTTTTGCGGGACATACGTCGCCTACAACGCCCATGATCGCTTCGGACGCCTGATGGCGCTGGGCCTGACGGTCATGCTGACCTTCGAGGCCGGATTCAACATCGGCATGGTGACTGGCTGTCTTCCCACCAAGGGCCTGGCCCTCCCCTTCATCAGCTACGGGGGGACAAGCATGTTCGCCTCGCTGGTGGCGGCCGGGCTCATCATCAGCGTCGGCAACACCTCCGCCAACGAGACCATGGCGCCGCTCATGCGCGACGCCTGCCAGTCGCTCTAGCCGCGCTGCACGCGGCGAGGTTTGGCCCGCCTGGCGGCGGGCGAGGTTGCCCGCCTAACGGCGCGAGGTTGGGCCGCTGGCGCGGCGAGGTTGCGCGCCTGCGGCACGAGGTTGGGCCGCTGCGCGGCGAAGTTGCGCGCCTGGCGGCGCGAGGTTGGGCCGCTGGCGCGGCGAGTGTGCAAATGTGAAAGTGTCCAGTACCAGTGCCAGTATCAATTGGCGCTGATACTGGAAAATGGGAATTGGCTGTTTGCACACTTGCACATTTTGGAAGGCCTGCGGCGCTTTCCGGGAGGGAGGAGAAGAGGAGGACTAGAGTTGTTTTGAGAATTCTCCCAAACTCCTCCACTCCTCCTCTCCCAGAAGCGAAAGCAGCCCTCGCCGATTGTAATTGAAAACAACCCAGACAACGGGGAAAAACAACTAGATTTAGCGCTCGGCAACCGCCTCGCGCCATCGGCATGGCCGACACCCCAAAAGATGTTGTTTAGGAAGTTGTTTTTACAAGTTGTTTTTACAAGTTGTTTTGGTTGTTTCCTTTTCAAAACCACCCCCGCACATGTCAGAAATTTCTTGCAATCGGCAGGCAACGCGCGTATTATTGTTGCAAACTTGTCCCCATGTGTCCAAACCGAAAAGGAGCATCATCATAAAGTCTCTCTCGAACTGGATGGCAATCACCGCTCTGGCCGCCGCGGGCGAGGGCGCTCAGGCCGTCGGCAAGGGACGTAGCGGCTCCACCAGCGGCTCTATCTCCTTCTACGACGACGCGGTGGTTTTCACCAACGCGACCTCCCAGACGCCCGTCGCCGTTATCAAGATCAACCGCTTCCGCTGGATGAAGCGTCTGGTCGCCTGACATTGAAAGAACCTCGAAAATGAAAACGATTGTTGGTTTTCTGGCCATGCTTACTCTTGCCTCCACTGTCATTGCCGAATCCTGCGCGGAGCGCATCCGCAAGGACCATCCGAGGATGTACTTCAACGCCGACACCTGGCCGACGCTCAAGGCGGCGGCAAAAGGTCCGGCGCGCAAGGAGTTCGACGCCCTCCTCAAGCGTTGCGCGGAGTATCCCGACAACCCCGTCGGCGGTGGGGCGGAGGCCGTTACCGGCCGTGACGCGAAGACGGCCGCGGCCCCCATCCACGATGTCCGCGACTGGGGCAAGGAGGCGGCGGACTGCGCCCTCGCCTGGCGCTTCACGGGCGAGAAGAAATATCTGGAAAAGGCGCGGAAGATGCTGCTGGCGAGCGTCGCCGCCTACGAGGAGGCCTACCGCAACCGCCGCGCGGCGAGCTGGGCCTCGAACACGCGCATCAACGCCCTCTGCGCCTACGACTGGATCTGGGAGGGCCTCACGTCCGACCAGCGCCGCGAAATCATCGTCCCCTTCATCAAGAACATCGAGGACTTCCAGCCCGGCAAGGGGAAGCCGAAGATCGCACGCCTCAACGACAGCGGCATCGACACGGGCTTCTACGGCGAGCAGAGCCTCCTCTGGTACTCCGGTCTCGCGGCCTGCGGCGACGGCTTCTGCGACGAGCTGGCCCTCCGGCATCTCGAAAAGGGACACGACCTCCACATGAAGCTGCTCAAGGTGCGCGACGAAGTGGCCGGGGACGACGGCGGCATGGTCTCGGCCGTGCCGACCTACGCCCTCTGCGCCTACCCGTGGGCCCACTACAACTTCTTCCACACCTGGCTCTCCGCGACGGGCGAGAACATCGCGGAACAGTACCCCTCGCTGGCCCTCTTCCCGAACTGGATCTACTGGACGTGGATCCCGTCCCCCTACGGTGCGCTCTATTCCGGCTTCGGCGATGACCCGCACATCACGAACGAACTGCCGCTCTGGCAGCTCTACGAGCACATGTCACAGCAGATCCACTTCTACAAGAAGTCGGATCCCGCCGCCGCGCGCTTTGCCGCCTATCTGCGCGACCACGCGCCGAACCAAGCCGTCGCCGACGCCTTCCCCGTCTATCCCTACCTCTTCGCGGCCGACGGCGACGTGAAGCCCTTCGCGCAGAAGACGCTCGAGAACCTCCCGCTCTACGCGCGCCACTTCAAAGGTCTCGGGCAGTTCCTTCTGCGCTCTGGCTGGCGGGAGGACTCGACCTACTGCACCTTCGTGGCCGGAAACTCCGGCCCGCGCCACCGGCACCTCGACGAAAACGACTTCACCATCTACAAGTACGACTTCCTCGCGCTCGACTCCGGCTCCCGCGCGAAGGAGACGGACTACAACCTCCGCCACTACTACTCGCAGACGGTCGCCCACAACTGCATCCTCATCCGCCACCCCGGCGAGCCGATGCCCGACTACGGGTGGGGGCCGCGCTACAACGGGCCGGAGGGGAAGGTCAATGACGGCGGCCAGTACTGGCAGACCGCCAAGGTCCTCGCCTTCGAGACGAACGGCGACTTCACCTACATCGCCTCCGACGCGGCGAAGCCCTACGGCAAGAAGTGCACGGAGGCCGTCCGCCAGTTCGTCCACATCCTTCCCGACGTCTTCGTCGTCTACGACCGTGTCGGCGCGGCCGACGCCGCCGACCCAAAGGCCTGGCTCCTCCACACGAAGAACGAGCCCAAGGTAGAAGGGCGCCTTACCGTCGCCGACTGCGGCAAGGGACGCCTCTACTGCCAGACGCTCCTTCCCGCCGACGCGGAAATCGTGAAGATTGGCGGCCCCGGCAAGGAATTCTGGTCGAACGGCCGGAACTGGGACCTCAACGAGGCCTTCTATGAGCGCATCAAACGGACGGCGAAGGAGAAGGGCAGGGGACCTTATTTCGGCGAATGGCGCATCGAGGTCGCGCCCGGCGCGAAACGCGCGGACGACCGCTTCCTCCACGTCCTCACGGCGACCGATTCGACGACGGGGCGCCCCGCCGTGGTCCAGCCCGTTAAGACAGACGCCTGCGACGGCGTGAAGGTGACGCAGCGCCTGAACGGCCGCCTCGTGACGGCCACCGTCCTCTTCAACCACGAAGGACCCGTCGGTGGTTCCATCACCGTCAACGGGAAGTCGGTCCGCCCCCTCGCCACCACCATCCAGCCGCAGAAGGGGATGGCGCCGCTGACGGAGGTTTTCCCATGATATGTTTTCGTTGCCATTGGGTGTCTGACACCCTGCACAAGCGGAAGGGGCAGATCCACGCTTCGGGTTTTTCCCTTCTGGGCATGATCATAGTCATGGCATGCGTGTTGGTTTTGCTTGCCTCGTTGTTTCTGGCCCGTGAAGTCGCCAAGGCGAGGACCCATTGCTACCCGCTCAAAACCAAGGGCAGGGGCATCTGGTGCGCCATCTGCGTAGCCAACCATGATCGCGAACTCCTCGGCAAGTACCCCCTCTGGCCAAAGGATCTCAAGGAAAAAGGAAAAGTTGACGGTTCCTCCCTGAAGTATTGGCAGTTCCTCTTCTCCAACGGCGACGGCATTGCCCAGGACAATCCAGACGATCAGATTGTAGAAGACCTCTGGATCGGCGCCCTTGCGGCCGAGGGAGTTCCAGCCGCCGCACGACCCTCCGAACTCAAAGCCGCAAACGTCGTCTGGCGCGTTGCGGAAGTCAATGACGACAGCCCGGAAAAACTGCCGTTCATCGTGACGAAAAACTACAATGGGCCGAACTCCTTCACGGAAAACGATGCTGCGGGGAACGATGCGCCAATCGCCCTTAATCCAAGGGAAAAGCCGTTCGGGAAGAGACGTGTGGTCTGGCTTACAATCGGGGGCTCCAGCATGGACGCCAGAAAGGACGAGTTCACAGTCTCGACATTCCTCGGGAACGTGGAACTTCAAGGGCAACTGAACATCTGGGGCATGTAGCCCATTTTGATAGTCGGGGGACAGACACCCGTCCGTGGCGACGGGACGCGCCGTCGGTCAAGCCCCCGACTGGCTCAACTTATGCTTGGAAAACCACAAATGCGGCTCTTGGTGAGCCGCATTTGTGGTATAATTTATGTGTTTTGATCCGAAAGGTACTGCCTCGGGTACAATTTCAAGTTGATCCGCGAAACCATGCCGGCAATCGACATTTTCACCGCTGACGAAAAGGAACGCCTCGCGAAATGCCAATCCGCCTTTTCCGAACATATGGCGGATCTGTCTCCTACCGGATACAACAAGGAGATGGAGCGACTCGGCATTGATTTGAGCTGGAAGTCGTCCGAAATCGAAGGGAACACGTACACGCTCCTTGAAACCGTCAATCTTCTCAAGGACAAAATCGAGGCGAAAGGAAAGAAGCGCGAGGAGGCGATAATGCTCCTCAACCACAAGGAGGCCCTGAAGGCGATTGTCGAACGGCCCCATCGTGCGGCCTTGCTGCTCTTCTACGAGCAGAACAACCTGTCGGCCTTCAAGAGGATATTCATAGACCAGGCCGAGTTCGCCGTGAACGAGTACTTCTGAGCCCTATCATCATTTCCGGCGTCACCATGGCAACCCCACATTTCAGCTCGATGACAATCCAAGGACAGGAGAATCGCCCGGACTTCTGGAAGGTGCGGCCGCAGGAGATCATCGACCTCTGCGAGCGGGCGTCCAAATGCTCCCGCAAGGAGATCGTCGCCCGCACACCCTGCGGCTTTCCCGTTTACGCGCTGTTCTACGGCGACTTCAACGATGCCCCGCCGCAGACGAACTGGTCGGCCGGATCGTCATCCACGACCTGTCGGAACTACCTGGGCGACCCGCCTCCGGCGAAGCAGACCTTCCTCCTCATTGCCGGCGTCCACGGCGCCGAGGCCGAGCCCGTCGCCGCCGCCGTCAATCTCATCCAGTGCCTGGAGACCGGCGCCGACTTCCGGGGCGAGATGCATGGCGAGCTCGTCGACTTGATTTCCCGCTACAGGTTCATCGTCGTGCCGTGCGTGAACATGGACGGCCGCTCCCTCTCGCCCGACCATCTGCGGGGCGTGGACTGGCGGACCTTCCGGGCCGTCTCGCAAGGCGTCTGGAAGGACGGTTCCCTCATCGGCTGGCGCGGCAGCAAGGCCTGGTTCCCGCTGCCGCTCGACAAGGTCTCATTTCCTGGCGGCTACCCCAACGGCGACGGCTACAACATCATGCACGACGCCACGCCCGGCGACATCCGCACGGCCGAAGCGGGGGGAGTCCTCCGGCTCGCCGCGCGTTGGCGCGTCGACGCCGTCCTCAACGCCCACTCCTGCGAATACGCGTCGTCCGTCCTCGCGCCAAGCGCGGTCGACGTGCCGGTGAACGCGGCGCGGGCGAACGCCATCGCCGACCGGGCCAACGCCGTCCTCGTCGCCGCGGGACTGAACCCGCGCCCGCCGGCCAGGGG
>JAEEGG010015680.1_pt1 | contig 15870 bp, 10 predicted proteins | sample 9134161 | NCBI WGS metagenome assembly JAEEGG01 (sample SAMN16246543, study PRJNA631951) | gut metagenome | biome: gut microbiome; feature: rumen; material: CR-attached | host: Bos | place: Iran: Karaj | collected 2018-10
TGTTCAAAGAGCGTTTGCAGGGCGTTGGCGTTTGCTCCATCGTAGCGCACTGCCCATAGCGTGTTATTATCGAGTATTTTATCGAATGTCATGTTGTGTTTACTATTTCTGTTGCAAAGGTAAGAAGAATTATTGAGAAATACAACCACTAGTTGTACAAATGACCGTTGTTTTAACATTTTATAATTGAATTACATAGATTAACATAAGAAATTGGACTGATGATGACGCTCATGACGCGCTGCACCTACCGATTCTACCATCGCCCTGAGGAACTGCGCCGACTGAACAACTCCACCCTCATCATCGGCGACCCTGCCAGTGGAAAGAGCTTCGCTACTCGACTCTTCAAGCTATTGGCAGCGCCCATGGTGGCAGCCGACAAGGCTGGTATCGCAGCCATCAACCGCTATAAGGAGGAGATGAAGACCAAGGGCGCCAACAAGGAGAAGCCTGCCAAGCCCAAGGCACTATTCAGGGTGCACCCGGCGCGAACCTCGAACGCCCAGTTCATTCAGGATATGGTGAACGCTGTGGAGGTGGTGGATGGCGAGCAGATGCAGCTGCACATGCTGACCTTCGACACTGAGCTCGACAACACCATGACCGTTCAGAAGGGTGGTTCATGGATCGACAAGCAGTCGTTGGAACTCAAGGCCTTCCACAATGAGGAGGACGGTCAGGCCTATACCAACCTCGAGAGTGTGGTACAGAACTTCATCGTGACGTGGAACTTCATCTACACGGGTACGCCCATGGCGCTGAAGAAGAAGGTGAATGCCCAGAACTTCGGCTCTGGTCTGGCCACGCGACTCACTTGCATCCCTCTTCCCTCCACCAATTTCGAGATGATGCTACGAGAGAGTTGCATCGACCTTGAGAGCGACGGCAGGTTGAAGGAGTGGGCTGAGAAGCTGGATCGCATGAAGGGCGAACTGACGGTACAGAAGATTGTGGATGAGCTCTACGACTGGACGGCCCGTCGCATGATGGACGCCAAGGAGAACGATTCGAAGGCCGACGAGATGCTGCTGAAGCGCTGCGCCTACCATGGACTGAACTTCGCTGCGCCGTTTATCGTGATGCGCCATTGGGCCAACATCCGTCAGGAGGGCGACTACTGGTGTGGTGAGTTTGAGACCGACGATACGGACTGGCGACTCGCGGAACTGATAGTAACCATTCAGTACGCCTGTCAGCGCCACTACTTTGGAGCCTTGGCCGAAAAGTATTTCGACGACAAGACGCGCGATGCTGCCGCCAACGTGCAGCGCAGGGGCAAGACCATCGAGGCCTACAACCGCCTGCCAGATACGTTTACCGTCGACGACGTAATGCGCTGCTTCTCACTTTCGAACTATGGTTCGGCCCGCACCAGGGTGGTTCGTCTGCAGAAGGACCGACTGGTGGAGAAGGTGGAGGAGTTTGTGGAGAACGGCACCACCAAGGCCCGATACAAGAAGACGGGAGCTGTGATTCTCTGACGCAGCAACACTGCTACACAGCGTCACAGCGCCATAAGTAGAATTCAAACAACTAAGAATATGAGAGAAGTAAGTATAAACATGAACGCAAAGCTTTCCGAGCACTTTCAGCTCGGAGAGCTCTGCAAGACAAGCCACAAGACGGCCGATGGCAACATCCCCAGCCGCGTGGCGATAGAGAACCTTCGCAGGATTTGTGAAGACTGGTTAGAAGATCTTAGGTATAGTAATAATGTGCTGTATAAAGAGGTGGGGTCTGACGGGGGACAGGTTCTTGTCAGTGACAAGCGGCAGAGCCGAGCGCCTGTCAGCCCGGAAGCGCAGAGTGTATCTGACAGGAACCTGTCCCCTGTCAGACATGAGGCGCCCATTATCATTACCTCAGGCTATCGCTCGCCGGAGGTGAATAAGTTAGCGGGTGGATCGCCTACAAGCAACCACTTGACAGGTTGTGCAGTTGATATTCGATGCGAGGGTATAGAGCAAGCCCTCCGCTATGCCAACATCCTGTTGGATATTGCAGATGGTACCAAGCGCGATTTCGATGAGTTATTCATCGAGAGGAATAAGCAAGGTCGCTATTGGATTCACTTCGCAGTAAGACCAAAGGATAATCGTCGACGAATATCCTTTATTCAAAGCTAACCCCCTCCCCCGTTCTGATTAAGTTCAGGACGGGGTTTCTTCTTAAAAATGGTTAAACCACAAACCTATGCATCTTTTTTGCACACCTTTTTCGTATCTTTGCAGCGACATCATCTTTTTATAAGTATGGTGGAAAATCCATCAAGGTGCTTATCGCCTTCATCGCAAAGCGCTAGAAAAAAACGAGGGATATCCTATTACAGGATACCCCTCGAATCATTATTAGTGAAGTGTATTACAACTTTCTGAGAATCTTGATGGTGTTGTAGGAAGGGCCGAATGAACCGGCAGCTACTGTCCACTCATAAAGAATGTAATAGGTATCGTCCTCAGGATTGTAACCAGAGAAACCAGAAGCAGTATCCCAAGCAGCGCTTATGGCACCGTAGGTGCTGTGTGACAGACCGGTTACTGTTTTGCCTGTGTACTTCTTACCCTCAGCGTTGCAAACGGTAATGTCCTTACCCTCGTCGATCTTGTAGTAGAAATAGCAGCCCTCAGCAAATGGAGCATAACGATAGAGGTCGAGAGTAGCTGAATACTGAATTACATCCTCCCATTTCTCTCCATACCAGAAATCATCGTAGTACTCAATTGCAGCATAGTCCTTATAGTCCTCCTTGTGAACCTGGATGTTCAACTCAGGTACATAGTCCTGAACGCGATAAGGAGAGGTGTACTCCTCAGGGATAGCAAGACGCAGCTGATAGTCTATGAAAGGCTCTGCATCGGAGCTAATCTGGATGGGAACCTCTACCTCAGTCTGACCTGCGGCAAACTCAACCGTTGCAGGAACGGTGAATACAGAAGCTACCTGAAGCTGCTTCAGGGGTACAGTGAGGGCGCTACCGGCATCGGCACGACCAACCTTGATGTTGAAGCTCGTAGCAGTCAGGTCGAGAGCCTGAGGAGCCTCATCAACAAAATATACATTGTTGCTGCCAGCGGGCTTACCAGGAGAGTAGCTGTCGTCATCGCTACAAGAAGCGAAGCCAAAGCCTGTCAAAGCCATTGCGGCGAGCAGAAAAATCTTATTGATCTTCATAACTTTTAGTGTCTTAATTGTTAATTCTTAACTCTTAATTAGTCGGTCACACCGTCACGAAGTGAAGGATTCTGATCCTGCTTAGGCTGTGAACCACCAGTGTTGTTTACAATGGCAGCATTAGCGTTGGTCTCACTATCGCTGAAGCGCATGAGCAGCCAGGGATCATCGGGATCGATGTTGAAGCGGAATGCATCAGGCTGGTTGGTGCTTGCAGCATTGTCGTGGAAGCGAACAACGGGCTTGTGCAGACGGTTACAGTCGGCCATGAAGAAGCCCTCACCCCAGAGCTCCACACGACGCTGGTACCAGATCTCGTCAGCGAGAGAACGGCCACCGGCAGTAGCAGAGTAAGAGGGATCACGATAGGTCTTCACGAAATTCTCGAGGATCTGCTTGGCCTGAGCCTCATTGCCGCTCTTGGCCAGACCCTCAGCCTGGATAAGGATCATCTCCTCAACACGCATCAGGGGGAAGTCGTTGCTGTTGATGGTGCCACCAATGCCCTTCTTCATACCGAACTTAACGTTGGTGTAAGGAACGAAAGGCTCCTTCACGTCGGCAATGAACAGGGTTGAGATAGCATCGCCAGTTGTACCGTTCCAAGAGATGGTAGAAAGCAGTGGAGAGTGCAGTTTCTCGTCAACCCACCAGCCCTTACGAACGTCGGTAGCGGGAATCTTATCATACAGCATCTTGTTGATCATAGCGTAGCAGGCAGCACCAGCGGTGTAAGCACTTGCAGAGAAGCTTGAAAGCCATGAAGCACTGGTAGCATAGTGGTCCTTAGCCTGATCGTCGGTAAGGATGATACCCCAGATCCAGTTGTGCTCATCGGCATTAACGAAGGTAGGAGTAGAAACCTCATCGATAGAAGCAGGGGTATAGCCCTCCATAGCCTTGGCAGCATCGGCAGCAGCATCGGCCCAGTTACCCATATAGAGGTTAGCACGGGCACGGATACCGTAAGCCACATTGCTGTTAATACGGGCCTTGTTCTCACGATCGTTGCCAAGCACGCTGATAGCGTCGTTCAGGTCGCTCATGATCAGATCGTAAACCTCCTGTACAGAAGCACGGGGGTTGTTGGCGGGATCAGGGGTCTCAGGTGTCACGATGGGCACGCAGGGATCATTCTGATGGCCCTGGTAGTTGAACTGGAAGTAAGGAACCAGGTTCAGGTAGTCGAAGGCACGAATGGCCTTGGCCTGAGCCACCTTATTCTTACTTGAAGCATCCTCGAGCGAACCGAGTGAGCTAATCAGGTCGTTGGCAATCTTAATCTGATTGTAAACGATGGCGTAGCGGATATAGGGGTTAGCGTAGTTAGGTGTACGAGAGGTGTACTGACCACATACAGAGAACCAGTTGTAACCACTGTTAGGATAAATATAGTCAGCACCCTCAGCATCCTGAGAAAGAGCTGCCATCACGAAACCGAAGTCGTCAGCACGACTACGGCCCGTACCAAACACACCGTAAGGCTCACCCATCATGTTGAACATACCAGCGAAGGTAGCATCAACACGGCTAGGAATAGCGGTGTAGGTCTCCGTCAGCTGGTCGGCAGTAATCATGCCACCTGCGGGTTCCTGCTTGTTCACGTCATCGCAGGCGGTAAGCGTCAGCACACCGGCAACTGCGAGAATTGATATCTTATTGAACTTCATATATCTCTAATTCTTAATTGTAAATTCTTAACTACTTTTAGAATGACACCGTCACACCGGCTGTGATGGTACGCATAGCAGAGTAAGAGTTCGTATTCAGACCAGAACCGCTGGTGTAACCACCGATACCGAGTGAGTAGCGAGGATCGAGACCCTTACGCTTTGACAATACGAACAGATTCTCGCCTGCCACATAAACACGCAGTGAAGTGAGAGTGAGCGGGGCGATAAGCTTCTTGGGGAAGGTATAACCCAGCGTAGCATTGTTCAGACTCAGATAGTTTGAGCTGATCTGGAAGCGGTCGACTGCTGACTGACCAACCTGAGTGTCACCATCGAGACGGGGAACATCAGTGTTGCGATTCTCAGGAGTCCAAGCCTTCAGAGCATCCTTGTGCCAAGCCTGACCGGCTGCGTCCTGAGTGTGCATCAGAGCCTGGTAAGAACCATCATAGATCTTACCACCGAGCTGGAACTGGAACTGGCAAGACAAGTCGAAGCCATAAGCATTCAAAGTAGTACCGAAACCACCATAGAGCTTGGGCAGTACGCTACCACAGTTGTACTTATCGGCCTGAGAGAAGTTAGCGGTGGTCAGGTCGCGACCAGTCTCGTTACCATTCTCATCCTTCTCCTTATAGTAATACAGAGCCTGACCAGTCTCCTTGTCGACACCTGCATACTTGAACATATAAGCATCGTAGAGTGAACCACCCTCCTCATAAATAGAGGTAGAGTTCTTGATACCATTCTCGCGTACAGACTCATCGAGTTCGTCAATGGTGTTCTTGTAGTGAGTGAGGTTCAGGTTAGCGGTCCAAACGATATCATTGGTCTTGATGATAGTACCAACTACGTTGAATTCAACACCCTTGTTGGTAATCTTACCTACGTTGATAGGATACTGACCTGTGGGGTTACCTGCTGACAGAGGCACGGGCTTGTAGTACAGCAGATCTGAGGTCTTACGATTGAAGTACTCCAGAGTACCAGTCAGACGACCCTTGAACAGTGAGAAGTCAACACCGACGTTGATGGCCTTTGACTTTTCCCATGTCAGGTTCTCATTACCCTTATACTTCAGGACGAGTGAGTAACCGTCGGCATAAGAAGCCTCATACTGGTCAGCATACGGTGTAAACCAACCTACAGTTGAAGAGGTACGAGCATCACCAGCCAAAGTACCGATGGCATCGTTACCCTGCTCACCATAGCTGGCCTTCAGCTTCAACATGTCGATCCACTTCACATCTTTCAGGAACTTCTCCTTCGACATCTCCCAAGCGAGACCGAAACTGAAGAAGTTACCCCAACGATGACCAGGAGCGAAACGGCTAGAAGCATCACGACGATAAGAAGTGCTCAGGAAGTACTTCTCCTGATAGTCGTACTGGATACGAGCGAGGTAACCCTCAGTCATATAGTTGTGAGTGAATGAGTTCATCTGCTTGTTATCAGAACCAGCAGCATTACCAAGCTCACCGATATAGGGATTGAACAGGTGATCGTTGCTACCATACATGTACTGATACTTGTGCTTATACTGCTCGTAACCGGCCAGAACATCCAGATGGTGGGTGTTGTTGGCGAAGTCAGTACGGTAGTTAGCCAAGTACTGGTTGGTTACGTTGAAGAAACGGAAGTGGTACAGATAAGCAGCACCATCGGTAGCAGAAGCGCTACCAAAGGTAGAACTCAGATCGTTCTCGCGAGAGTTACGTGCAGAAACAGCGAGGTTAGCGCTCAGGGTCAGACCCTCGATCGGGGTGATAACGGCTGAGAACTTACCGTCGAAGTTGTCGTAATATGTCTTAGTGCGGTTAACCTCGTTGTCGCGAACGGCGTTACCAACGAAGTTTGCACGCTTGAAGTTCGTATTATTAGAATCGTAAACAGTACGTCCGTCCTCTGTCTTGATATTGCCCTGAGCATCACGAACATAAAGCGGATAGATAGGAGCAATCATGTTACAGATGTAGAAGATGTTACCAGAGCTACCCCATGTAGAAGAGTAAGAAGGCTGGTTAGCATCGCGGTGAGAGAAGGCCATGTTAGTACCAACCTTCAACCACTTCTTAACCTGATAGTCTACATTCAGACGAGCAGTGTAACGCTGCATGTCAGAGTTGTTTACGATACCACCATCCTTCAGGTAACCAGCACTTGCATAGTAGTTCAGCTTATCTGTAACACCACTCAAGCTGACGTTGTACTCCTGACGGAATGAGTTGTGGAAAGCCTCATCGTACCAGTTATCGGGAGTGTAGTAGTACTCACCATCGCTGTAACCCAGCTTAGCGTTGGGATTCAGGCGGAGATTGGTACCAACCAGGTTCTCACCCTCGGGAACAGTAAAGATCTGATAACCCAGACCACCGTTGTTCTGATCGTAAATGTTCTTGTTAGCAAATGCATAAGCCTCCTCAGCGGTCTTGCCGTTGTAGATCTGAGAGTTATACAGCTGTGCGAAATGAGTCTCGTAGTACTGACCTGGATCGGTAATCACGTCGTACTGCGGAATCAGACGGCTGTTAGAACCCCACTTGGCGTCGAATCTAATCTCGGCATCCTGGTTACGACCCTTCTTAGTAGTAATCAGCACAACACCATTGGCACCACGGGCACCGTAAATGGCACTTGCAGAAGCATCCTTCAACACCGTCATCGACTCAACATCGTTCGGGTTGATAGAGTTCAGGGCACCATCGTAAGGCATACCGTCGAGCACAATCAGAGGGTTGTTACCTGCTGACATAGAACCTACACCACGAATACGGATGGTAGGACTGCTGCTGGTAGGATCACCGCTGCTATTGATAATCTGCACACCAGGAGCGGCACCAGCCAGTGAGTTGGCTACGTTTGAAGAAACGTGAGCCTCGATGGCCTTGGCATCTACCTGAGCGGCAGAACCAGTAAAGGCTGACTTCTTCTGGGTACCGTAAGCCACAACGATCACCTCGTCGAGGGCGGCTACATCGGCCTTCAGGAATACGCGCATACCGTTCTTTGCATTGACGGTCTTGCTCTCATAACCCAGATAAGAGATCGTCAGCGTCTTTGAACCCTCGGGAAGAGTCAGGCTGAAACGACCGTTTACGTCAGTCAACATACCGGTACTTGTTCCTGTTACCTGAACGGCTGCACCGATGATGGGCTGACCGTCTTCCTGAGAAAGCACAGTACCGGAAACTTTTGTTTGAGCCAGCGCGCTACCTACGAACAGGAAGAGGCTGACAAAAAACAACGTTAGTCTTTTTTCCATAAATTCTCTCTCTTTTGATTAATAAATATTATAAATATAATGTAAACTAAGTCTCTGTTTCTGATTACTAACTGAAAGTTCAGGGTGCAAAAATAACGCATAAATTTCTCAAAAACGAATAATTTTATATAAAAATCACATTTCTAGTGCATTTTTTAACGATTTTACCATTCTGACTTGATTTAAATCAATCGTAAAGTACGGTTTACAATTTAACACAAAAGTGTAAGGAAAACACGTCTATATGTACCAATCTGATAATTCCAACACAAATAAAGGGCACCCAAAGGCGCCCTTTAACTTATAAAAAATGTATAATTAGTCTATTTAACCTGCACCACGAGGTACTTGCTGGTTGACCAGAAAAGCTGCGGATCGTTGATGCGGAGGACGTACTGCTTGTTGGCATCGCGGTCGAGCGTATAAGAGCTGGCGGGATGGGCCGTTAAAATATTAGCCGACTTGCTGTAAAGCTTGATCTCCTTGTCGATACGGATATCGATCTTGGTGAAGTACTCCTTGTTGAAGTTAGACTGGAGCACCTTACCATCCTTCAGGATGTTCTGCTCCTTGAGCTCCTTGCTGGTGCCGAATACGAACCAGGCGGTGTTGAGCTGCTTGTCCTGAGTAGAAATAGTCTGCGACTTCTCAGTGTTCTCAGCCGTCAGGTTGCTGACATTGCTGTTCAGATCGGCCACCTGCTCGTCGAGTTCAGCAATATGGATATCGCGCTTGTCGAGTTCCTCGCGAAGAGTCTGCATCTGCTGGTCCTTCTTCTCCATCTGCTGGGTGAGGTTGTCAATGATCTTCTTGAGCTGACCACCCTTCACACTACTCTCGCGAACCTGCTGCTTCAGCTTGTTGATAAGTTCCTTGTTCTGCTTCATGACACTCTGGATGAACTGGAAGTTCTCCTTGATACGCTCAGTGGTGTTGGTACCTTCGCCCTGCTTGGCAAGGGTGACACGGTTCTGGGCCTCGGTAATCTCACGGAAACCTTCCTCGATGTCGCTCAACGTAGTCATCATGTCATTAATCTCATTGTCTTTCTGAGCAATGATCTGGTTCAGAGAGTCACGCTGCTGCTGAGCAAACTGCTCGGCTTTCTTCACTCCGTCATTGCAACTAGCGAGTGCGATAACGCACATGGCTAAGATAAACAGTTTTTTCATACCTTATTTATTTTATATTATTAATTATCACTTTTACCTGCGAGAATGATAACAATCTCGCCTTTGGGCTCCTTCTCCTTGAAATGGGCAATCACCTCTTCGAGACTACCACGGACGCTCTCCTCGTGGACTTTTGAGATTTCGCGGCAAACGCTGACCTGACGATCGGCACCATAAGCCTCGGCAAACTGCTGGAGGGTTTTCACCACGCGATAGGGCGACTCGTAGAAGATCATGGTACGCGTCTCGTCCTTCAGTGACTCAATCTTCGTCTGACGACCTTTCTTCTGGGGCAGGAAACCTTCGAAAGCAAAACGATCGCAGGGCAGGCCACTCGACACAAGGGCTGGCACGAAAGCCGTGGCTCCTGGCAGGCACTGCACCTCGACGCCAGCACGCACAGCCTCACGAACGAGGAAGAATCCAGGATCGCTGATGCCTGGCGTACCTGCATCGCTTATCAACGCCACATTCTCGCCAGCCAACAATCGGCCGACGATACCTGCAGAAGTGCCATGCTCATTGAACTTATGATGCGACATCAGCTGATTGCGGATGTCGTAATGCTTGAGCAGGATACCCGATGTACGGGTGTCTTCTGCCAGCACGAGATCTACCTCTTTTAAGATACGGACGGCACGAAATGTCATGTCCTCCATATTGCCTACTGGGGTTGGTACAATGTACAATATACCCATAACAGGGGGCAAAATTAAGAAAAAGTTAAGAATTAAGAGTTAAGAATTAAGAAATTTTGCCGTTACCATTCATTTTTTCTTAATTCTTAACTCTTAAACAATAATTATTCGTACTTTGAACTTCGTTCGAAGGTACTTTCGCTCAAAAATATCCAAATTAATTTGGTATTTTGTTCGCTTATTCGTACCTTTGTGCCCAATATGAATAACAACTTAACAGGAGAGGCGCACCGTCCTGGAAGAATAGAAGTGGTGTGCGGCTCGATGTTCTCGGGCAAGACGGAGGAACTGATCCGCCGTCTGAAACGTGCGCAGTTTGCACGACAGAAGGTGGAAATCTACAAACCAGCCATCGACGTGAGATACTCGAAGGAGGACGTGGTAAGTCACGACCAGAACCATATTCTGTCGACTCCCATTGACTCGTCGGCAAGTATCCTGCTGCTGTCGAGCGACATTGACGTGGTAGGCATCGATGAGGCACAGTTCTTTGACATGGGTCTGGTGGAAGTGTGTAACGAACTGGCCAACCGTGGCGTACGTGTGATCGTAGCCGGACTGGATATGGACTTCAAGGGTGTACCCTTCGGACCGATGCCAGCCCTCTGTGCCATTGCCGACGACGTGACAAAGGTACATGCCATCTGCGTAAAATGTGGCAACCTGGCCTATGTAAGCCATCGTAAGGTAGGTGGTGAGCAACGAGTGCTGCTGGGTGAGACCGCTGAATACGAGCCCTTATGCCGTGAATGTTATCAAAAAGCAATACAAGAAGAAAATGAAAGAAAAGACCATCACGCTTGACCGCCTGGTGCGCTGGGTTGGCATAGGACTGCTGATCATTGCCATCATCGTACTCATCGACTATCTGAGTAGCGTACTGTTGCCCTTCTTCATCGCCTGGTTCTTTGCCTATCTGCTCTACCCCATCGTAAAGTTCGTAGAGCATCGTATGCACTTACCCAGAGCACTGAGTATCATCCTGACGCTGATTTTAGTCATCGCCCTGGTAAGCGGCATCGTATACATGATCATTCCCCCGATGATTGAGCAATTCGAGAAGCTGGGCCAGCTGGCCACGGATTACATCCACAAATCGGCTCACATCACCTCGATACCTGCAGCCGTCACCCAATGGTGGATTGACAATCAGGAGGATATCGGCAACTTTTTCCGTAGTGACACGTTTACTGACGGCATAAAAACCATTATGCCAGGCCTTTTCAGTGTGCTAGGCCAGACTTATAGTGTGATCGTAAGTGTGATAGCCTCGTTTATCACCTTATTATATATGTTCTTTATCCTGCTCGACTATGAGTATCTCACCGACAACTGGATCCGCCTCTTCCCCAAGAAGGCACGTCCTTTCTGGCAGGAACTGATGTCGGACGTGGAGCGCGAACTGAACAACTACATCCGCGGTCAGGGATTGGTAGCCCTCATCATGGGTGTGCTCTTCTGCATCGGTTTTACGATCATCGACTTCCCGATGGCTATCGGCCTCGGCATCATGATCGGCATCATGGACCTGGTGCCTTATCTGCACACCTTCGCCTTGATACCTACCGTATTGTTGGCCTTGCTGAAGTCGGCCGATACGGGCCAGAACTTCTGGATTATCCTGGTCATGGCCCTGTTGGTATTCATCGTGGTACAGCTGATTTGCGACATGGTGGTAACGCCGAAGGTGATGGGCAAGGCTATGGGACTGAACCCCGCCATCCTGTTGCTCTCGCTCTCCGTATGGGGTGCCTTGCTGGGATTCATCGGTCTGATTATAGCCCTGCCACTTACCACCCTGCTCATTGCATATTATCAACGGTATGTTACAAAAGAAGGTGAGGTAGAAGAGGTGGAAGAAGGCACTCCACCCGACTAAATTGGGGCAAAAAGCAAAAATTCTCCCAATAAATTTGGCAGATTCAAAAATTATGCATACCTTTGCAGCCGCTTTCGAAAGATTGCACGTTTAAGGTTGATCCGTTAGCTCAGTCGGTAGAGCACAACACTTTTAATGTTGGGGTCTTGGGTTCGAGCCCCAAACGGATCACGGAAAAGAGAGGCTTTAGGGCCTCTCTTTTTCTATATCTACAATTGTAAATCTATTATCTCACCAACTCTTGCAATAGCTCACGATGGTGTCCTGGAAGGATGATGTGGTGATTGCCAATAGGCTCCGCGAGGAAATAGGAGGTTTGGGATTTATCCGAAAGTCGGATGATTTGTTGGGTACGACAGAGGTCAGGATTGGCCTGATTACGCGCCAACTCCCCTTCTGCGATGAAACAACGGGAAAGATCGCCAGTAACTTTAAACACAGTGACAGGCCCCGGCTTCATATAGCCCCGGACGCCAACACCGATGCCCGACTCGAAATGGGTATCGAACTCATAACGCTCCACCATATTCAGAGGGATGGTGCAATGGGCGAAGAGCATCTCGCCCGTCTCAGGATTAATAGTCGAAGGGTTGGCCTGGAAACCAGACATGCCTATCAGGGAGCGAACCATCATCATTGACAACATGGCAGGTACATCGCCCTCACAACCTGCCACAAAGCCTTCGGCATTCAGTTTGGCCAAAGCCAAACAACCCGTATTCTTAATGGCAGTGAGCAGATCAAAGCAACGCAGGGTAAAGCCTTGCAACTTGTATTTTTCCATAACCTCCTTCAAAGCCTGATAGATTCTGTTGGCGCCAGGAAGGGCATCCTTCACGATAGTCACATCTGACACCCCAAGAGGAGAGGTCTCTGGTGTAACGGCAATCACGTCTAAGAGTTCCTGCATGGGGATATCCACGAGTTCAATACCTAACTGTTGCTTCACAATGTTAGCATCAGCATGGCTGGAAATCAACCAATCGGAGGGCTGACCTATCACGCCCAAGCGGCATCCCTTCAGTTGTCTTTTGGCCTCAGCCACCTTTGCCAAAAGGGTGACACGGTGACGAATATAATCAGCAGAGCCATGGATAATCTCACCCTTGAGATGGTTCTGGCGCAGATAAGAAAGAATCTCCATCGAGGCTGCCAACGAGTTACTCTTGCCAGAGGTAAGCAGATAGAAAGGCGCATCCGTCTTAGCCAACAACTCTGGGAGCAACTTTTTAAAGATGCCCTCGGTACCACCAGTACGGACATAGATAAGACTAAGCGGACTACTGCCATAATCAGCATAGTTGCTACCCTTAAAAGCATAATCAAAGCCAAGACTCTCAAGGAATTCCTTGGTAACAGCCCCTACGGCCTGCTCGTCGTGGAGCTCTGATGTGAGTGTATAAATGGATATCATATTCTATTTTAGTTTGGGTTTCAGTTCATCGGGCGATTCGTTGGTAAACATACTCACCTTGGGACCATCCTTCGTAAAGAGGTTACGGATAATCTCTGGCTGAAGCGTCAGAGTTGGAGCGAAATCATCGCTTGCCATATAAGAAAGGATAGCTTTCCGCATCTGACGGGCTACGATACGATGATCCAAATCAGTAGTCACATCCATCGTCGTCATCAACAGTTTGCCCTTCAACACATTAGCCTCAACCAACATGCCCAACTTACGAGACACGTGCCAGGTGTCGATGGGTTGAATCGGAGGCTGATAATCCTTTGGGAAGTCCTGCAGGTTCATCACCTGAGCCTTGTTCAACAACTCCCACCAGTTTAGGTTACTCCAACCGTCGGTGGGAAAACCATATTTAAACAATGGATGCAGGTTGTCGATATAAGCACCCGTGGTATGGGGAGGACGCATCTTGAACCATGAGGTATTCCAAAATACAGGCAAATAATGTTGAACCACATCGCTACCCAAGCGCACCTTTCCTGCTGCTGTGAGGAGAACTTTTCCACCCTGCTTCAGAACGGCCATCGCCTTGGAATCGAGTGTATCAGCCACAAGGATATCATTTGGTGCATCTATACCCACGGAATCAGGATACACCCAGAAATCCCAGTGGTTCATGTATTTATTGCCACCGACACTCACGGTGAGTGTGAGTTTCTCAGGCGCCTGAATACTGTCAAGTGCTATCTTCACAACACCAACAGGCGTGTGTTTAGCCAAGGGTATCTCACCAGTATAAAGCAGTCCTCCGCTATAAACCCTTTTGGCCCCATTATGTATAAAATAGGTAACACGTGCACCCTTAATATGGCCGAACATAGCGTTATAAACCTCAACAGGCACCACGAGACTATCCCTCGAAGTATAAACAAACTTGGGAAAAAGCGCCAACGGAACGATGGGCGAACAGAACTGGCTCCATTCCGTCGCATTAGTATAACCCTTCTCGCGCCAATGCACATTAAGAACTCCCTCAAGGGCCGTACCTTGTCCGCTATAGTCGTTGAGTGCCAACAGTTGGAAACCCGCATAGTCCGAAGTACGCAGGTTACGCTCTATCTCGTATTTATAACAAAGAGTCTGCAACTTACCGCTGGCCATCAGGAATTTCTCGGCTTGTGACTCCATGCCGTTATCGCGAAGCAAATCTCGGAAAATCTCAAAGTTCTTGGCCTTATAAGCCCCTGTATACTGGGAAATTTCCCTGAAGTCGGGGAAGGCGCACCACTGTCCCTGTTCGTGGGCAATGATGGGCGTGTTATTATCCACTGTATCCTTATAATTTCGCGGACGGAGGATCTGGCTGTAATAGTCGTCATCCGATGAAGGTGCGTGATTCGTCCAGTCGAGTCCTCGGGCACCACCCTTAACGTGGTACTCAGAACCATCATCCCATGCCCAGCCACCTCCTACGGAAGCACCACAGAAGATACGGGTGGGATCGTATTTCTTCATCTCTTTCACCCAATTGTTGCAATATGCCACCCAGTTGCCTGCGGGCTCATTACCGGCTGCCATCATGATGAATGAGGGATGATGGCCATAGGTATCGATGATACGCTTCGACTCCTGAAGCAGATACTGGTCGATGACTTGTCCAGAAAGCAGTTTCACGCCATGGTTAGGCCATGAGGGACCTTCTGGTTGTAAATAGAATCCTAGTTTATCAGCAGCTACAAAGGCGGCCTCGGGCGGACAATAGGAATGGAAACGCATGTGGTTCAACCCATAAGCTTTACACTTCTCGAAGATACGCGTCCATGACTCCTCATCCGTAGGCGGATAGCCCGTTTCAGGGAAACAACAGTTCTCCACCGTACCACGCAGGTAGATAGGTCTCCGGTTCAGGATGATATCCCTACCATCCACACTCACCTCACGCATGCCGAAGGTAGTCTCGTAATAATCATCGCCCACGCTGATGGCCAGTCGATAGAGGTTGGGATGGAACTCATCCCAGAACGCAATCTTGTCAGGGATAGGCACATCCACCAGCATCCTGTTGGAGGTAATATCGTAGTTTACACCATAAAGATTAGCTGAGTCCTTGTTCTCTTGCTGTATCAGCACCTCCATCTGATAATAGAGGAAGTTAGGCGATTGTCCACCTAGGATCACCTCCAGCTGAACGTCCCTCTCAAAAGGTCTCGGACGGATGGTCACCTTGTCTATATGCAATCGCTGGGGCTGGGCGCGTAGCTCCATCTTTCCCACGATACCGTTCCAGTTGCCTTGCGTCTGATCGGTCACGCTATGAGAATCCTGTCCCACACCCACATGCTCAATGCCGTTATATACACAGATATCTATCTGGTTGCGCTCGCCAATCTTCACGTATTTGGTCACGTCAAACTGGTGGGGTGTGGAGAGTGAGTTGTCGTTACCCACTTTCTCTCCATTCACAAACACGGTGGTCTCGATATGGGGACGCTCCAGATAGAGCGTGATATACTTCTTCTTCCACGAATCGGGCACATACACGGTACGACGATACCAGGCTTTACCTACATACTCCTTCTCAGGCGTCAGGAAGAAGGGGAACTTCAT
>JAEEGG010015682.1_pt1 | contig 15870 bp, 10 predicted proteins | sample 9134161 | NCBI WGS metagenome assembly JAEEGG01 (sample SAMN16246543, study PRJNA631951) | gut metagenome | biome: gut microbiome; feature: rumen; material: CR-attached | host: Bos | place: Iran: Karaj | collected 2018-10
AAAAGGTACAATAAAGCAGAAACAATACAAAATAAATATACGAATTTTAATTTTTTATTAAAAAAAATCGTACTAAACGCACGATAAGTGGAAAATAAAGGCTAATTTTGCAGCGTGAAATACAAAAAGACCATAAAAAGCGTCCTCAGAGGGGGACTTTTCTTGCTGACTTTGCTCTGCCAGAATACAGCGTTGGCCCAGAATCAAGACGTGCCACCGATGGATTCTGTAGAAATTAGTCTGCTCACCTGTCAGCCCCATGACGAGGTGTACAGTCTCTATGGACATACAGCCATCCGCTACCACGAACTGACGAGAGGGGGCATCGATGCCGCCTTCAACTACGGCGTGTTCAACTATAACGCCCCATTCTTTGTTGCCCGTTTCGTTTTCGGTCTGACGGACTATGAGTTGGGCGCTTGCCCCACCCAACTGTTCCAGAAAGAGTATCGCCAGTTTGGCAGTATGGTGACCGAGCAGGTGCTCAACCTCACCAACGACGAGAAGCAGGAATTGCGCTTGGCACTGATTGAAAATCTGAGGCCAACCAACAAGATTTACCGCTACAATTATTTCTATAACAACTGCACGACGAAGGCTCGCGACATCATTGAGCGTTGCATCAATGGAAAAGTGCAATATACTGAACGTGAGGACTATACACCAACTTATAGAGAGATGGTTCACCACATGACTCGCAACCATTCCTGGTCCCGTTTCGGCAACGATTTGCTGCTGGGCATTCAGGCCGACAGCAAGACCACTATGCGCCAACAGGAGTTCCTGCCCGACAATCTGTTGTACGATTTCGACCACGCTCAAATCTACACTAATGGTCAATACCGCCCACTGGCCAAAGAGCGCCGCATCATCGTGCCCGCAGGTGTGCAGATGATACACGATGGTTTCCCGCTGACACCCCTCCAGTGTGGCGAAATCCTGTTAGCCCTGGGCTTCGTGCTCTTCCTGATACAATGGCGCATGCACCAAACCTTCCAGGTGTGGGAAGTCCTGCTGATGCTGGTTTCTGGCATCATCGGCGTGGTGCTGTTCCTGATGCTGTTCTCGCAGCATCCCACGGTACGCATCAACCTGCAGCTGCTCTTCTTCAATCCGCTGCACCTGGTCTATCTGTGGCCCGTCCTCAAGGGCCGTCCCACCCGCTATTGGCGCATTTGTGCCGTTCTGTGCCTCTTGTTCCTCCTCGGCAGCCTGTTCCAGTCCTACGCTGAAGGCATCTACCTGTTGGCATTATGTTTGCTACTACAAACCGTACTACATATTTTCATGCATAAAAAGAATGAGCAATAAATACATCTATATTACCCTGCTCTCAGCGCTGGCCTTCAGCAACGAAATCGGTGCTCAGACGGTTCCGCAGGCGCCCAAACTGGTGGTGTCCATTACCGTCGACGAGTTGCGCACCGACCATCTGGAGACCTTTGCCCCACTCTATTCTGCAGGTGGACTGCGCAAGTTGCTGACCGAGGGAGCCTTCTATGCCAACGCGTCGTACAGCTTTACGCCTGTTGACCGCGCCTCAGCAGCCGCCTCGTTATCTACGGGCACCACGCCTTATTATCATGGTGTCACCGGCGAGGAATGGCTTGACCGCAGCACACTTCGCCCCGTCCGTGCCGTCCACGATGCCCGTCAGGGCTATTCTCCCCGACAGTTGGGCACCTCAACGCTGGGCGACGAACTGAAGATAGCCACCAACGGCATTGCCAAGGTCTTCGCCTTTGCTGCTACCCCCGAGAATGCCATTTTGTCAGCCGGTCATGCTGCCGACGGAGCCGCCTGGATGCAGTCCGGCGAGTGGGTCATCACCAACTACTACGAGCCCCTGAACCAGTGGCTGCGCGGCTATTCACGCCTTTACAAGCCTACCGTCGAGAAGAATAACAAGAAAGCAGCACCGGTCCCTGACTACCAGTCAGCGAATGCCAGCGTCACGGAGATAGCCCTGGAGTGCCTGAAAAATGGCGGTCTGGCGCTTGACGACAAGACCGACCTGCTCAGCATCGGCTATTCGGTAGATCCCCAGATGGAGAGTTATGTGGCGCTGGACCGCACCATTGCCCAACTGGTGGATAGCGTCAGCAAGCGCGTGCCCCTGGACCGCGTGCTCTTCGTGCTGACCAGTACCGGTTCCGCCCGCGTAGAGAACGAGCAGAACAACAACGAGAAATACCGTATTCCCACGGGAAAATTTGATATTCAGCGCACCGCCAACCTGCTGAACATGTACTTGGGAGCCACCTTCGGCACCGCCCAGTATGTGGAGGCCATTTATCGGAACCAGTTGTTTCTGGACCACAAGTTGCTGGAGCGCAAGAACATCAATATGGTCGACGTGCTGTCGCGTGCCCAGCAGTTCATCTTGCAACTGTCTGGCGTTCGCCACGTCTATACCACCAACCAGTTGACCACCAGCGACAGCTATCAATTGGAGAAGATTCGCAGCGGCTTTAATGTGGAGAAGTGCGGTGACCTGCTGATAGATATTGCGCCCGGTTGGGAACTCGTCAACGAGCACAACCACACCTCGACGACGTCGCGCGTCAGCAACATCCCCTTCCCCATCATTTTCTTTGGTGCCGGTGTCAAGGCCCAGCGCGTCCAGACACCCGTTACGGCCGATGCCATTGCACCGACCATAGCTCGCATCATCCGCATTCGCGCTCCGAATGCCTGCGCTACGGAACCGCTTTTTTAACCATAAAAAGGTAAAAAAGTAAAAAGGTAATGCAGAAGTACGAATATTTTTCGTACCTTTGCACGCGTTTAATCAATTGTCTAATAGTTTAATTGTAAAATAGTAAAATAACAATATGAATTTCAACAAGATTTTACGTTCGCTGTTCGGCGACAAGTCCTCACGCGACATGAAACTCATCCAGCCCCTGGTAGAGAAGGTCAAGGCCGTTTACCCTGAGGTACAGAAGCTCGACAACGACGCCCTCCGTCAGCGCACGAAGGACATACAGCGCTTCATCCAGGACAGCGCACAGCAGCAGAAAGCAGAGATTGACAAACTGAAGGCCACCATCGAGGAGACGCCCATCGACGAGCGTGCCGACATCTTCGCCCAGATAGACAAGCTGGAGAAGGAAGTGCTCGACATCTACGAGCAGTCGCTCAACGAGGTGATGGCCGAGGTGTTTGCCATCGTCAAGGAGACCGCCCGCCGCTTTGCCGAGAACGAGGAGACGGTGGTTACTGCTACCGATTTCGACCGCGAACTGGCTGCCGATCCGAAAAAGGACTTCATCACCATCGATGGCGACAAGGCCATCTACCACAACCACTGGACGGCAGGTGGCAACGACCTGAAATGGGAAATGGTCCACTACGACGTGCAGCTCTTCGGTGGTACCGTACTGCACCAGGGTAAGATTGCCGAGATGGCGACTGGTGAAGGTAAGACCCTCGTGGCTACCCTCCCCGTGTTCCTGAACGCGCTGACCGGCAATGGTGTCCACGTGGTGACCGTCAACGACTATCTGGCCAAGCGTGACTCCGAGTGGATGGGTCCGCTCTATATGTTCCACGGACTCTCTGTGGACTGCATCGACAAGCACCAGCCCAACTCTGAGGCCCGTCGCCGTGCCTATCAGGCTGATATCACCTTCGGTACCAACAACGAGTTTGGTTTCGACTACCTGCGCGACAACATGGCCATCAGCCCCTCTGACCTCGTGCAGCGCGCCCACAACTACGCCATCGTCGACGAGGTTGACTCCGTGCTGATTGACGATGCCCGTACGCCGCTGATTATCTCTGGTCCCGTGCCCAAGGGCGACGACCAGATGTTCGAAGAGTACCAGCCGTTGGTCGAGAAACTCGTCGGCGTGCAGAAGCAGTTGGCCACGCAGTATCTGGCCGATGCCAAGCAGAAGATTGCCGAGGGACAGGAGAAGAACGACAAGAAGCTTCTGGACGAAGGTTTCCTGGCACTCTACCGTTCTCACAAGTCCATGCCAAAGAACAAGCCGCTCATCAAGTTCCTCTCGGAGGACGGCATCAAGAGCGGCATGCTGAAGACCGAGGAGACCTATATGGAGAACAACAATCGCCGCATGCCGGAGGTCGTTGAGCCCCTGTACTTCGTGGTCGATGAGAAACTGAACTCCTGCGACCTGACCGACAAGGGTACCGCCTGGTTGGCCAATCAAGTCAACGATAAGGACCTCTTCGTGCTGCCCGACATCACCAGTCAGTTGTCAGCGCTGGAGGGCGACGCAAGCCTCTCTGACGAGGAGCGCATCAACAAGAAGGACGAGATGCTGCAGCACTATGCCGTGCAGTCGGAGCGCGTCCACACCCTGCAGCAGTTGCTCAAGGCCTACTGCATGTTCAACAAGGACGACGAATATGTGGTCATCGACGGCGAGGTAAAGATTGTCGACGAGCAGACCGGTCGTATCATGGAGGGGCGCCGCTGGAGTGACGGCTTGCACCAGGCTGTCGAGGCCAAGGAGCACGTCAAGGTCGAGGCTGCCACGCAGACCTTTGCCACCATCACCCTGCAGAACTATTTCCGCATGTACCACAAGCTGGCCGGTATGACCGGTACCGCTTCTACGGAGGCTGGCGAGTTCTGGGATATCTACAAGCTCGACGTGGTGGAGATTCCCACCAACAAGCCCGTCATTCGTGACGATATGGACGACCGCATCTACAAGACAGCCCGCGAGAAGTATCGCGCCGTCATCGAAGAGGTGGTTCGCCTGCGCAACCTGGGCCGTCCAACGCTGATTGGTACCACCTCGGTGGAGATTTCAGAGTTGCTGAGCCGCATGCTCGACATGTATGTCAATCCCGAGACCGGCAAGCGCGAGGGTATCCCCCACCAGGTCTTGAATGCCAAGTTGCACCAGAAGGAGGCCGACATCGTGGCCCTGGCTGGTCAGTCAACCAATGGCAAGGGTGCCGTGACCATCGCCACCAACATGGCCGGTCGTGGTACTGATATTAAGCTGTCACCCGAGGTAAAGGCTGCAGGCGGTCTGGCCATCATCGGCACCGAGCGCCACGAGTCGCGCCGTGTGGACCGCCAGTTGCGTGGTCGTGCCGGTCGTCAGGGTGACCCGGGTTCGTCTCTGTTCTTCATCTCTTTGGAGGACAAGCTGATGCGTTTGTTTGGCTCTGAGCGCATTGCCACCGTCATGGACAAGCTCGGTTTCAAGGAGGGTGAAATGCTGGAGAGCCCCATGATTTCTAAGCAGGTAGAGCGCGCCCAGAAGAAGGTCGAGGAAAACAACTTCGGTATTCGTAAGCGCCTGCTGGAGTACGACGACGTCATGAACAAGCAGCGCACCGTGGTCTATGGCAAGCGCCGCCACGCCCTGATGGGTGAGCGCATCGGCATGGACATCTCAAACACCATCTGGGACCGCGTGGTCAACATCATCGAGACCAACGACTACGAGGGCTGCAAGGAGCAGTTCATCAAGATTTTCGCTATGGAGTGTCCCTTCACCAGCGACGAGTTCATCAACAAGAACCACGAGGAACTCTGCGAGGAGGTCTTCCAGGTGGCTATGGGCAACTTCAAGCGCAAGATGGAGCACATCCAGGAGGTCGCCATGCCCGTCATCAAGCAGGTCTATGAGAACCAGGGCCAGATGTACGAGCGCATCGTCGTTCCCCTGACCGACGGCCGCAAGATGTACAACATTCCCTGTAACCTGAAGGAGGCCTACGACACCGAGTGCAAGTCGGTGGTCAAAGAGTTCCAGAAGCAGATGCTGCTACACATCATCGACGAGGCGTGGAAAGAGAACCTGCGCGAGTTGGACGAACTGAAGCACTCTGTGCAGAACGCCTCTTACGAGCAGAAAGACCCGCTTTTGATCTTCAAGTTGGAGTCTGTCAAGTTGTTCGACAATATGGTCAACACCATGAACAACCGCTCCGTCTCTATCCTGATGCGCGCCCAGATTCCTGAGATGCAGCAGGTGCAGGAGGCTGCCCCCGAGCAGCACACTCAGCGCCAGCAGTACACCGAGTCTAAGCAGTCGCTGAACCAGGAGCAGATGACCGACCCCAACCAGGCTGCCGCCGCTGCCCAGGACACCCGTGCCCAGCAGCCCCGCACGCCTATCATCAAGGACAAGCTGCCCGGACGCAACGACCCCTGTCCCTGCGGCTCCGGTAAGAAGTTCAAGAACTGCCACGGAAAGGGACTCGTGTAATTGTCGTTATCCCGTAATAACGTTATAACGTAATAACGAAACAACTATGATCAAACTAGACAACCTTAAGAAGCAGTTTGGCGAGACCACAGCCTGCGACATCCCCTCGTTCAAAATCAACGACGGCGACATCCTTGGTCTCGTGGGTAACAACGGTGCCGGCAAGACCACCCTCTTCCGCATGCTCCTCGACCTACTCCAGGCCGACGAGGGAAGCGTGGAGTACGTCTTTGCCCCCGACGCCACCGTTCCCGACGCATCCGCGTCGGGTTCCATCAACCCCGCCTCCTCCGAAGCCTGGAAGCGCCACGTGGGTGCCTACATCGACGAGGGCTTCCTCATCGATTTCCTAACCCCCGAGGAGTACTTTGCCTTCCTGGGCAAGGTGTCGGGCATGACGCAGGCCGAGGTCGACGAGCGCCTGAAGGACTTTGAGCGCTTTGCCAATGGCGAAGTGTTCGGTCAGAAGAAACTCATCCGCAACCTCTCTGCCGGCAACAAGATGAAGGTGGGCATCATCTCCGCCCTACTCCGCAAGCCGCAGACGGTCATCCTCGACGAGCCCTTCAACTTCCTGGACCCCACCTCTCAGTTGGTCCTGAAGCACCTGCTCACCGACTACAACCGCGAGACGGGTGCCACCATCATCATCTCCAGCCACAACCTGCAGCACACCGTGGATATCTCCACGCGCATAGCCCTGTTGGAGCACGGCGTCATCATCCGCGACCTGCCCAACGCCGAGGCCAGTGCCCGCACGGAACTGGAGGCCTACTTCTCCGCTGAGTAAACGATACAAGAATCCCCGCCATTGCTGACGGGGATTTCTTTTAACAACCACGAATTACTCGAATTATACGAATCTTTTTTTATCGAATTTCTTTGACCTAAAGGTATAGAGTGTGGCGTTGCAATTATTTCACTCGACAATGCAAAACAAAAATCTTTTTTGTTTTGCATTGTCCTCATTTATTCGTATCTTTCTCCTTTGGAGAAGATACTTTCGCTCGGAAAAAAGAAGAAAAACATACTTTTCTTCTTTTTTTCGCTCGCTTATTCGTATCTTTGCAATCACAATTGACAACATATAAAACTAACGATATGAAGAAAGCATTGATTTCGTGGGTTTTCACGGCGGTCTGCGGCGGACTGCTGCTCACGGCGTGCGGCCAGCAGAAGAAGCGGGAGCAGGGCGCACAGCAGTATAAGACAACCATCGTGGAGAAGAAGGACATGACGCTGGAACGACAGTACTCAGCACGACTGACGGGCCGGCAGATTGTGGAGATTCGTCCACAGGTCAGCGGCTGCATCACGCGCATCTGCATCAACGAGGGTCAGAACGTCAAGAAGGGTCAGCTGCTGTTCGTCATCGACCAGGTGCCCTACCAGGCAGCACTGGAGGCAGCCATCGCAGCACGCAAGAGTGCAGAGGCCCGACTGGCTACGGCTCGCATGAACTACGAGAACGAGACGCAGCTGAAGGAAGGTCGAGTGGTGAGCGACGTCAGCGTAAAGACCGTCCACAACGCCCTGCTGGAGGCCGAGGCAGCCATGTCGCTGGCCAAGGCACAGGAGGTGTCAGCACGCAACGACCTGTCATATACCGAGGTGAAGAGCCCAGTGAGCGGCGTGGCGTCGATGATTCCCTGGCACGTAGGCTCATTGGTGAGCAGCAACATCAGTGAACCGCTGGTGACGGTGGCCGACGTCTCGGAGATGTATGCCTACTTCAGCATCAACCAGCGTCAGGCCTTCGACCTGGCCAGCCGCTACGGCTCCATCCAGCAACTCATAGAGAAGTCGCCCACGGTCATCCTGCGACTCATTAGCGGCGAGGACTACCAGCAGCAGGGCCACATCACCGCCGTCAGCGGCACCGTGGACACCTCGACGGGTGCCATCTCGCTGCGTGCCACGTTCCCCAACGAGGGACACCTGCTGCACAACGGCGGCTCGGCAACGGTAGTAGTGCCCATGGAGCACAAGAACTGCATCGTCATTCCGCAGGAGGCCACCTACGAGTTGCAGAACCGCTCGTTCGTCTATCGCGTGGTGAACGGTAAGACAAAGGCCACCGCCGTCACCCTGTTTCCGCAGAACAACGGCAAGGAGTATATCGTAGAGGACGGCCTGCAGGTTGGCGACACCATCATCGCCGAGGGTGCCGGATTGCTGAAAGAAGGAATCGAAATCAAGTAAACTATGAACGTAAGGACATTCATTGACCGCCCCATATTATCCGGAGTCATCAGCGTGCTGATGGTGCTGGTAGGCATCATCGGTCTGAGCCGCTTGGCACTGGAGCAGTTTCCAGAGATAGCGCCGCCCACGGTCCGCATCATGGCCTCGTACACCGGTGCCAATGCCGAGACCGTACAGAAGAGCGTCATCGTGCCCCTGGAGGAAGCCATCAACGGCGTGGAGGGCATGATGTACATGACGTCAAGTGCATCGAACAACGGAACGGCCAGCATCGGTATCTTCTTCCGTCAGGGCACCGATCCGAACATGGCGATGGTGAACGTGCAGAACCGTGCCGCAACGGTGCAGGGCCGACTGCCCAGCGACGTGGTGAAGAGCGGTCTGACGGTTCGCAAGCGCCAGACGTCGAACATCAAGCAGATAGCCGTCTATAGCCCGGACTCGACGTTTGACCGCTCGTTCCTAGCCAACTATACGAAGATTAACATCGAACCGCGACTGAGCCGTATTCCGGGCGTCGGCGAGGTGAACGTGATGGGTGCCGACTACTCCATGCGCATCTGGCTGGACCCGCTGAAGATGGCGCGCTACGATCTGACGCCTGCCGACGTGACGCAGGTGCTCAACGAGCAGAACGTCGAGGTGGCTACGGGAACGCTGGGTGCCGAGAGCGAGAACACGTTCCAGTATGTGCTGAAATACCGCGGTCGCTACGAGGAGGAACAGGAATATGAGAACCTGGTGGTGCGCTCGCTGCCCGACGGCGACGTGCTGCGCATTGGCGACATAGCCCGCGTGGAACTGGGTTCGCAGAACTATAATATCATTGGTGAGACGAACGGCTCTCCCGGCATCAACATCAGCATCAACCAGGTGGCTGGCTCGAACGCCAACGAAATCATCAAGGCAATAGATGCCGAGGTGGAGGAGATACGCCAGTCGCTGCCGCCGGGCATCGTGATAGAAGACCTGGAGTCGAAGAAGGACTTCCTTGACGCCAGTATCGCCTCGGTAGTGGAGACGCTCTTCGAGGCCCTCTTGCTAGTCATCCTCGTGGTGTGGCTGTTCCTGGGTTCGTGGCGCGCCACCATCATCCCCGCCATTGCCATCATCGTGTCATTGATAGCCACGCTGGCCGTCATCTACGCCATCGGCTTCTCGCTGAACATGCTGACGCTCTTTGCCCTCGTGCTGGTCATCGGTACGGTGGTGGACGATGCGATAGTGGTGGTAGAAGCTGTAGAAGCAGAGACTCACCCCCAACCCCTCCCTGTGAGGGAGGGGAGTGGTTACTCTCATGACGAATCCTCAACGGAAGGGCTTTCTACTCCCCTCCCTCACAGGGAGGGGTTGGGAGTGAGTCTTGTCGCCGACGCCATGCACAACATCACCTCCGCGCTCATCACCACTACGCTGGTCTTCATGGCGGTATTCGTGCCGGTCTGCTTCATCGGCGGCGTCACAGGAACGTTCTATACGCAGTTCGGACTGACCATGGCCATTGCCGTTGCCATCTCGCTGTTCAACGCCTTGACACTCTCCCCCGCCCTGTCGGCCATCATCATGCGCGACTCGAAACTGAACAAGTTCCAGGAGCGCTTCAACGTGGGTTTCACGGCCGTTGCTACGCGCTATAAGGGTGTTGTCACGGGATTCATCGGTCGCAAGAAGATGGCTGGCCTCCTTGTCGTCGTGGCCATCGCCGTCCTCGGATGGATGATGAAGACCACCAAGACGGGACTGGTACCCAACGAGGACATGGGAACGGTATTCATCAACGTGCAGGCATCGCCAGGCAGCAGTCTGCACCAGACCTACCATATATTAAAGGAGGTAGAGGAACGCATCAAGGACCTGCCGCAGTTGCGCATCTACTCGCTCATTGCGGGCAACTCGAACAGCTTCGAGCAGTCATCATCGAACGGTAACTTCACGCTGAAACTGAAGAAGTGGGACGAGCGCAAGGGCAAGGGCGACGACGACCAGAGCATCGTGCAGGAAATCTATCGTCGCACGGCCGATATCGCCAACGCAAAGATTCAGGTGAACACGCAGAACATGCTGCCAGGCTTTGGACGCATCAACGGCTTCGAACTGCACGTACAGGACAAGCACGGTGGCACCATTCAGGAGTTGCTGGGCTATACGAACAAACTGATAGCGGCCCTTGGCGAGCGCCCAGAGATTGGTCGTGCCTACACCAACTTCTCGCTAAAATATCCGCAATATCGCGTGGAGGTGGATGCCGCCCTGTGCAAGCGTCGCGGCGTGTCGCCCAGCGATGTGCTCTCAGCCCTCAGCGGTTATGTAGGCGGTCTCTACGCCTCGAACTTCGTGCGCTTCACCAAACTCTATCGCGTCATGGTGCAGGCTTCGCCGGAGTACCGTCTGGACACGGAGTCGCTGAACAATATCTTCGTCAAGAACAACCAGGGCGAAATGTCGCCCATCGGCCAATACCTGACGCTGACGCGCGTCTATGGTTCTGAGACGCTCTCGCGCTTCAACCTCTTCCCATCGATACAGGTGGGCGGTACGGCTGCCGAGGGCTACAGCTCAGGACAGGCCATCAACGCCATCCGCGAGGTGGCTGCCGAGGTGTTGCCCGAAGGCTATGGCTATGAGTTTGGCGGTATGACGCGCGAGGAGGCTTCGTCGCAGAACTCCACGGCACTGGTCTTCGTGCTCTGCATCGTGTTTATCTACCTGATTCTCTGCGCGCTCTACGAGAGTCTGTTTATCCCGATGGCGGTTATCCTGAGCGTGCCCTTCGGACTGGCAGGATCGTTCCTCTTTGCGTGGATGTGGGGACTGGAGAACAATATCTACATGCAGACGGGACTTATCATGCTGATTGGTCTGTTGTCGAAGACGGCCATCCTGCTGACGGAATATGCTTCGACGCGTCGCCGCCAGGGCATGGGCATCGTCGAGGCAGCACTTGATGCCGCTGCCGTTCGTCTGCGCCCCATTCTGATGACGTCGCTGACGATGGTCTTCGGACTCCTGCCACTGGCCCTCGCAACAGGAGTTGGAGCCAACGGTAACCACTCACTGGGCGTAGGAACCATAGGCGGTATGGTCATCGGAACCATTGCCCTGCTGTTCATCGTGCCCGTCCTCTTCGTCATCTTCCAGACAATAGAGGAACGAGTGATGCAGAAAAAGAAATGACGGTCGTTATCGGACCGTCATGTGGAAGCAACCCTGCTTGACCTCATACTTGATGTAGGCTCGCTTGTCGCACCGAATATCGCGGAGCACTTCGGAGAGTACCCACTTCAGCGTATCGTTGCGCACCTCCTGGTCAAGGGCGTGGTAGCGGTTGTAGCAAATGTCAAAGGTGGTGCCGTAGAGATGGCAGGAATTATCGGTAGCATTACCGTTGTGGCGCTGCAATTTCTTAACATCATCCATAGAACGCATAATGCTGGTAACGATAAGTTGGTTCAGGGGCACTCCCTTCATGTAAAGGCTGTCGTAGAACGCCTGACCGATGTCCTGCAACAACAGGGCAGCACGGGGCACGAGATAAGGAATGGAACTGTTGAGCTTGTCAACATGATAGTAGGGACTCTCGCCGACATAAACCAGTTCCTTCTTGCGCGCCTCAGCATCTTCGCGATTCTTGACGGGACGAACGCCCCACTTGTTGGCAGCCACAATCTGAACACTCTGGCTATCGGGAAAGGCCGCCTTGTAGTTCGGAACGGAGAGGATGCGGTGGTGCTTCTTCTTATCATGAGAAAGGTTCTGCGTGACCACATTCTCTTCGAAAATCGCTTCATCACTACCCTCCTCTGTCGGATATACAAAGGGCTTGACAGCAGCCAACAGCAACACTACCACGACGAAGCCCAGCAAATATTTTTGCTTGAGGGGCAGCGCCAACAATTTTTCAATTACTTTATCTATTAGTTTTTTCATACCATTCAGTTAATAATCCACGGGGAATACCACGCTTGACGGCAGCATCAAGCACACGACGCGCCTCTTTCCTGCGCTCCAAGACCAGCAACAAATCGACATGCGACACCACATAGGTCGGGTCTTTAGGTGCCAACTCTTCTGCCTTCTGCCAGTCATAGAGCGCCACCTCGTCTTGCTCCATCTGGCGTTCCAGATTGGCACGAGCGGCATAGGCAACTGCTGAGTCGGCATGCTGCTGGATAAGTTGGTTCAGATTGTCAAGAGCATCTTGTTTACGTCCCAACTGTTGCAGCACCACCGCCAGCGACAAGCGGGCCTCGAAATGTGCAGGAACAATCGCCAACAGGTCGTTGAGGTCGTTGCGCGACAACTCGAAACGGCGCAGATGGGTATTGGCATAGGCACGATAGAACAAAGCCGCAGGGTTGTGGGGTTCCTTCTGCAGCACAAGATTATACTCATCGATAGCATACTGCCATTGCTTCAGTTGCAGGTTGGCATTGGCCTTGCGCAAGCGCAGGTCTGTTGACCATGCCGACTCCACTATCTGCTTGTTGATAGCCGTCAGCGAGTCGCGCCAGTTTTCCTGTGCCTGTCCCATCTGTTGCCATGCTATGGCAACAAACAAAAGCATCACGCCTTTTCGATATACTCTACAATCCATTGTCCTACTTCTTTTGTTCCATATTTCTTGCCACCCTTGACTTGGATTTCAGGGGTGCGAACGTTAGCATCCAGCGAAGCATTGACGGCCTCACGAACAAGGGCGCCCTCACGCTCCAGTCCGAAGTGCTCCAGCAGCATAGCGGCAGACAGTATCTGTGCCAACGGATTGGCAAGGTTCTGACCAGCAGCCTGAGGCCATGAACCGTGAACGGGTTCGAAGAGTGGTGTGTGCTCACCCAGCGACGACGAGGGCTGGAGGCCCATAGAACCCGTGATGCAGGAGGTCTCGTCGGTCAGGATGTCACCAAAGGTATTCTCCGTCACGATGACATCAAAGAAACGGGGCTCCGTGAGTACACGCATCGAGGCGTTATCGATGAACATATAGTCGGTGATGACCTCAGGATACTGGGGCTCCATCTCCTTGGCTATCTGACGCCACAGACGGCTGGACGCCAAGACGTTAGCCTTATCGACAACGGTCAAGTGCTTGCGACGCGTCATGGCCATCTCGAAAGCAACCTTCAGGATGCGCTCAATCTCAGGACGCGTATAAACATTGGTGTCGAAGGCCATATCGTTGTCCTGATGCTTCTCACCAAAATACATGCCCCCCGTCAGTTCACGAATGACCACGAAGTCGGCACCACGCAACAGTTCCTCCTTCAGCGGCGACTTGTGCAGCAGGCAATCGAACGTGGCCACAGGACGGATGTTGGCAAAGAGTCCAAGCTTCTTGCGCATAGCCAGCAAACCTGTCTCAGGACGCATCTTCAGCGTGGGATTATTGTCGTATTTCAGGTCGCCAACGGCAGCAAACAAGACTGCATCAGCACGCATACAGACATCATGGGTCGTATCTGGATAGGCATCGCCACAGGCATCAATAGCACAGGCACCCACCAGCGCTTCCTCATATTCAAACTCGTGACCACACTTCTTGGCAATGGCGTTCATTACAGCCACACCTTGTTTCATAATCTCTGGGCCAATGCCGTCACCAGCCAATACCGCAATTTTTAGTTTCATATTATTTATTTTTCGTTATTTCGTTAAATCGTTTTCAATAATGTTCAGCATCTTGAATGTCGCCTTGATGGCAGCTTCCGTCTGGTCAGCATCAAGGCCGCGTGTACGCAACAAGCCGTCCTTGTAGTGCCATGAGATGACCGTTTGCACCAAGGCATCAGTACGACCACCAGGGGGAATACTGACCTGATAGTTGGCCAACGTGGGGAAGGTGCGGTCAAGATATTTCTTATAGATGTGGCGCAGGGCTTTTACGAAAGCGTCATACTGACCATCGCCAACCGCACTTCCTTCAAACTCCTGACCATTGATTTCCACCTTGATATTTGCACCTGGCTTCAGGCCATAGGCAGTTGTAACGATATAGCTAATCAACTTGACCTTATCCTCAGAACCGTCGTGTTTCAAGACGTCGCTGACGATATAGGGCAGGTCTTCCTGAGTCACGATTTCCTTCTTGTCGCCCAGTTCCGTGATGCGCTCCGTCACACGACGCGTCTGCTCGGGAGTCAGTTCCAGTCCGAGTTCCTCGAGGTTCTTGGCAATATTGGCCTTTCCGCTATTCTTACCCAGCGCATACTCACGCTTACGACCGAATCGCTCAGGCATCAATTCGTTATAATACAGCTTGTCTTTCGTGTCGCCATCGGCATGCACGCCTGCCACCTGCGTAAAGACGTTCTCACCAACAATCGGCTGATTGGGGGCAACACTAATACCGCTGAAACTCTCGACCATTCGAGAGAGGTCGTTCAACTGGCTCTCCACAATATTCGTCTTGGCATGGAACTGGTCCTTCAGGATAGCCTGCACGGAGGCCATCGGCGCATTGCCGCAACGCTCCCCCAGCCCATTGACGGTGACGTGCAAACCACGAGCACCACTCAACACGGCCGCCAGCGAGTTCGATACCGCAAGGTCGTAGTCGTTATGGGCATGGAAATCGAAATGCGTCTCAGGATAGCGCTTCATCATCTTGCGGAAATACTCGATGACCTGCAGGGGATTCATCACACCCAGCGTATCGGGCAGCATAAATCTTTTTATAGCAGCGGACTGACACGGACTTTCACGGACATCATTATCATCGTCAGAATTTGTCCGTTTTTGTCCGTGTAAGTCCGATGCTAAAAGTGCATCCATCAACTGATAGACGTATTCGGGCGAATCCTTCATACCGTTAGACCAGTCTTCCAAATACAGATTCACGCTGATGCCCTTGCTGGCAGCATATTCTAACTCCTTCTTGATGTCGCTGATGTGCTCCTCGGGGGTCTTGTGCAACTGGTTGGTGCAATGCTTCAGCGAGCCCTTCGCCAACAAGTTGACGACCTTTCCGCCACACTCGGCAATCCAGTCTATCGACTTGCCGCCATCCACGAAACCCAACACCTCGACACGCTCCAGCAGTCCGTTCTTCTGGGCATAGGTGCATATCTTGGTAACGGCCTCACGCTCGCCTTCCGATACACGCGCCGATGCAATCTCGATACGATCGACGTTGACATCAGACAACAGCTTACGAGCCATCACCAGTTTCTCATGAGGCAGGAACGAAACGCCATTGGTCTGTTCACCATCGCGCAACGTAGCGTCCATAATCTCTACGAAGGGCACCATGCGCTGATATGTATTTACCTCCTCTGCTCCCATGCTTCTATCTTATTTTTATTTGCCACAAGGAAGTCGATATCGTCCAATCCATTCATCAGACAATGTTTCTTGTAGCCGTTGATATCAAAGTGCTCAGAATGGCCCGTCGTGAGATTGGTAACCGTCTGGTTGGGCAGATCAACCTCGACCTGAGCATCAGGATTGTCTTGAATGGTTGAAAACAATT
>JAEEGG010015683.1_pt1 | contig 15870 bp, 5 predicted proteins | sample 9134161 | NCBI WGS metagenome assembly JAEEGG01 (sample SAMN16246543, study PRJNA631951) | gut metagenome | biome: gut microbiome; feature: rumen; material: CR-attached | host: Bos | place: Iran: Karaj | collected 2018-10
CGTACGATACCTGCTACCTCGAAATCGGGTGCTGCCTCCAGTGCCTCGAGTGCATACTTTCCAATGTTGCCGTAACCAACGACGGCTGCTCTGATTTTCTTCATTGTTATAATGTATTTTATTGTCCCATAAATTGTTTGCGGCGGCAAAAGTACTGCTTTTTATCTTAATAGCATTGCATTTTGACGGAAAAATTATCTTAAAACTGTCATTTTGTGATAATTCGCAAGTTTATGCCCTTGAAATACAATAATTTGTCAACTTTAAGCGTTTTAAAGGATGTATATATACAAAATTGAAAGTTATGATAGAATATATTAAAGGCGAACTGACCGACCTTACTCCAGCCATGGCTACAGTTGAGGCTGCCGGCGTGGGTTACGGATTGAATATCTCGCTGACTACGTTTAGTGCCGTTCAGGGCAAGAAAGAAGTGAAGCTCTATGTCTATGAAGCCATCCGTGAAGATGCCTATGTGCTTTATGGATTCTATAATAAAAAGGAACGCGAGATGTTTGAACTGCTTATCACTGTTAGTGGCGTGGGAGCCAATACAGCCCGAATGATGCTCTCTGGTATGAGTGTCAGCGAACTTTGTTCGGCTATCTCTACAGGTAATGCCAAACTTATTCAGGGCATCAAGGGTATTGGTAAGATGACAGCCCAGCGTATCATTGTTGATTTGCGAGACAAGATTGTGGCTCTTGGTATTGCCGACGAGATTCCTGCAGGTGGTAGTGTCTCTGCTCCTGTTAATAATGCCGTGCGCGACGAGGCTGTCGCTGCCCTCACGATGTTGGGTTTTGCTCCTGCTCCAACCCAAAAGGTTGTTGTACAGATTCTGCAAGACCAGCCCACATTGCCTGTAGAACAGGTTGTGAAACTGGCTCTGAAGCAGATAAAATAACATGTTTAGATGGTAAAAACGGGCGTAGATGCAATATCTGCGCCTGTTTTGCGTTATTTTAACGAACAAGATTCTATAGAATAGCGTTGAAACGACTGATATATGTGTTGTCGTTACTGATTCTTGGCATCGTGGCTTTTGCCGCATTACCACAGAAAGACGATAACGATAAGGATAAGAAAACTGCGCCCAAGGTACAGCCGAAAGCACAACCAAAGGCTCTGACGGTCGAGGATGAGAGCATCCCCGACTCATTGGTGCATTCTCGCCGGAAGATACAGAAAACGGCTCCTGTACTTACGGCAGATTTGGATTCCAGTGCCCTTGATCTGCGTATGCCTGAGAATGTGAAGCAGCAGGTGGAATACAATGACTCCCTAAATCTTTATGTAATAGGTTCCAAGATGGGCGACTCCTATCTGAATGCACCTATCGTGATGACACCAGAAGAATATATGCGCTGGAGTGAGCGTAAAGCCCGTCAGCAGTTCTTCCGTGTGAAAGATGCTGAGAATGCGAAGTCACAGGGAAAGGATAAGTTCGACTTTTCTGATATGCACTTCGATTTAGGACCTGCGGAGAAGATTTTCGGTCCTGGTGGCGTGCGCGTGAAGACGCAGGGTACGGCAGAATTGAAGATTGGTGCCACCTTAAAGGATATTGATAATCCCTCGTTACCTATTAGAAACAGGAAAACCACATCGTTTGATTTTGATGAGAAGGTAAATCTGAGTGTCAACGGAAAAGTTGGTGATAAGGTGAATATGAACCTGAACTACAACACTGATGCTACCTTTGATTTTGATACGAAGAACTTGAAACTGAAATACGACGGAAAAGAAGACGAGATTATCAAGCTGGTTGAGGCTGGTAATGTCAGTTTCCCCTCCAATAACTCCTTGGTGCATGGTGCATCGGCTCTCTTTGGCGTACGTGCTGATTTGCAGTTTGGTAAATTGAAACTGCAGACGGTGATATCACAGAAGAAATCAACATCGAAGAGTGTGTCTAGTAAAGGCGGTACACAGACCACGCCTTTTGAAATAGATGTGGCAGATTATGAGGAGAACCGTCACTTCTTCCTCTCTCATTTCTTCCGCCTTATTTACGACAAGGCGATGTCAACCTTGCCTAACCTTACTACAGGCGTGAAGGTAAACCGTGTTGAGGTGTGGATTACTAATAAATCAGGTACGACATCAAATTCCCGTAATATTGTGGCTTTTGGTGAATTGGGTGAGAATACCTATCTGGTGAATCCGCGTTGGAATGCTACGGGGATGTCTGTACCCAGTAACCAGGCTAACGATATCTATTCTTCGTTGGTACAGCAGATAGATACAGCTTCGCGTACAATCGATCAGGTCTCTATGCGACTGGAGTCGATGAGTGGCATCACGGGTGGTGTGGACTATGAGAAACTGGCCAGCGCACGCCTGTTAGGCTCCAGTGAATATACGGTAAATACCGCCCTTGGTTATATCTCGTTGAAGTCGGGCCTCCAGACCGATCAGGTCTTGGCTGTAGCTTATGAATATACCTATGGCGGTCAGACCTATCAGGTGGGTGAGTTCTCTACGGATATGACGCAGACCGACAAGTGCCTGTTTGTGAAGGCTTTGAAGAATACGTCGAATAATCCCTCACAGCCCAACTGGCGCCTGATGATGAAAAACGTGTATTATCTGGCATCAACCGTTGAGAAAGAGAAGTTCCGTCTGGACATCAAATATCAGAGTGACACTACCGGTACCTACCTGTCGTATCTCCCTGAGGAATCGCTGAAGAGTACGACGCTGTTGAAGGTGATGGGACTGGACCGTTTGGATGCTAATATGAAAGCCCACTCCAATGGTCAGTTCGACTTTGTTCAGGGCTATACAGTTAGCAATGGGCGTGTGTTCCTGCCTGCAGCAGAGCCGTTTGGTGAGTATCTCCGCAATTACTTAAACCAAAAGGGAATGGCAAACCTGGCCGACACCTATTGCTTCGACCAACTCTATGACTCAACGAAGACCGTAGCAAAACAGAATGCCGAGAAAGATAAGTTTATTATGACGGGTCAGTATAAAGGTACTGCAGCCAATGTCATCTCGCTGGGTGCCTATAATGTGCCCCAGGGTTCTGTGAAAGTGGTAGCCGGTGGCGTGGAGTTGCAGGAAGGCTCCGACTATAGTGTGGACTATTCTCTTGGTGAGGTCACTATCCTGAATCAGAGTATTATCGACGCAGGTACTAATGTCAGCGTGTCGCTGGAGGATAATACCAGTTATGGTATGCAGCGAAAGACGATGTTGGGACTGAACTGGCAATATGACTTCAATAAGAATTTCTCACTTGGTGGTACGCTGATGCACCTCAATGAACAGGCATTGACCACGAAAGTGACTATGGGTGATGAACCTCTGAATAACACCATCTGGGGCTTGAATGTTAACTGGAAACAAGAGTCACAGTGGTTGACGAATATGCTGAACCGCTTGCCGCTGATTCATGTGACCCAACCATCCCAAATCACCTTTACCGGAGAGTTTGCCCAACTCATTGCCGGTAATGCCAGTGGTACACAGGATAACGCCTCATATATTGATGACTTTGAGAATACCAAGGACTTGCGTGATGTGAGCGATCCCAAGGCATGGGTACTCTCAAGTGTGCCCACGATGTTTGCCAACCATAACGACAAAACAACGGTGAGCAGTGGCTATGGACGTGCGCTATTGTCGTGGTATACCATAGATCCCATCTTCACACGTCGTTCGTCGAGCTTGACGCCTGCGCATATCAAGAACGATCTTGACCAACTGTCCAATCACTATGTGCGTGAGATCTATGTGAAGGAACTCTATCCTAACCGTGATCAGAGTACCTACAATGGTGCAGTATCAACATTGCCCGTTCTTAACCTGGCTTATTATCCTCAGGAACGTGGACCTTATAACCTGACGCTTGATTATAATAGTGACGGAATGCTCCGCAATCCAGCTCAGCGATGGGGTGGTATGATGCGTAAACTGGAGACCACCGACTTCGAACAGTCTAATATAGAATATGTGGAGTTCTGGTTGCTCGATCCATTTATCTATACCCGTCAGGAAGGTACTGCCAGCAAGCACAGTGGTGATTTGTATATCAACCTTGGTGAGGTTTGCGAGGATGTGTTGCGCGATGGTAAGAAGTTCTATGAGAGTGGAATGCCTGTTGATGGCACTTCTTCTTTCGAGACTACCCAGTGGGGTAAGATTCCTGTACAGGCAACGCAGACTTATGCTTTCGCTACCACCAGTGGCTCACGACAGAAGCAGGATGTGGGTCTGAATGGATTGACAGATGAAGAGGAAAAGACTTTTGGCGCTTATGCCGACTGGTTGAATAATATCGGTAATGTGGTGCACAATGACTCTTTGTTAGAGGCTTGGCGACAAGATCCTGCTGGCGATGACTACCATTATTACCGTGGTTCCGACTTTGATGCTGCGAAAACGAGTATCTTGGATCGCTACAAGCGCATTAATAACCCGCAGGGCAACTCTCCTGCCAGTGATAACCAGACTGAGGGTTATGATACCTCTTACAAGACAGGTCCGGATGTAGAGGATATTAATCAGGATTACACCCTCAACGAGTACGAACGCTATTATCAATATCGTATTCCTATCAGTGATGATGAACTGCAGGCCTATAATCGTGGTGCCAATCCTGAGGGCTCACATATTGTTGACCACCGTGACTATAAGGCGAAGTTGCGTAATGGCGACTCTATTACCGTACGCTGGTATCAATATCGTGTGCCTCTGACGGAATTTGATTCCAAGGTTGGTTCTATCAATGATTTCACCAGCATCCGTTTCATGCGTATGTTCCTCACAGGTTTTGAAGAGCCTATCGTGTTGCGCTTCGGTTCTTTGGACCTTGTGCGTGGAGAATGGCGTCGTTACAAGCAGAACCTGCAGACATCAGCAGGGGCAGAGACGGGACTATTGGAGATGAGTGCCGTCAATGTCGAGGAGAATACGGACCGTCAGCCCGTGGCCTATGTGCTGCCTCCGGGCATTACCCGTGTCACCGACCCCGGTCAGCCCCAGTTGACTGAGAATAATGAGCAGGCGCTCTGTCTCACCGTGAAGAATCTGTCGCAGGGCGAGTCGAAGGCTGTGTATAAGAATACCAATCTGAACTTGCGTCAGTATAAGCGTTTGCAGATGTTTGTCCATGCCAATCATTTGGTGCCTAATAGCACACAGTTGGAAGATAACCAGTTGGCTGTGTTTATCCGTTTGGGTTCTGACTATAAGAACAACTATTACGAATACCTCATACCCCTGAAGCTCACGCCGCAGGGTCATTACCGTTGGAATGTGCCCAGTGACCGTGTCAAGGTGTGGCCGGAAGAGAATATGCTCGATATCGATATGAGCATCTTTACCTCGTTGAAGAAAAACCGTAACAAGGCAAAGGCGGCAGGACTGGCCAGCTACACACAGGTCTATTCTGAATACGATCCTGATAAACCTAATAATAAGGTGAGCGTGGTGGGTAATCCTTCGTTGGCTGAGGTGAAGACCATGATTATCGGTGTGCGCAACCTGAGCACAGGTTTGAAGTCGGGTGAGGTGTGGATTAACGAGATGCGTCTTCGTGAGACCAATAACGAAGGTGGTTGGGCTGCATCCGGCGCACTCAATGTGCAGTTGTCCGACTTGGGTAGTGTGAACATGACTGGCCGTTATGTCACCGATGGCTTCGGTGGACTTGAAGAGACAATCCTTCAGCGTTCTACGGATACGCAAAAGTCATACACCGTTACTGCCAATGTTGACCTTGGCAAACTATTCCCTGATAAAGCAAAGGTGTCTGCACCGCTATATTATTCATATTCTAAGGAGATTATCAGTCCGAAGTATAACCCGCTGGATTCTGATATGAAACTTGATGATGCCTTGGAGTCGGCAGGTAGTCAGCATGAGCGCGATTCTATCGAGTCAATAGCTGTGACCAAACATACCACTCGCAATTTCTCATTAAGTAATGTACGCGTTGATATCAAGAATAAGCGTCACCCGTTGCCTATCGATCCTGCCAACTTCTCGTTCTCTTATTCTCACTCTCATCGTAACACCACGGGCGAGACCACCGTTTATGAGAATGATGACCAGTGGCGTGGTTCTCTCAACTATTCTTATACGCCTGTTTTCAAGACATGGGAGCCGTTTAAGAATTCTAAGAGCAAGTCTAAATGGATGAACTTCCCCAAAGCAATTGGTTTCAACTATATGCCTCAGAATATCTCGTTCAACTCTGAGATGGTGCGTATGTATAGTGAGTTGCAGGAGCGCGACCTCGAGAATACCGAGAATCCTAACCTGCCCCTGACATTTAGTCAGCAGTTCCTATGGAACCGTGACTTCTCGCTTCGTTGGGACTTTACCAAGAATCTGCATATGACATTCCAGAGTGCTACACATGCCGAGATTGAGGAACCTTATACCCCTGTGAATAAAGATCTTTATCCCGATCGCTATACAGCATGGAAAGACTCTGTATGGACCAGTATTAAGAACTGGGGTGTACCCCTCGACTATCAGCAGTCGTTCTCACTGTCATATCAGTTGCCTATTGACAAGTTGCCTATCTTCGACTGGGTGAAGGCTGACGCTTCATTCAAGTCAGGCTACTCGTGGTTGCGTGGCACCGAAATGGAAGATGGCACCTCGCTTGGTAACACCATTTCAAATAATCGGAACCTGAATATCAATGGCTCGTTGAACATGGAAACGCTCTATAACCATATCCCCTTCCTGAAGAAGACCAACGAGCGTTTCAAGAAACAACCGACTAAATCTGCTCCAAAGTCTAAGACAGAGAAGAAACCTACAGTGAAGACAAAGGGTGGCGATGCAAAAGATGGTGACAAGGAACTGACTAAGGATGAGAAGGCACTTCCAAAGAATAAAAACACCTTCCAGAAGGAGATAACATTGATACCCGACAGTCAGATTGTGGTGCAGCACGGCAAGAAGTCCAAGCGCCTGATGGTGTCTGCCCGCAATAAGGATGGCCGTAAGGTCGACGTGAAGTGGAAGACCGTTGATGAGAATAAGATAAAGGTATGGGGAGCAGACTCCTTGCAGATTAAGCTTTCCGTCACACCCAAGGAACCGCTTGAGAAGGAATGGTGGTATAACACGGCCCAACATGCCGCACATATTCTGACGATGATCCGTACGGTGAATCTCAGTTACCGTAGCCAGTATTCTATGACCTTGCCAGGTTTTATACCAAACATTGGCGATGCCTTCGGACAACGTACCGGTAGTGTGATGGCTCCTGGTCTTGGTTTTGCTTTCGGTCTTACTGGCGATGAGTATATTGAAACAGCCCGTGAAAACGGATGGCTGCTTTGTGATGATAATGTGGCAACGCCTGCCAACACATCGGCAACAGAGGATCTGCAATTACGTGCCACCCTGGAGCCAGTGCGCGATTTGAAGATAGACCTCACGGCCACTCGTACTGCCACTAGGTCACGTAGTGTGCAGTTTATGTATGAGGGATCACCTACCACACATAGTGGCAGTTTCACCATGACCACGATCTCCTTGCGTAGTGCACTGGAGGGTATGGGCGATGCCAATAATGGCTATAACAGTCCGTCGTTTAACGAGTTCTGCGGCAAGGTAAATGCCTTCCGTGATCGTGTACAGGCACAGTATGAGGGCTCTTCTGTTCAGGGCGCTAATCCAGTTAATGCCTATGGCGCCGATGTGCTGATACCGGCGTTCCTTGATACCTATACGATGGGGGCTGGTGGTTCGCTCGACATATTCCCTGTTCTCACACGCTTGCTGCCCAACTGGTCTCTCCGTTATGGTGGACTGGCTAAGTTGCCATGGGTGCGCGACCATTTCAAGAGCGTCAATCTGAACCACTCATATAAGAGTATCTATTCCGTTGGCTCTTACGCCTCTTACAGCTCGTGGATGGAGTATATGGGCGACCTCGGTTATGTGACGGCTGCCGACGGCTCTTTGACGCCCTCTTCACGCTATAACATCTCAACAGTAAGCATCAATGAGGCATTCTCCCCCCTGTTGGGTATTGATATGACGTTTAATAACAACCTCACCTGTAAGGTGGAATACCGTACTACTCGTGTGCTCAACCTCTCGATGACCAGTGTGCAAATCAATGAATCACAGTCAAAGGACTGGGTTATCGGCATGGGCTATAAGATCAGTAATTTCAATCTCTTTGGCAGTGGCTCTGGTAGCAGTCGTAAAACAGCTGGAGGCAAGGGAAAGAATGATGACAATAAGAACACTAGTTCCAAGTCACAGACTTCAAACAAGAAAGGTATCAACCACGACTTGAACACCCGTCTTGATGTCTCTTTCCGTCGTCAGGCTGCCATCACCCGAGATATTGCTTCTGGCGTGTCGTCTGCCAGCAGCGGTAATAGTGCGTTGAAGATTTCGGTTCAGGCCGACTATACCTTGTCACGTATGTTGACCCTCACGGCTTATTATGATCGTCAGACCAACACACCGTTGCTCTCAAGTAGCAGTTATCCCACCACGACGCAAGATTTTGGTGTCTCTCTTAAATTCTCATTGACACGATGACTGTTTTTGCGCTGACATTACTGAACTGGTTTCGTGAGAATGGACGTGACCTGCCCTGGCGACAAACCAAGGATCCCTATGCTATCTGGCTGTCAGAGATTATTCTCCAACAGACGCAGGTAAAGCAGGGCTGGGCTTATTGGGAGCGTTTTATGCACCGATGGCCTACAGTGGACCAATTGGCTGAGGCCAGTGAGGACGAGGTACTGCGTGAATGGCAGGGACTGGGCTATTATTCACGTGCACGCAATCTGCATGTTGCTGCAAAGCAGGTTGTGACCATGGGCATCTTCCCAGATACCCTTGAAGGGATAAAAAGTCTGAAGGGCGTGGGCGACTATACCGCCGCTGCCATTGGAAGTATTGCTTTTGACTTGCCTGCCGCTGTCGTTGATGGCAATGTCTATCGTGTCCTGAGTCGCCACTTCGGCATTAGCACCCCCATCAACTCAACGGAGGGAAAGAAGGAGTTTGCCCTTCTGGCTCAGGACTTACTGTTTCCCGCTCTCGACAAAGAGGGGAAAGGGGCAGGACTATACAATCAAGCCATTATGGATTTTGGAGCTATCCAGTGCACGCCGTCCTCTCCCGATTGTGTGAACTGTCCGTTGATGGAAACATGTGTGGCTTTCCGTGAGGGTAGGGTAGCTCAGTTTCCCGTCAAGCTCAAGACACTGAAGGTGAGGGAACGCCGCCTTACATATATCTATGTACGTTATCAGGGCCAGACTGCCATTCGTCGTCGTGGCGAAGGTGATATCTGGCAGGGACTCTATGAACCGTTGTTGATAGAGGGCGAAGAGTGGACTATGGACCGTTGGGCTACGCATCACCATTATCAGTTATCTATCCATAATTGTCGTCAGCTTCGCCAGAATGTGAAGCATGTGCTCACCCATCGTATCCTTTGGGCCGACTTCTATCTGTGGGAGCCCGACGAGCGTCCTGCTCTCCCCAAGGACTATATCTGGATAAAAGAAACGGAACTTGACGATTATGCCAAGCCCCGTTTGATAGAAATATTGCTTGATTCCCTTACTCTTTGATAATCACCTTCTTCTTCTTCTTGTTTTTAATATAGATGCCGTGTTGTGGCGTCTTAACTTTGCGTCCCTGCATATCGTATATGTCACCTTCTTCTGTGAGAGCAGGGATAGGACTGATACCTGTAGAGTTTATAATCGTGAGTTTTCCGCTGACGTAAGTAAACTCGTAATTGTGAGCCTCGGCACCAGAAACACGAATCTCGTATTCGCCTGCAGGGCTCAGTTCATTGGCATCACATTCTATGACAGGCAGTTTGGTGAGCACCTCCGCTTTCTCACGGTTACGGAATCCCCTGATGGTATATTCCATCACCGGATTGGCTGTGCCGTATTCACGCGAATAGGACTTGGCTGTAACGGTCAGTGTGGCGGGTGTGATGGTGAGCACGCCAGACACGAACTGCACATCAGGCGTGGTAACCGTTCCTGCGGTGATGGTGATGGGATAGGTACCCACAGGCACCGTGGCATCCGTCATCTCTTCACCCTCTGCAGCAGGCTCTCCCATAATCGGTGCTCCTGTTACTGTGAATACCACTTCTGCGACACTGCTGCCATAACGGCGTGTTGCCGTTCCCGTTACTACGGGCTTTCCTGTGTATGCCGTGATGTTACGCGTACTCCATTGTGGGTCGGCCTGATAGCTTTCCAGCAGGTTCCCGGGTACGAAGTAGGTTGCAGCCGATGGTGCCAGACTCTTTCCAAAGTCAACGATACGGTTAGAATTGAGCATCACTACATATTTCAGATTGGTGCAGAGTGAGAATGGATATTTGCCCAAAGCCTCGACGTTCTCAGGCAGATAGATGGTAACCAGGTTTGAACAATCACGGAAGGCATTGTCAGGAATCTCTTTCAGTGAGGTGAAAAAGCGTAATTCCTCAAATGTCTTGATATTAAGATTGCCACGGAACAATTCTCCGATATCGCTGACAGATGCAGCCTCCTTCTCGCTCAGCTCACCATCATTGTTCAGGTCCCAGTTTTTGACACAGACTGCTTTTGCCTGTTCATCATTAAATGTGATGAAATGAAGTTTTCTGCGTAGTGATGCAATGGCAGCCTCTATATCGTCGGCCGTGCTGGCAACGTTGTCGTAGACCGCCTGTTCTGCTACCGCATTCACCTGTTCCTCCCGTGCCATCTCAAGCAGTTGCTCCAGACTTTCCGTCAGTTTATTGAAGGCTGCGGCAGCTTCCATATCTTCCTGCGTTATAAATGCCCAAAGTGAAACGTCTCCTTTCATATCCCAGTAGGCACCATTTGAGGGACTGGCAACCTCGCTTTTGTGGTCGCCTGCACCCAGATATTCGTCTTCTACATAGTCTGCATCTTCCTGTGGTACCTGCATAGTGAACGTGTTGTCCTCAGGGTTCTGTACGATTGTCCAATAAGCCTTGCTGCCGACTGTGCCATCGTAGAAGCAGGTCTTTATGCCTGCACCAACCTTAGTGTCGCTTGATGTACGGAACAGTATCTTGCCATTTGAATCCAAATAGTAGGTCCCTGCATTTGTTTGACGGAACTGATAGGGTAATCCTGTCTTAGCCACTACCGATTGGGTACCGTATGCTTCACCTCTGTTGAGATATTTTCGACTGGAAAGGTTAAGTATATAACCAGTCTTGCCCGTCGTGATGGGCGAGAACGTAGGTTGTGTGTTGGTGCGCATCTCTATGATGTTGCCGAATTCTTTCCACACATCAGCATTGGCATAAAGCTCTTTGGCACCAAAAGGTACACGCAGGGTGCAATCGCTCAGTCTCACGTTCTTGAATACATCAGTCCCCAGATGAATATTCTTTGGATTAGGACATGCGATGCTGACTTCCTTTAGGGATGTACAGCCCGAGAAGGCCTCAGAGCCCAGTTCTATCAGGTATTCACTTAGGTTCACCTTCTGTAGCAGGCTGCAATTTCTGAATGCATAATAGTAAATTCGCTCTACACTCTCGGGAAGTACTATAGTCGTCATTTTCGTGCAATTGTTGAACGTGTTTGCATATATGGTGGAGAGGTTCTTAAACAACTTCATTTCATCGAATGACGTGATATTAATATTAAATCGCAGCTCAATATCCTTGATTTGCGTTGCCTCAGAGAAACTGATTTCTCCATCGCCATTCAGGTCGCACTGCGCCATGCAGGTATTGCGTACCAGGTCGTCTTTGAAATCAATGAAATTCAGTTGTTTTCGTAATGTGCGTTGTGCCTGTCGTATCTGTTCTGTAGTGCTGCTCATTTCGTCATAGACAGCCTGCTCAGCATCCGTTCCCAATTTTCTTTCTTTAGCCTTATCCAACAGGTTTTCCAATACCTTTGCAGCTTCATAGTTTTCTGCTTGTTCTATGTCGTAGCGTACAAGATACCACTGACAGTTCTGCTGATATTGTTCGTAGTCAATATCGCTATAGATTCCAAAAGTCGGAGAGGCTGCATTGCTGGCGTGGTCAGTCTGTACTCCAAGGTATTTCTTGGCATCATAGCCAGATTGATTAGAAGGTATCTGAATGGTGTAAGCCTGTTCACCTACTGGTTGTATGCTCCAGTAAGCACTTGACGAGAGCGCCTGTCCATCAACGAAAACAGCTTTAACGCCTTGCCCCACGTTGTCGTCTGTAGAGGTGCGGAACAGATACTTGCCAGATTTACCTGTGTCTTCCGATGTCAGATAGTATACACCTTCAGGCATGCTCGACGAATGATTTACTTTGAAACGCATAGGCGACAGCTCGTCAACAACAGCCTGAGTACCATAAGCCTCACCCTTGGTCAGATAACGTCCGGTTCCAATATTATATATATAATAGGTCTGTCCGGTCTCCAGTGTAGAGAATATTCCGCCAGAACGTTCACGTAGCTCTTTGATTTTACCGAAGTCTCTCCATTGTGGTGCGCTACTAAAGAATGCCTTGGTGCCTTGTATGGCGGTCAGTGTAGCCTTGTTGAGTTCTATATCCTTGAACACGTCCGTTCCCATCGTTATCTTATCAGGACAGAATGTCTTTGTGGAGAATGCTTTCAGACTAGTACATCCGGCAAAAGCCTCATTGCCGATGGCAGAGACGCTGATAGGCAGCTCTACAGAAGTGAATGCTGTACAGCCGCGGAAAGTTCCATCTTTGATATCTTTTATGTTAGTGGGCAGAATCAGGTTCTCCAAAGTCTTGCATCCGCAGAAAGCCTCTTCACCGATAGTAACCAAACCTGTAGGTAGCACTATCTGTGTCAGTTTTTCGCAGTTCTTGAACGAGCGTGCTCCAATACTTTTCAGCGCTTTTGGCAGTCGGATGCCAGCCAGGTTCGTGCATCCGTTGAAAGCATCGTCAGACAAGGCCGTGATGCCTGTGAAATAATAGAACTCCTGGAAGTTGCGTAAGTTCGTTAAACCAGTGAATGCCGTGCCCAGATCTGTTACGGCAGCAGCCTCGCTATACGTCAGCTTACCGTCATTGTTTGTATCCCAGTTCTGCAGACAGATTTTCTTGACGTTACTATCCGTGATGTTCATGGCCTTCTCGCCATAATTTTCAGGCTCCAGGCCGATGATGATTTCCCTGTAGGTCGTATAGCCATCGCCAGAGCCCCCAATACCTTGTTGACCGGGAACCAAGTTCGTCAGCAGATAATAACCATCGCTCATGCCTCCCCATCCCCAGTTGATGTGGTAGCAGTAGTTGCCGTCATAGCCATCGCAAACGAATGCATGTCCTCCACTGGAGTTGGCACCGCTGATATAGATAGGGCGTTGTGCCTTAATCTCGTTGTAGATGATATTGTCCCATTGAGCATCGTCATTGATGTTGGAGACATACTTGACAGAAGAACCGTAGCCAAAATATTTTGTAAAAGCGAGGAAAGCGTCGTGCGACTGTGCACCTGATGATTTGTTGGTATAATCCATCTTTACGGCAACACCGCAATAGTGCATTAGGTCGGCCACGGCTTTCTTCTGCTTGTCGTTGGCACTTCCATATTCATCCTTCATGTTTGCCCAGTCAATAGGTGCACCTTCAGGAATACCTTCCACGTGTAGATGTTGCCCTGTGGTGGGGTGAGCACTCCATGTGTCGTAAGCTGGCATGGCAGCCTGCGTCTCATCAACTGATTTCTCGCGATTATAATAAAGCAGCTGAGCCATTGCCGTAGCCACGCATCCAGTTACTGAACGTCCTTCGTTGAAATACTCAGGACAGGTCAGGTTGTAAGGATTTCCCTGACTCCATTTGCTCTTTACCAGTGGTTCTATACGCGGGTGTGTAGCAATGCTTGCTCTTCTTCCCGAAACGCTCTTTGTTTGTATGGCAACAATCTGTTGTGCATAGTTGTCTAGCCATTCTTTCATGTTGGGAGGCAATGTGCTATAATCAAAATTGCCCTGGTCTGTATAACCGAGGATAGCGTATGTCTCATCATCACCCGATACAATGATATAGCCGTCGTCATTGCCGCGGTCAAATACGTAGTAACTCTTTGTCGCTGTTTCTGATGCTATCTTGTCTGGACTTGTTACAGCCTTCAGATTGCGTTTGCCCGACTTGCCTGTCAGGAATTGAGCAGCCTTCTGCCGCGCTTGTTCGCGCGTGATAGGGTTTGCGTACATGCCAATGGCTATGATACAAAGCAGGATAGTTTGAGCGAATCTTTGTTTCATAATAATTTATAGTTAGTGTTTCTGGTGCAAAAATACTATATTTTTTGCGATTATTCTAAAAAAGTGGCATAAAACTATTATTAATATAAAATGTTTTGCTATCTTTGCAACATCCAATAAAACAATCTACTATTATTATCCTTTTACTAAAAACCAATGCATGTATGAAAGACTTAAAGATGTACATCAATGGCCAGTTCTGTGAAAGTTCGAACGGCCAGTGGATCGAAGTACTAAACCCCTCTACAGAGGAAGTGATTTCCCGTCAGCCGGAAGGTACCATCGAGGATGTGAACCGTGCACTCGATGCTGCACGGGCCGCACAGAAGGCGTGGGCAAAGACACCTGCCATTGAGCGAGCCGGTTATCTGCAGAAGATGGCCGAAGGTATCAGAAAACGCGAAAAGGAATTCACGGAGATTATTATGCGCGAGCAGGGAAAGACCCGCAACTGGGCTTCTATCGAAGTGGGTGCCACCATTGCGTATTTTGAGTATATGGCCACCTTTGCGCGCCATATCGAGGGCGAGATTATCCCTTCAGACCGTCCTAACGAGACTATCCTGCTTACCAAGAAACCTATCGGTGTCGTTGCAGGTATCCTTCCTTGGAACTTCCCCTTCTTTCTGATTGCCAGAAAGGCCGGTGCAGCTTTGATTGCCGGTTGTACTATTGTGATTAAGCCCTCACAGCTCACCCCAGAGAACTGCACGGAGTTTGCCAAGGTCGTAGCCGATACCGGCCTACCCGCAGGTGTCATCAATATCGTTACGGGTAAGGGCTCTGTCATCGGCAATGAGATGGCTGGTTCTCCCAAGATAGATATTGTCAGCGTGACGGGTTCTGTAGGTGCCGGCGAGAGCATCATGGCTGCAGCGTCAAAGAATATCACAAAGGTAAGTCTGGAGTTGGGTGGTAAGGCCCCCGCTATCGTGATGAAAGATGCCGACCTGGAGCGCGCAGCCCAGTGGATTGTCGATAGCCGCATAGGAAATAACGGTCAGATTTGTAATAATGCAGAGCGTGTCTATGTGCAGAAAGAGGTGAAAGCCGCTTTCACAGAGATATTGGTTAAAAAGATGCAGGCCGTAAAGGTTGGCGACCCTTGTGCAGATGCCAGTGTTGACATGGGCCCGTTGGTAGAGGCTCGTGCTCTTGAGAGTGTTACGGAGAAGGTGGAGCGGGCCATCAAACAAGGAGCAAAACTGCTCTGTGGCGGACATCGAGTAGGGACCAAGGGCTATTTCTACGCAGCTACCGTGCTCGACAACTGTCGTCAGGATATGGATATCATCCATGAGGAGACCTTCGGTCCTGTTATTCCATTGGTAGAATTTGATACCCTCGACGATGCTATCGCTATGGCTAATGACTGTGAATACGGTCTGGCTTCCAGCATCTTCACTAAAGACTTGAATATTGCTGTGAAGGCCTGTCGTGAACTCGAGTTTGGTGAGACCTATATTAACCGTGAGCATTTCGAAGCCATTCAGGGCTTCCATGCTGGTATGAAGAAGAGTGGTATTGGCGGTGCCGATGGCAAACATGGTGTCGATGAATACCTTGTTACCCACGTTACCTACTTGGATACATGGGATTGACAATAATTGATAACTGAATGAAAATAGGATTATTTGTTCC
>JAEEGG010015696.1_pt1 | contig 15861 bp, 14 predicted proteins | sample 9134161 | NCBI WGS metagenome assembly JAEEGG01 (sample SAMN16246543, study PRJNA631951) | gut metagenome | biome: gut microbiome; feature: rumen; material: CR-attached | host: Bos | place: Iran: Karaj | collected 2018-10
ACAGTCCTGTACGCTTCACCATCGCGTTCGTCAATCAGCGTTCCATATTCAATATCTGGGTTGAAATAATAATCTTTGGGATATTCACAAGTCCAATCCACCGAATAGTGCCATTTACCATTATAGCAAATGTATTCATTGAATCTTCCGTTTTCAGAAGCCCGCATTCTTTTATTATTGGAATCGCAAGGGGTTTCGTAAAAATCAGTCCAGGCTTTTTTATAGCAGACATAATACATCAGAGAATCAAGATTTCCCTGAATCGTCTTGCCCTCCGCATCGCAAACATTTTCACCAATATCGGCTTCCCTGTGGGTCGCGATATCCCAGCCGGTCTCGCGACAAATGTAAAAAGTACCATTTTTCTCCCATTCATATTCCCTAAATTCTCCTTCAAAAATTTTCCCAATACGATCACAAGGAATTTCATTTGTTTCTATTTCCATTCGATTCGCTATTTTCCATTTGGAATCTTTGCACAGATAGAACAAAGTATCAACGGTTGGACTTTTCACAAGCTTTAGCGGCTTATCACATGGAATGTCCTTCGTCTCGTACGCGAGTTTAGTCGTAATGTTCCAGCCATCTTCTTTGCAAACGTAAAATTGATCTTTTACAGAGTTGCTCTTGAACATTTTGCCGACTTCGTCGCAAAGCGAATCCTTCACATCCAAATCGTAATTCTTCAGGATAGTCCATCCGCGTTCCGTACAAACAAAAGACGTATCATTAATGGCATTTTCTAAACCAGCATGTTTCACAGAGCCAATTAAATTTTTATCGCAATAAGGCAAATCAACGCATTTTCTAAGAATGTTATTAAATATAAGATAAGGCTCTTCAACATCCCGTGTATCATACACGCATCCACGAATACCAACCGCCCTCGCCCATAAATACATCATCTCTTGCTCAGAACCATAAGCCTCGCTTGTCAAGGGATTATTCTTCCATATAGCACAAAAAGCAGATTTATCTAAAGTTCCCGATTCTGCAAAATTACCAATATAATCACTTTCCGCACTAACTCCATTGCGGAAAATAAAGTTCAACGCACCTTCAATGGAATACTTCGAAAATGAAAATTTATCAAACAAAGTATCTAAGCCCAAAGCTTTGTAAAGTTCTTCTTTAGCAGTGAGTTCAGCATCTTCGGAAAAAATTCCGTTCCCTGCCAATTTTGCTGCACGACCGCCAACAAGAAGTGCAAAGGGGGCACTCTCTTTTTTTGAAGATTTGCTAACGCCACATGGAGGTTCCGGCAATGTATCGGAAAATTCAACAAAAAAAGTATCGACTGAAACGACTCTAACAGTATCAAAATTTACAGAAGAACTTGACAAACGAGCTGGTTCAGAAACAGGAAGGAGTTCAACCAGACTCGACGAGCTCTCCCCAGAAACAAAAGCATCTCTTTCATTGACATCCGCAATATTTTCAGATTCTGAACAAGCAGCCCAAAACAAAGCAGAAAACAAAAACGCAATTTTTTTCATTTTTCCTCCTTTTAAAACTGCACTGGCAATCTTGCACATCCCTAAAGCAGAGCTACCCGAACATAACACAAACTAAATATAATCAAAATATTTTACAAATTTCAGGCAGCACAATAAAAAATTCTATTTCAAAAGCACAGCCATCAAATTCTCTTTCTCGTTCGTCCCGACGCAGCGAAAAAAGCTTACACGAAAGCGTAAAAAATATTGAAAAGTGTATAAAGTCTCAAAATTTCGCAAAAAACGTCATTTTTCGGATCATTGAGCGTATTCTCCCCCCATTTTCAAGTTTTCTCCCTACATTTTTGCTTTATGGGGGGAGAAATTGATAGTCAAAAATTATATGGAATCACCAGCCTTAATTTCAGCAGTTCCATATATAAAATTTTCTTTTGGCTTAGTAAAAGTCACTTGAGGACGAACTTCTGGAAGACGCAATAGCGGAAGATCCTGACAATCCACTATTTTTATAGAAATAGAATCCGCGATTCCATAATGCTCTGCAACCTTCGATGCAATTTGACGATTAAAATCTACTAAAGAACCAAACGAAGCCTGTTCGCGAACAGTTCGATAATCACAATACAATCGGAGCAAATCCAAACGCAAAGAATCACTGGAATAGGATTCTTCATACGCAGAACGTTGAGCCATGGTCCAAAGTTTACGAGTCACATCATTCATCACCGCAAGACGATGATGCATAGCAAATCCTGCCATTCTATCAATTGCAGAAAACAAAGCGGCATTCGGAGCAGGATTGAAAATGGCAGCTGTAACATGAGCAGAAAATTCGGCATCCAAGTTTAACGTCAACTCGGGATGTTCAATTTGATCCACTAAATGTTTCGCCTCATGTATAGCAACCTCCATAGACATCGCCTGTGTTACAAATTTTTTCGGTTTGCCTAAGAAATCTTTCTTCATCAATTGATTATAAATCTTACTTGCTTTTTCCAAGCTCAAATCCAAACCGATAGAACGCCAAAATTTCACAAAGCGCTTATCCTCATACTTGGAGAAAAATCGATTTTGTTCAATTTCAAGAATTTTTGCTTCAGCAACAAAATCGACCATATCATTTAAAACAACAACCCTATCAGCTCCCGCCAGATAATACCCCAATTTTGAAGGTAGCAGCCCTGGCATAATCCTCTTTAAGGCAACAACAGATACAGATTTGTTTTTATATGGAGTCGGAGACAAAACAACATCATCAACAGCAAGAACATTTAAATAGCTTAGCGCATTCAAATCTACAAAAAGGTTCTTTTTTAAAAGGACTTCATTCAACTGATTTATGTAGTCGGTACTTGAAACCCCACCATTATTATAGCGGTAAACATCGTCCATAAACGCACGCAAGGAATTATTCTCTTGAGGCTCATTAAAAAATTTACCGAACAAAGTACATACATCACGTTCAAAAAGTTCTCGATCAACCCCTGACTTATAAGGCTTATTTTTACTTAATACATTCAAATAGGGAGCAAGGACATTTACAACAAAGTCATTTCTTGCATTATCACTTGATCCAAGTAATTCAACAACCTTGGCATGCATCGCAGATTCAAACCCATAAAGCAAACTCGATTCCGTCTTTTTGGACAAAATGAACTTTTGGATTTTCCTAACTGATTTTGGAGTCATTCCAAATGACTTAGCAAGCAAATCAATATACTCATCATCGTCGTTTTCTAAATCCATTTGATCCGCGCTAAAAACATGATAAGCGAGAATATCCTCATTCATTTCAGGATATTCAGAACATCCCGTAAAAAAAAGGAACAAAAACAAGGCGATATACGAAAGCTTTTTCACAATCATCGTCTCTATTGTCTTACATGTTTTAAAATACACTTATCCGCAGTATAGGAGCCAAGAGAAACACCCCTTCCAATACAACTAGCAGCAAACATATTTCCCTTTTGCATTTTTTCTATCGATTCTGCTTGCTGATGTGAAAAAGTTAGTACCATTGATTTAATTTCTTTTTGATAACCATCAGGCAAAAGAGACATTCCTTCAAGCTTTACTTCATATTCTCCAAAGATGTTTTTCTTTACGGAGCCGACTTGAGCAATTATGCTAAACCTTCTTTTCTCAAATCTCTTTCGCTCTGCAATAGAATTATTCCTGTACGCTTCAACAATTTCATTCCAGTACACATGACCACCATAATCTTTTAGTCTCGAATCACGAATGTCAGAGAACAAATTCGCACAACAAAGCAAAACATCTATAACACAAATAGCAATTATTACACCACGAAAAACGCCATGAGTTTCTCGACAAGGTTTGTTTGCGAAAAACTTTTCCGCAAACATATTGAGAATATCTACAGTCACCCATATTCCCAAAACCAACATGATTAAAGAGGAAAACACATAAAGGTCTTTATTAGATGATATAACTAACGTGAAAAATAGAATTAGTTTAACAATTCCAAATACAGGTTTTCCCCAAATAAAATCATGAACACCTATTCGTCCAAACAACAAAGCGACAATGGAGGCTTTTGTTACACTGATTTTTCCGTCATTTTCAAGTTCTTCGTTTTCGATTTCTTCAGCAAAAGGATTTGCTATTTGTTTGGGAACATCAGGTTCAGCCCCCTTTCCACTTTTATTTTCATTTCGAAGATTTACTTTATTTTCTTGAAGTTCGCTTTCTTTGAATTCAACTTTTCGTAGTGCTATTTTGGACGCTGTATTTTTCGCCCAATCTTTTTCGCCTTCCCGCAATTGTCTAAATACTTTTTCCATGCTTCGGGTTGTATTCACCATCGCATTTTCAATCGTGACAATTCCATTATCCAAAACTATGACCAATTGTCCAAGAGCCTTATTCTGCGAAGCCACCATACCAGAGATTTTCGCAACAGCAAAGCTCTTTACAATAGGAGACGACTTAGGATTGGACGCATTTATCAGGATAATCCGTTCAGAACTCAAAATAACAAGCCAGGAATCTTTGCCAAGGCTCGTTATCTTTCCATCCGCAGAGAGTTGAATCGTTCCTGCTGTGAATCCTAAAATAATTTCATCTTTTTTTACAGCACCCTTCAATAGGGCAAATTCATTTTTTGTCCAAAAAGAATCGTATTCCACACCGTTCAGAGAACAAATGCCCTGCCAGTCAGCATTCGACGTTCTTATTCTGTATTCTTCCAGTTTAAGCATATTGAACCTGATTGTGAATTACGAACTTTACGAAACGATTTCCCAATATCCACCCTTATCAGGGCCAACACGAACAAGCAATCCGTCCTTTTTCATGCGAGCAATCTGTTTTTCCACAGCCTTTGCCGAAATACCAACAGCAGAAGCCAATTCGGACATGGATACATTTGGATTCTGGCGAATTTGACGAATGATAATATCGCGGGTTTTCTCCCCCCGTTTTTCGTTTTCTCCCCCCATTTTGGGGTTTTCTCCCCCCATTTCTGTCGATTTTAGGAAAGTATTGATCTCTTTTTTAAGGTTTTTGCACAGGTTTTCGTACATGAAGGCCTTGAAAATTTCCGGTTTTTCAGATTCCTGAGCATCAGCCAAACTCTTAATATAACCTTCCTTGTCTTCTTTTAGCACCTTAGAGGGAATCACCCCATATTCAAACTGGAGTTGATTCATCAAAAGTCTTGCCATGCGTCCATTTCCATCTGCCCATGGATGAATCGTTACCAATCCATAATGAGCATCAAAGCTCAAATCATAGACATCATCTATGTTTTTCAAGTCCAACGATTGCCTAGATTTATTTAGTTTGTTACAAAAACTTTCAAGCCGTACAGGAACTTTTGTGAAACTCATGTATGAACGACCACCAATCCCCGCCGTAACATTTAGCAATCTCAAGTCTCCATTTGCCGTTGAAAAACTTCCGAGCACAGTCTGATAAGTACTGCCTGTATTTTTCATAACCAAGGACGACAACTCTTTTAACATATCCACAGAAATAGGGGCATGCGATTTCGACAATTCAAGACTTCTTTCGTAAGCCTTTTTCAAATCCAAGTTCATCATCTGTTCTTCAAGAGTTCGACCTTTGGCCGTAATCCCCTTGTCAAATAGCAACTGGTTCTCTATTTCTGTGACAGTAGAACCTTCAATTGCAGTAGAATGAGTAATAATAGAATACAGATAAAATTTCTGATAATCAATTTGATTATCAATTCCTAATTCTCGATAACGAGCGATTAATTTTGCGAGTTTGGACTTTGGCATGACGTTAATATAAAAAAGATTTAACTACCTAATTCTTATCTTATAGGTTTTTCAGCAAATCGACGAAGTGAATCTGAAATTCTTAAAACATCATTTAAAGGAATTTTTTCAGGTTCTTTTTCAAAAAAACTCAAAAAAGCAGAATCATTTATAATCCAAAATTTTTTAAAATCACCTTGCACATTTTTTACAAAAGCGCCAATCATTATTCCAACACGAAAAACCGGATAATGCTTGCCAATCCATTCATAAATTTTATCTTCAAGATATTTCGCCTGAGAATCTATCTTTTGCATTAATTCTTCTTGCAACACCCCTGAACTATCTACAAGTTCGCCATTATCATAAATAAAATCAGCTTGATTATAATCACGATCTTGAAGTGTCCAATTTTTTGCATCAATGGCAAAAATTCCTTTAGTACTGATAATTACATGGTCAATGTTAAATTCCTTTACCTTTCCTTGATTATTTTTTTTGCAAATAATATCGTGAAACACAAACGTATTTTTAGATGAAGTTTTTTCAATAATTGCTCCAACGTATCTTTCCCCATCTAGACCTTTTCTATGATTACGTATTTGCTTACACAATTTCTTTATTTTGAAAAAAGCTCGCAAAGATAGAACAATCATTAATACAGTAATAAAAACAGCCGTAAACAAATCAACTTTTAAAAAGTCCAAATAAATCATCCATATATACATACATGCTACAAAAGCAACCATAGGAAGAACCAAATACTCAAAATTTTTATCAGATAGAGTCTGAATTTTATTTTCCAAAGATTCCCCTTGGACATGGGTCCTAAAATGCTGTTTTCGATTCATTTCTATTTCCTCATTCTTTAGAATCTAGACAAATCAATTTACCGGCTTTCCTGAATAATAATCCTACCAGAGCCACTTTCATTAATAATCATTCCAGAAGACTCACCATTTTGAATCTTTCTAGCACGGTTCTTGCTCACATAATTGGACGAGCCACGAATATTCTGAACACCTCGTGTTGGCGTAAATTCAAATTCACCATTTTGTTTACGGTACTCAAAGCCTGTTCGATGATACCAATATAACGCTGACAATAATTCTGAGGATTTCCATTCACTCCATTCGTCACCCATTTTCCGAGTACGGTACGAATTTCCTTCAACCCAAATAGTTCCTTTAACTTCAATACCATTTAATCGATCCGCTTGCGAATACACTTTTTGCTGAGTGTAATCAACACGACATTGATCAATTTCATATTCAATATCAGCATCGCGAGTCATTTCAAAATAGTAGCATCGTTTATTTTTTACCACTATTTTTTCACCATACATTTCGTCCAATGTTTGAGCAAGCGTTATCCCATGCTTATCCTTAACTTGTAACAAGAATGGATGGAACTGCAAATCGTAAGCGAATGCAGAAATAAATGAAACAACTATTATCAAAATAAACAATCTAGACATATTCTACCTTTTTTTCATTTCACAAATTTTCTTCTTATGAAGAGCTTTATTTACAGACTTATCTTTTTGCAATGATTGTATTGCTGAAGTAAATTCAGAAATTTGCTGTGACGATAAAACATTCGGCAAATTATTATAAAACCACAAAAAATTCGCATCGCAAATAGTCGCATAAGGAATTCCATCACCAAGATTTGCATTATTACCAAACACCACCAAATCTATGCACAAACTCTTCATATTAGGAAAATTTTCACATAAAGCCTGAATATGTCCATAATTTTGATGATGAGGATTTTTCATATAATATTTTTGTTTTCCGTGATTAACAAAAACTTTCCATTGTTTATCTCGTTCACGACCAACAATCAGTCCTATATATGTTTTCTTTTCTATTACAAGAACACCTTTAGGAGTAACTGCAATAACATCTATTTGTTGGACGCCACGGCTTCCACAAATATACACATCAGTAAAAACGGGACAATTTATTTTTTCTTTAATAAGTTTAGCTGTATATCTTTCACCAATATACCCAACAATATCATTCTGATAGATTTTCATCAAAATGATAAATGTCAAGAACAAGAAAAAAATTATCAACATAAAAATATGAACCGAACAATTAATAAACTTGTCAACTTATTCTCTATGTGTCAATGCTATAATATTCATTATTAAAGCCATCGCAATAAGCACCATCGATAGGAAAATACCGAAGCCAGGAGTAACAGATAACATTCCCATGGCATCTGTGGAAAGATTTCTACACGTAAAATAACCGACTAGGAAAGTCAGCCATATATACAAAACGGAAATACCGGCAGCCACTATTGCATGTACCGTTTTATTCATAAAACTAAACACAGCTGCAGCAATAACACAAACAAATATTCCCGCTACCCATGGAGACGCATCGTAGTGTGTTGATTTATTTTTATACGAAGAATCAAATTCTCGCGCAAATTGGTCAAAAGATCCCACAGACGATGTTCTTATATCGCCGCCTATAGTAACTTCATAGGCATTAAACTCAGCAATAGGAACATCTGAACAAGTAACTGTAAAAAGAGGCAAAACCAAAGCCACTAGAACTAACAAGTATGGTATTCCTGCAATACGATTCAACATACAACCAAGCATAGTCGTATTCGAAACTTTTTTTATTTGAGGAGAACCAAATGCCTTTTGATATTGTTCATAAGCATCTTTTTGGTCACTCGATGGCAAAGTTTTTTTTATTTCATCTAAAGTCATAGAAAAATTTCCTTATCATTTAAACTACTCTTCCCATTTCAAAATTGGATAGCCATCATTCTGTTCGGAGTCATAAACAAAATCGTCACCGAGAAGTTCTGCAAACTTTTTAGATTTCATTTCCTTCGCGGTTTTCGAAGTGGCAACACCACCGCCATTATTGAGTCCGAAAGGTTCCTGTTCGCCTTGTTCAAGATAATAGTAATCTGCCATAGTGGTATTGTAATTGTATCCGATCATCAAGCCGACAAGGGAATCGCCATCGACTTTGCCGGTACTGTAGGCAGAACTGGTAACGCCTTCTTGATTATAGCCAATAATCCCACCAACATAAGTTTTTCCTGAAACATCACCCATATTGTATACAGCCGTTGTTTTGGTATAGGACATAGAGCTAGCAATACCTCCAGTTCCACCTTCACCAGAAACATCCCCTTTATTTACCAAATTAGAAATCGTGCCATAACAGACTTCACCCACAACACCACCAACATAACGAAATCCAGAAACAGTACCTTTATTAAATGCATTTTGTATAGTGCCACAATACCAAGCAGAAATACCTTTAGGACAAGAGTATGAAGACGTATTGTTATTACGGTTAACAGAAAGTGAGCCTCCACAATGTCCAGAAACACCACCAACAAAATGTACACCCGTAACTGTACCGATATTTTTCAGATTTCGAACATCATTATTTTTAGTAGACCCTATTCCACCAAAAACACCTCCAACATAGCTAAAACCTTCTACAGGAGCATCATTTTCGGCACCATCTACAGTCACATAAGTCGCACATCCCGCAACACCACCAACATTATTATTTCCAGAAACAAATCCTCTATTTTTTACTTTTTTTATAACCGAATTATTATTCAAAGTATTCTTGTATGTTGATCTTCCAATCACACCGCCAACACACTCTTCAGAACTTGTTACGCTAGCCAAATTATTCACGTTCTCCACAGTTCCAACATTATCACCAACTACCCCCGCGGTATATTTTCCACCGCTCACCCAAGAGTTTTCCACAGTTACATTTTGCACTGTTCCGCTACTATTCCCGAACAATCCATTATGCGTACTAGTCGTATTGATGAACATTCCACTTACGGTATGACCATCACCATCGAACGTACCGGTAAACGACACACTGGAATTTCCGATGGGAGTCCACTTGTGGAGCTTTGCGGAATCCGCAACAAAGCCGCCCTTATCGTCAATAATTTTGCCTTTGTTAAGTTTAATATCTGCACCCAGCTTGAAATACTTACCTTGGAAAGCCTTGTCGTTTGCTCCGATAACAAAAGACAACTTCGCCAATTGTTCCGCAGTCAGAATCACATAAGGGCTGAGTTTCGTGCCGCTGCCACAGGCGAAAGATTTTGCAGTCGTGCCATCCCAGACATTACCTGGTTCACCGATACATTCTTCATCAAGTTCTTCCGTTTCGCTACTCGTTGTTTTGCCACCTTTGCTGCTGGAACTGCCCCCTTTTTTAGCGGAACTGCTTATTTCAAGAGAATCTTCGTCGTCAAACGAATCAACAGTCTGCGAGCATGCTCCAAGCATGGCAGATAACCCTAATAAAAATATCCACTTGTAACACATACCGGCTCCCGAACGATTTTCTTTATAAAGATATACTCAGCGGGAGTTCAAAACAAATATTTTTTATGCAAAAAACGCTCCGTTTTGGAGCGTTTTGGGGCATTTTTGCTATAAAAAGGCGATCCCGGCACGGGGGCCGGGATGACAAAGCAAGATAAAACGCACTGGATCCTTCGCTCCGCTCAGGATGACGAATGTGAGCATCAGGATGACAAATCTGTACGTCAGGATGACGTATGTGTGCGCGAGGATGACGGCGCTATTCCATTTCGATTAATTCGCGGGATTCTTCCGAGGAGGGGCGATCGTCCTCGTAATCCTTGAGAGTCTTTTCGCTGGGGACAATGACAAGACCGAGCGTCACAGGTTCGCCCTTCAAGTTGATGTACGCTTCGAGATAAAGCGTCGTCGAAAGGCGGATAAGGCGGAGGTCCATCATGGTACCGCCCTTGTGGATGCTCATCGGGCCGCGATTGAAGAACAGGAACTTCTTGTTGATGTACTCGAAGCGGTCTTTTTCGTAATTGATGGACCATTCGGTATCGCCATCGTTTTCCTGGCGGTAGGTGCAGCGGTCCTTGTCGATATCGCATTCGAAGCTGGCGCTTTCCTGATAGCGCTTGTTCCATTCGCGGCTGAATGCGCAGGACTGTACACGAGAGCCACCATTACGCTGCTTGTTCAACTGGTCGTTGATGACCACATAGTCCATCTTCATGTTCTTGACTTGGTTATAGACGTTCATGAGGATGATGTAGGCTTCGATATCCTTCGGGCACTTGCCGGTCAGGTTCACGTCTTCGTGGGCTTTCAAGAGCGTTTGCTGCAAATCGATGTCGATAGCGTCCGGAATTTCGCTTTTCTTGATTTTGTCAAGAGTTTCCTTTGGCGGAACATAGACAACCTTGTCGCCCTTCTTGATGGCGTAACCGAGCTGGTCGCGGACGTAATCCAAGCACTGCTGCACGTGGACGTGAACCGTATTCGAACCGCCGGAGACGAAGTCCGCACCGATGCGCACGTTCCATTCGTCAGCCGTATTCTTCGCGTTCTTTTCCAGTTCGCAGAACTGGTCTTCACGAGTACCGTCAACAAAGACCATGTTCACGTGAAGCTTTGTTACGAGGGATTCTTCCTTGTTGAGGGCGCTTCCCATGCTCCAGAACTTGGGATTCAAACGGAGAACTTCGGCAAAAGCCTTGTCGCCATCGAACGCAGGCAACAAGGAATCGTTGCGGGCATTCTTTTCTTGCAAGAGCTCGGAATAGGATGTCTTGACATCCATGTTGTTAAACGCATTTCGAGCGACAGCCGAAAAAGCGGACGTTGCAAACATCGAGCATGCCAAAATTACAGATAAGCGCAATACGGAAAACATGTCCATCTCCTATTTTTTTACAATCTTTTTAACGGCAAAGTTAAGCAAATACAATACGACACCGCCTGCGATAATCGTAGGCCCGACAACAAAATTCAGCTGGCACGCGACCAAAAGCCCGAGCACCACAAGCACAAGCGAGACTCCAACCGAAATCAGCATCATCTGACGCAAATTCTTGGCATAGCATTCCGCGATGTAGGCCGGAATCGTAAGGAGCGCTATCACGAGAATCATGCCCACCGCCTGCACGGCAATCACGACCGTAAGCGCAATCAGCGCAATCAAAAGCATATAGTAATTCAGCACGGGAATACCGCGGACGCGCGCAAATTCCGGATCGTACGAAATCGAAAGAAAATTGCGGTAACAAATGGAAACCGACGCCAGAATGAAAATGAGGAGGGCGCCCATCCACCAGAGAAGTTCCGTCGGGACGGTCAAAAGGCTACCGAACAAGAAACTCATCATCTCGCCGCTGTAACCCGGCGTCAAGTCCGTCAAGATCACGCCGAGCGCCATGCCCGCCGCCCAGATAATCCCGATAAACGTGTCGGAATGCTTGCGGTCGCGCCACGTAAGAGCGCCCATGAGCATCGCACAGGCGAGCGCGAAGCCGAGCGAGCCAAGCATCGGCGAAAAGCCGATAAAGCACGCCAACCCGACCCCGCCAAAAGAAGCATGCGCCACGCCGCCCGAAAGCGCCGTCAAACGGTTCACGACGACATACGTTCCCATGACGCCACAAGCTAAGGCGACAAGCACCGACGCTATCAAAGCGTTCTGCATAAAATCCATGGAAAGTAAGTCGAGCATGATTAAGTTTTAGGGGTTAGGGATAAGCTTCTCCCGTAAATTTAGCAAATGCGGGATGTGAAAATCCACCCAAGCGGGCGCTTGTATGTTCGGATTCACAAGAACGGTCGTCCAGCCGCGTTCATGGGCGGGTTCCAAGTTGCGAAGCGAATCTTCGAGCAGCACAATTTGCGCTTTATCGGGGTTTTTCGTGTCAAGGACACCACGCGACTCCAGCCACTTTTCCATTTTTTCGTAGGCGCTCGCATGCGGTTTGCCTTCCCAATCCATCTTCCTGAGGTCAAAAACGTCCTCGATGGCGGAATCAATCTGCATGTGCGCCATGCCGGCACGGCTCCAGTCCCCTCGCCCGTTCGTAAACACATAGCGGTGGCCGTTGAGGCTTTTCAGGAGCGACAACTTTTCAGGAGCCACCTTCGGATAAATCAAGTATTCCGGTTCATGGATAAAGTCGAAAAAATCGTCGGGCAGAGTCTTGTTCATCGCCATGAGCCCCGCCAACGTCGTTCCGAAACGGACCAGATAATCCTTGCGAATTTCGGTAGCGATTTCAAACGTCCCGCCAACTGTTTTCTGTACAAATTCTGCAATGCGGTGGTCGAGGGAATTGAGGACAAAGCGTTCCTCTTCGCCGTAAAGCGTCAAGTCATAATCGAACAACCAAATTTTCGAAGAATCGTTTCTAATGCCGATATCCAGCGCACTCACGAAGCAAACCTCTTAATACCCCATCGCAAGCCCGCCAATTTGACGAGCGAGATATGTGGCGTAATTGTCCGTCATGCCGCTTACGAAGTCGAGCACCTGGTGGTAAGCCTCCGCGGTCGTTACACTCTGGCCGATTTTCGCCTGACCGATAAGGCGCACGATGCGGCTCGCGCGATACGAATTGCGGCCGTTCTGGCGGTAATCATAAACGCCGTTGATAAACGCATCAAGCACGGTGCTAAGCGTCGTATAGCTACCGACTTCGAGTTCCGTCTTGCGGCGGTCCGGGTAAATACGTTCAACGCCAAGACGCTTTGCAATGCGGATACCTTCCATCGTATCGGAACGGGAAAGGTCAATCAAATGCTTGTCGAGCGTCCCTTCCATGATGCGGTCGTAATTATTCACGAAAAGCACAGCCACATCATCAATCAGGTTCTGGATGGCTCGCCCACGAATGCTACTGAGGAAATCCCTAAAGTTTTGGCCGTTTTCTTCGAATTCGCGGTCAATATTGACATCGGGACCGCACAGATAAATAAACATATCGCGCACATCACCGAACGTGAGAATTCCCAGTTCAATAGCGTCTTCGACATCGAGGATGGAATAGCAAATGTCATCCGCCGCTTCCATCAGATAAACTAAAGGATGACGTGCCCACATGCCATTCTTGATTTCTGGAATGCCAAGAACCTCGGCAGTTTCACGATAAAGCTCAGCCTCAGTTTGGAACAGGCTTGTCGGGCAACCGTAATGCGCAAGACGCGGATACTTAATCATGGAACCAATCGTCGCGTATGTAAGACGCATGCCGCCATCGAGGAAATGGTATTCCAGCTTGCTCAAGATGCGATGGCCTTGCGCGTTGCCGTCAAAATTTTCGAAGTCCGCAATTTCTTTTTCGCGAAGTTCGGACATCGGCGCGGAATTGCGATTCTTGCGGAACCATTCACGGATAGCAGCTTCACCTGCATGGCCAAACGGCGGATTGCCAATGTCGTGGGCAAGGCATGCCGACTGCACAATCGTCCCGAACTGATATTCGTTCACGTACTTCGGCAAATACTTTTTAATCAAGTGATATACCGTAATCGCAAGGCTACGGCCTACGCTGGAAACTTCCAAACTATGCGTCAAACGGCTATGAACATGGTCATTCACCGAGAACGGATGGACTTGAGTCTTGCGGCCAAGGCGACGGAAAGCAGTCGAAAAAACAATGCGGTCGTAATCGCGATGAAAGTCAGAACGGTTCGGGTCCGGATCTGCCGGGTGCCCGTAACGCGTTGCAGAAAGAAGCGTATCCCAATGTAGCATGGGCTAAAATTTAGCATAAGGCGAGAGTCGCGACAACTGTGCGAAGCACAATTGACATGACCGAGCCGAGATATGGGCTTTTTATAATGATGAGCCAGCGTCAACCCATACGAATTTTTTTGCATCGAGTTTCTGTTCGCCATCGAAGCGGTAAGCGACAAGATGACCGTCACCGCGATAACCGGCAACACTGTAATCCAAGCAACAAACGTTATCACGAATAAGTTCTGGAAGCCCTAACAGCCAATAATGCCCGAAGAAAACAGGGCGTTCGTTTTCGCCATAGAAATCGCATTCATGAATTTTTTGCGGAACATCGCACGATGGCAACTCCACACCCGGCTGGAAACTCAGTTGTTGCAAGTTCGCATTTTTCGGGTCCATCCACCAGCGGATTCGCGTTCGTTTGCGAAGCACGCCTTCCCCATCGCGGAACGTCAAGCCTTCCGGCAAATTCATTTCGGGGCCTTTCAAGAACAAATTTATCGGATCAAAAATAGAATCTTCGTATTCATGGTATTGGTCGTTTGCCCGCGCAATCAATTCATCAAAGTTGCCATCCGCAAAAGAACGAATGCCCACCGCCTTTAACGTTTCGGCACTCTTCAAATCAAAGCACGCATGCTGCGCTCGGAATGTTTCCGATTCCAGATAAAACGGAAGCGTCTTAAGGAAATCGAGCATTTCAAAGAATTCCGCCTTGCGCCCGCGATAGCTTTCGACGGTTTTCACATGAATCGCTACTTTGTTAAAAGTATGTTCGCGCAAGAAACCACCATGAATCGCTTCAATGTGATGACCACCTACCCCATTTTCGTGCCAAAAGCTAAGTGCATTGAATTCGTGATTGCCCATCAGCGCCACGGCAGAACCCGCATCGCGCATGGCACGCACAAGATTGACAGCCTCGCGCACTTGACTGCCGCGATCAATGTAATCGCCCAAGAATACGACAGTCCGCGCATCGCCGGGATAACGGTAGGCGCCACAACGTTCTTCGTAGCCTAGCTTTTTAAGGAGCACCACGAGTTCATCGTAGTGCCCATGAATATCGCCAATGAAGTCGATAGAAGAGTTCATTAAACGGCAATCGGAGCCTTGATGGTCGGCCACGGGTCGTAATCGACAAGTTCAAAATCTTCGAACTTGAAATCGAACAAATCCTTGACATCGGGATTCATCTTCATCGTCGGGAGCGCACGCGGTGTACGCGAAAGCTGTTCCCTGGCCTGGTCGAAATGGTTGCTGTACAAATGCAAATCGCCAAAAGTATGGACAAATTCACCTGCTTCATAACCGCAGACCTGAGCAAGCATCATCGTCAACAGCGAATAAGACGCGATGTTGAACGGCACGCCGAGGAACATGTCCGCACTGCGCTGGTAAAGCTGGCAGCTGAGCTTACGCTTACCGCTAGCACCGACACCACCCACGTAGAACTGGAACAGGCAATGGCAAGGCGGCAAGGCCATCTTATCGACTTCCGCAACGTTCCACGCACAAACCAGGTGACGGCGCGAATCAGGATTGTTCTTGAGGCTGTTGATGAGGTTCGCAATTTGGTCGATATGTCCGCCATCCGGAGTCGGCCAA
>JAEEGG010015697.1_pt1 | contig 15861 bp, 10 predicted proteins | sample 9134161 | NCBI WGS metagenome assembly JAEEGG01 (sample SAMN16246543, study PRJNA631951) | gut metagenome | biome: gut microbiome; feature: rumen; material: CR-attached | host: Bos | place: Iran: Karaj | collected 2018-10
GCGGTATCAGCTGCGCCGCACTGTTCTTCGCGCCTAAAACGGATTTTCAGGATTCGGTAATGTTCATCAATCTTTCCGGCGGTGAATTCAGGGACAGAGAACGCAGTTCACGTATGTTTACCGTTTTAAACAGTCCGGCTGTAGAAATACTCAAATCAGGTCTGGCCGGAACTGAATATGAGCTGTGCAAAAAAGTTTCATACAGTGAAATTGAATCCGGCGGTAATGTAATCACTCCTTCTAGATATGTACTGTCGGCAGAGGTACAAAGCTCCCAGGAGCAGATCCTCAAAGGAAGCACCAGACTTTCTGAAATCGTGGATTTTGTCAGAGTTCAAGTGGGCCGTAAGGAAAATAAAGGGGAGCTCTACTACGAAGTTACAGCCGGTGATATCAATCCGGCCGGACTGGTGGAGCAGCCTGAACGTGCAATTCATCTGTCAAAGGATAATCCGGCATTGAAAAGTCAGCTCAGACAGAATGATCTTATTTTTGCAATCAAAGGTTCGGTCGGCAAAGTTGGACTTATAACCGAAACTCCATGCAACTGGGTGGTGAATCAGTCATTCGTGATTTTAAGACTGAAAAACAAAGACTGGCCGGTTGAATTTGTGTTCAGACAGCTGAAATCAAATGCCATGAAAAATTATATTCAGAGCAAGACCACCGGTTCGGTGATCCCTTCCCTGACCATGGCCGAATTAAGAGAACTGCCGCTGATCACCCCTACTCCGCATCTTGTTGAAAAGCAGAGGTTCAGACACGAGAGGCAGATAAAACTTGTAAAACAGATCAGGGAACTGCAGAAGGAACTAGCAGAGTTTAATGATTTTTAGTTATGACGCGTTATTCAAAGAAATTTATTCAATCCGTGAATAAATAAAGCACTGACGTTCGCTTCAACAAAACTGTGATATTCACCTTTATTTTGAATTTGTGAAATGCAACTCGTTTTTCGCTTTACAAAAAATGATAGGGTAACAATGAGTATCTAGTTAGAAGTTTTTTATAAATAAATACTTCTTAGTAGCGTTGCAAGGCGTATTTTGTCACTTTGTTGCAATAGTAAAAAATATTTTTTCTGAACGGGAGACTCACATGGATGTATTAATAAAGAAACGATACATGACTGAAGAAGATATAAAAGTTAAATTTATAACTCCAGCCATAGAGCGAGCGGGATGGAATATAGAAAAACAAGTAGATTTTGAGCGTTCTTTTACTGATGGCAGAATTATTGTTAGAGGAAATATCACATCAAGAGGGAAATGTAAACGAACAGATTATTTACTCTATTATAAGAAAAATCTTCCAATTGCTATAATCGAAGCAAAAGATAACAAACATTCCGTTGGTGCTGGCATGCAACAAGGAATTGAATATGCTTCCGCGCTAGATGTTCCTTTTGTCTATAGTTCTAATGGAGATGGATTTCTTGAACATGATATGACAACAGGCAAGGAAAAAAATATCCCACTTGATCAATTTCCATCTCCATATGATTTGTGGCAGAGATATAAAGGTGAAAAGGATATTAATGAGGAACAGGAGAAGCTGATTACACAGCCTTATTTTTTCAGAATTGGAGATAAAACTCCTCGTTATTATCAGCGCATTGCCATAAACAGAACGATTGAAGCGATAGCAAGAGGACAACAGCGTCTTCTTCTTGTTATGGCTACCGGCACAGGTAAAACATATACAGCGTTTCAGATAATTCACAGATTATGGAGTTCTGGTACCAAAAGAAAAATTCTCTATCTGGCAGATCGTAACATTCTAATAGATCAAACCATGACTCAGGATTTCAGCCCTTTTTCTAGAATTATGACGAAAGTTGAAGGGAAAAAGCTTGATAGTTCTTATGAGATATATATGTCTCTTTACCAGCAATTGGCTGGTGATGATTTAAGCGAGCCTTTTAGGGCATTTAAACAGGATTTCTTTGATTTGATTGTTGTCGATGAATGTCATCGAGGTTCGGCAAAGGAAGAATCAAGATGGCGCAAAATTCTTGAGTATTTCAGCAGTGCAACACAGATAGGATTAACAGCAACCCCAAAGGAAACCAAAGAAGTTTCCAATATAACCTACTTTGGGGATCCAATTTATACATACAGTTTAAAGCAAGGGATAAATGACGGCTTCCTTGCACCTTTTAAGGTTGTTCGTATTGGTATTGATAAAGACCTTGAAGGCTGGAGACCGAAAGAAGGCCTAAAAGATCTTAATGGATTTGTTGTAGAGGATCGGGAATATAACGTTAAGGATTACGATAGAAATCTCATAATAGATGAGCGCACCGAGACGGTTGCAAAACGCATCACTAAATTTTTGAAGGATACTGATCGCTTTTCCAAAACAATAGTCTTCTGTGTTGACATTGATCATGCAGAAAGGATGAGGCAGGCTTTAGTAAATGAAAATTCAGATTTGGTTGCTGAGAATCCTAAATATGTTATGAGGATTACTGGTGATAATCCTGAAGGTAAAGCTCAGTTGGATTATTTTATCGATGAGGATGAAAAGTATCCTGTAATTGTGACCACATCCAAATTGATGACAACAGGTGTTGATTGTAAAACATGTAGGGTAATCGTTCTTGATAACAACATCAATTCAATGACTGAGTTTAAGCAGATTATAGGGCGAGGAACCCGTCTAAAACCAGATTATGGTAAAGAGTATTTCACAATTATAGATTTCAGAAATGCTTGCAGACTATTTGCTGATCCTGAATTTGATGGAGATCCTATTGTCATAATTGATCCAGATGGTACTGAACATAAAGGAGACAATGGCGGTGAGGAAAATGGTGATGGAACCGATGATGGTATCCATACCACAGGCGGTAATGACGATGGAGGAAATGGCGGTACAGGAACTCCAGGTGGAGGCAATCCTGAGCCAGAACCTAGGATTAAATATCATGTTAATGGTGTTGATGTAAAAATTCTAAATGAACGTGTACAGTACTATGACTACGACGGAAAATTAATAACAGAGAGCATTGTCGATTACTCAAAGAAGAACATTCTTGGAGAGTATGCTACACTTGATTCTTTCTTGAGAGCATGGAATGAGGTTGAACGAAAACAAGCCATCATAGATGCACTCAAAGAGAGAGGAGTTCTTTTAGAAGCCCTGCGTGAAACATCGGGAAACAAGGACATCGATGATTTTGATCTGATTTGTCATATAGCTTATGATAAGCCCCCGCTTACAAAAGCAGAACGTGTTAACAATGTCAAAAAGCGCGGATATCTATATAAGTATTCCGGTTTAGCGCAGGATGTTATTTCAGCTTTGTTAGACAAATACATGAATGAAGGGATTTCCGATATAGATAATATCACTATCCTTTCAAATGACCCTTTCAGAAAATATGGCACTCCTATGAATATAGCCAAATTGTTCGGAGGGAAGAACGGCTATTTACAGGCTGTACATGAATTGCAAAATCAGCTCTATGCTGCATAAGGATTAATTAAGTGAGTTTAAATAATCTCGTAAAACGACTTCAGGACATCATGAGAAATGATGCCGGCATCAATGGTGACGCTCAAAGAATTGAGCAGATGGTATGGATTCTGTTTTTGAAAGTTTATGACGCCAAGGAGCAAGTTTGGGAGTTTTATGATGATAAATATGTATCTATCATTCCTAACGAGCTTCGTTGGAGTAATTGGGCGGTTGACAGAAAAGACGGAAAGGCTTTAACTGGGGATGCCCTTCTCGACTTTGTAAACAATAAGCTCTTTCCTACACTTAAAGGAATAGAGATCGATGAAAAAACACCTATGAGTCAGATTATCGTCAAAACAGCATTTGAAGACAATAACAACTACATGAAAGATGGCGTGCTATTAAGGCAGGTAATCAATGTTATTGATGAGATTAAGTTTGAGGAATATGAAGACAGACATGCTTTTGGGGAAATATACGAGACGATTCTTAAAAGTTTACAGAGTGCCGGTAACGCTGGTGAATTCTACACTCCGCGAGCAGTAACAGACTTCATGGTCAAGATGATAGCACCGAAACTCGGAGAATCTATCGCTGATTTTGCGTGTGGCACTGGAGGGTTTCTTACCTCAGCACTCAATGCTCTTGATCAACAGATTAAAACTGTAGATGACCGAACTGTATATAGCAATTCAGTATATGGTATTGAGAAGAAGGCACTGCCTTTCCTTCTCTGTGCCACCAATATGCTACTGCATGACATTGATAATCCTCGTATTATCCACGGAAACTCATTAGAAAAAAAGGTAAAAGATTATAAAGAAGCTGACCGTTTTGACGTAATTATCATGAATCCTCCTTATGGTGGCAGTGAAAAGGATGTGGTAAAACAGAATTTCCCTCGTGATCTTCAAAGTAGCGAAACAGCAGATCTTTTTATGAATGTTATTATGTATCGACTCAAAAAGAACGGTCGCTGTGCAATAATTCTTCCTGACGGTTTTTTATTTGGAACAGATAATGCGAAGGTAGCCATCAAGAAAAAACTGCTTGAAGAATTTAATTTACATACTGTTATCAGAATGCCACACAGCGTGTTCGCTCCTTACACATCAATTACAACCAATATTTTGTTTTTTGATAAAACAGGGGCTACAAAAGAAACGTGGTTTTATAGATTGGATATGCCTGAGGGATACAAGAATTTCTCCAAGACAAAACCAATGAAATTGGAGCATTTTGAAACTGCTATTGAGTGGTGGAGCAATCGCAAAGAAATAACTGAGAACGATTTTGACAAGGCAAAAAAATACACAGTAGATGAGCTGATTGCTCGTAATTACAACATCGATCTTTGTGGATACCCCCATGAGGAGGAAGAAATACTACCGCCTAAAGAACTGATTCTTCAATATCAGGAAAAACGAGCAAGTCTGAATGCTGACATCGATAGAATACTTGGTCAGATTACAGATATTCTTGGTATCGACCTAAAAGGAGATGCAGAATGAACGGACAGCAATTAAAAAACTCCATTCTGCAAATGGCTATACAGGGTAAACTTGTACCGCAAGATCCCAATGACGAGCCTGCGAGTGTTTTAATTCAGCATATCCGCGAAGAGAAGGAAAAGCTGATAAAAGATAAGAAGATAAAGAAGGAAAAGAATTCCTCATATATATTCCGCAGTTCTGATAATCTCCATTATGAGAAGATCGGAGACGCAGAGCCAGTGTGTATTGAAGAACAGTTGCCTTTTGAAATTCCAAATTCATGGGAATGGGTAAGACTTGGGGATATTGGCGAAACGAACATAGGATTGACATATCATCCGACAGATAAAACAAACTCTGGTGGAGTTTTGGTTTTACGATCAAATAACATAAAAAACGGAAAAATGAATTATGATGATTGTCTGTTTGTTTCTTGTAAAGTACCTAGCAAAGCCTTAATTTGTAAGGGAGATATTTTAATATGTGCAAGAAACGGAAGTAGATCTTTAGTTGGAAAATGTGCAATTGTGGATAAGGATGGAATGGCCTTTGGTGCCTTTATGGCAAAATTTAGTAGTCGATTCAATCCATACATTAAAATCTTTCTTGATTCCCCTGTGTTTAGATACCAACTAGAAGGAGTCAAAACCGAAACAATAAATCAAATTACCCAAGAGATGTTAAAAAATCAGTTATTACCTCTTCCGCCTTTATCCGAGCAAGAAAGAATTGTAGCTAAAATTGAAGAGCTCATTCCTCATATTGATGAGTATGATGCAAAAGAATCTAAAATTAATGAGTTAAATAGTACTTTCCCTGAACAACTCAAAAAATCTATTCTTCAAGAAGCTGTTCAAGGAAAATTAGTTCCTCAAGATCCATTGGACGAGCCAGCGAGTGTTCTGCTAGAACGTATAAGGGACGAGAAGGCTCGTCTAGTTAAAGAAGGAAAAATCAAGAAAGATAAGAATGAATCCGTTATTTTCAGAAGGGATAATTCCTATTATGAGAAGTCAAATGGTGTTGAGCGTTGTATTGATAAAGAACTCCCATTTGAGATTCCTAATTCATGGGAATGGACTAGATTTAAAAATATAATTATTGATGACAAAGGTGGCGGAACCCCAGACAAGTCAAATTCAAAATATTGGGGAGGAACTATTCCTTGGATGTCTGTTAAGGATTTTTCAAAAGCTAAAAACGGAATAATTATTGACACTATTGATCATATAACTCAAGAAGGGGTTAACTGTAGTTCAACAAATGTCATTGATAGTGAAGCTATTATACTGTGTACACGCATGGGATTAGGTAAATATGCCAAACTATCTAGGCCAACGGCAATAAACCAAGATCTAAGAGCTATATGGTTAACTCCTAATATATGTGAAAAATATTTCTTATACTTTTACAGAACCTTGAATATTGTAGGAAGTGGTGTCACTGTAAAAGGGATTAAAAGAGAGGATTTATTAGAAACACTGATTCCTATACCTCCCATCCAAGAACAAAACAGAATCATTCGCACAATAGATTCAATGATTGAATTATGTAATAAGCTATAAAAGTTTGTAGATGCTACCAATCAATAATCTTATCCACGAGTTCACGCTGCTCTGTTGCCGTTTTTCGGAGATAGATCCGCGTGGTCTCAATACTCTCGTGCCCCATAAGATCGGCAAGAAACGCGATATCGTTGCAATGCTCGAGAAAATTTTTTGCAAATCTATGCCGAAAAGAATGAGGATACACAACAGCAGGGTTTAGACTGTATTTTTTAGCAAACTTCTTCAACTGTCCTGATATCCCACGAGTCGTTATCAAATTGCCATCTTTGTTTAAAAAGATAAAGCCACTATCTCTTGAATTTTCTGTTAACCAAAGGAGAGCCTCTTGTTTCAGTTTCTCTGGAATATAGATGCGACGGAGTTTTCCACCCTTGGAATACAAGTCAAGATACCCAAGTTTTACATGTTCAACTTTAATCTGAATAAGTTCACTTACTCGAGCTCCGGTTGCAGCCATAAAACGAATGACAAAGTACCAAAATTTTTCTCCGTCTTTGACAAGGCGTTTTTTGAAATACTCGTAATCGGCTTGACTTATTACGTTCTCTAAAAATGTCTTCTGCTGTACTTTGATAGATTGCAGTTTCCAATCATTTTTGTCTATACATTCAAGGTAACAGTTAATTGCTCTGATACGTAAGTTGACGGTTTGTGGTTTAAAATTTTCAATTAACCACACTTTGTATGATTTCAATTTATCCTGAGTGACTTCTTCATATTGTTTGTTATATTGCTGGATTGCAAACAGATAAGATGTTTTTGTATTTTCTGAATAATTTGTCGTTTTTAAGAATGTTTCAAATTTTTCTATCATGATGAAAGACCTCCTTCCACCATGATAGATAATGCATCTGTTTAAAGACCTTTTATCATAGCAAGAAGCTGTTCAATTTTAGCAACAATACGATGTTGCTCAGCTAGTGGTGGAAGTGGCAGAAGCATTTTGGCTAATGATTGCCCATTACAGTTAGGTTGAGCTGTTGCTACTGTACTTCCCCTCAACTGTTCCCAATAAAAAGGGGAATCCATAAAATACTTTAGATACTTTGAAGATAGCTCTTTTGTATTGTACCTTGTTCTTATTAAGTATCCGGCATATATAGCTTTTTCTATTACACTAGTAAGTAAAAAAGATTTACCGACAGTTCCTCCTGTTCTAGCAAAAAGGATATCTCCTTCTGTCAAACTATATTTTTCTATGTCAGCATTTGCTATTTCACAATATGGTACAGTGTTCCAAATAACATTATTGTCATGAATATCTGAAATTCTTAGCATTTTAATTTTGCCTTTTTCAAGAGCTGGAGCATTATATCCATACTGTATTGAATAAGAGAGAGTTCCCCATCTAACCCATTCCCACGAATCTGGAATTTCAAACGGAATTTCATCGTCAATACAACGCTCAACGCCATTTGACTTCTCATAATAGGAATTATCCCTTCTGAAAATAACGGATTCATTCTTGTCTTTCTTTATTTTGCCTTCTTTAATCAAACGAGTCTTCTCTTCCCGGATTCGTTCCAATAGAGCACTTGCAGGTTCGTCTGATGGATCTTGTGGAACTAATTTTCCTTGAACAGCTTCCTGAAGAATGGATTTTTTTAGTTGTTCAGGAAATAATTTTTGCAGGAATTCTATCTCGGTATTCTTTTGATTGTATTCAACAATATTCGAATTAATATTTTCAATTTGGTAAATAATCCGTTTCTGTTCGGCTAATGGAGGAAGAGGAACAAAAAATTGCTCTAAACTTTTTGCAGCAAGATTAGGCTGCGCAGTACCGTTATCGAACTTTTTAATTTCATCAAAAAATAAAGGTGAATCTAAGTACATCATTATAAACTCGGACAGAATTTGTTCGTTGTACATAGACCTTAAAATAACCAAAGAAGATGCTATTGCGCCTTTATCAAAAGGAAATTTTCCATGTTTTCCTAATGATCCTCTAATGCATACAACAACATCATCCTTGATTAATTTACCGCTACCAAGCTTATCGTATTGTGCATCTGATAGGCAGAGCAAATTATCATCGTTAACTACAGATTTTCCATCTAGATTAACTGCACTAATAAAGGGTATCCCTTTGTTTGACAGAGTTGATTTTGCAGGATAATTCTTCCCCCGGTCTCCATTAATCACAGAAAAAATATTATTTAATCTAACCCATTCCCATGAATCGGGAATTTCAAAAGGCAACTGATCTTCAATACACTTAGGGGTTGCGTCTCCGAACTTCTCATAATGGAGATTATCGGAACTCTTGCAAAGTTACAGAACACTATATATTGTGGTATTTTGTATGGTTTTGTTACATATATTTAAACACCAAGCAAACACCATCCTTTTGCAGAAGTGCCGTACATCCGCGGTTTACGGGGCTTTCTGCGGTATATAAGTTTTCCTTCTCGATGAAACCTTTAATGTCTTTCATCAACCCGTAAACACCTTTAATGTCCTTCATCAACCCTTAAACACAAGGAGCACAGTTCAAAAGTAACGCTCCTCCATTCATAGATTACATCATCACAATTTCATTTCTCAAAATTTACTAGAACATATCAAACCAACACGACACACAAACTGCGACCACATTCTTAATCGAATACCGCTTTTCAGCAGAAACCAACCTCAAAATTATTTTAAAGCTATCCCCCAAACTTAAATCTTACGCACATTTAATAATCATATTTTATGCTAGCATGAAAACAATATAGCTCTGTTCAGGATCCTAAAGTAATGAAAAGAACCATACAATGATTTGAAATACACCACCAGGAATTAACTCCGCTCAGCAATAATACAATAGAGAACACGCTTAAGCTTTTTGATCAGGGAAAATATTCCGAAGCTCTTGACGGCTGTTTCAAATTTCTCCATACCGGAGATATCAGGATCTTGCTGACACTGGTGCAGATCTACCAGTACGGACTCGGTACCACCCTGAGTCTGAGTGAAGCTGAAAAATATCTGATCATGGCAGCGGCAAAGGATGTCACCGCCTGTTTTCAACTGGCTGAATGGTACGATCACGGAATCAGAGGCGAGCCTGACCACCAGAAAGCATATGACTATTACACCAAGGCGGCTCAGCAGCAGTACAACCCTGCGATGCTGAAACTGGCCGGCTATCTCAATGACGAAAAAGATCCTCAGTACAATCCTGAAGAAGCTTTCCACATATACAAAAGTATAGCCGACGACCGCTCCGAAATTTATCCGGAGGCATCCTATCAGACCGGACTGCACTATCTGAAGGGCAAAGGTGTGGAGAAAAACACCAAGGAGGCATTCAGATATATTTCCAATGCAGTAAGACACAACTACGCCCCGGCCATCTATCAGCTGGGACTTATGTATATAGACGGAGACGGAGTGGCACTTAATCAGGAAACAGCATTCAAGCTGATGAACCAGGCTGCATCCCTGAACTATCCGCTGGCACAGTACCAGCTAGGCAAGATGTACGAAGAGGCTATCGGCACCTTCCCTAACGGTCAGCGTGCCTACAACTGGTATTCCTTTGCCCTCAACCTCGGCTGTGAAAAGGCCGCGGCCCGCATGGCTTCAATGCTGCTTGACGGCACCATGGTATCAAAAGATTACGAGAAGGCATTTCTGCTGGTTTCAAACGGAGCATCCAACGGAGATCCGGAGTGCATGAGAGTACTCTCCCGCATCTACGGCGAAGGACTCGGGGTAAAGGAGGATCCGCTCAAATCCGCAGAACTTATCAAAAAAGCCGCGCAGTCAGGTTCAATCAAGGCACAGCGAATACTCGGACTTCTATATATGCTCGGACGCAACGAACACATTCCGCGCGATGTTGAAAAGGCGGTTGAATGGTACACCAGATCTGCCGAACAGGGGGATCAGAAAGCCCAGTACTATCTTGGAGTATTCTATTCCGACGGCAAGAAAATCCCGACCAACTACCCTCTGGCACAGAAATGGCTGACCAGACTTGCGGAAAACGGCCACCGTGAGGCGATGTACAATCTCGGCTATCTGTACGCCAACGCAAAACTTTCCGAAAAGCCCGACTATAAAAAGGCCCGCTACTATTATGTGGAGGCGGCGCATCTCGGACAGATCGACGCCCGCTTTGAACTTGCCAAACTGTATCACACCGGAGTTCCGGGACAGGATGAAAACGGAGAAAACTATTTTGAAAAGGATGATCAGCTGGCCTACTACTATGTCTATCTGATCCCCGATGAATATCCGAACAGGGAATATCCTGCGCTTCTGAAAGAAATCGAAGCGGCGATCACCCCGTCGGAAAAAGCCGATATTCAGCAGCAGGCAAGGATGCAGATGCTGAACCAGGTATCTGTGAAAATTCAGAGGAATACCTAAGCAATTTCAGGAAAATATGAAAAAAAAATTTAAACCGACTGCAGTACCGAAAAAAGAAAACAGCAGAACGTTCACCATCGATGAATGTCTGAAGCTGTTCGAAAAAAACAACTACAAACAGGCTTTCAGCAGACTGTCGGAAATTGCCGGACCGGAAAATCCCTACAGCTGCTATCTGATGTTCAAACTCTATTTCAACGGACTTGGCACCCCGAAAGATCTGCTCAAGGCCAAACAGTGGCTGATGATGGCGGCGGAGCGCGGCGAGCCGAATGCCGAATACAGCTATGCGATCTATTACGCACCGTACCAGAAGCAGTCAAATTTCGACTATCAGGAAAGTTTCAACTGGCTTAAAAAAGCGGCGGATCACGGTCATACCAGGGCGGCACTGGAACTTGCCAAACGGTATTTTTCCGGCAGAGGATGCGAACAGGATCAGAACAAAGCCCTGGAGCTGATTAAATCAGTATCTCAGCAGGATCCGCAGTACAATTTCAATGAAGAGGCCGGACAGTGCTACTACACCGCCCTCAGACTAAAAGAAGCCTACCCGTATCTCAAAGCGGCTTTCAATGAAGGCCGGTACGGCATCAGCGGTATTCTGGCCACCTATTACATGCGGGGAATAGAAGGGATACCGCAGGACGTGGAGCTTGCCTTCCGCATTCTCAAAAAAGGGGCGGACAACCGGGAGGGACTTTCCGAATATATCCTCGGCAGCCATTATAAATCAGAAAAGAACATCCGCCTTGCCATCAGATATTACCGCTCCGCCTATGAGCACAATCTGCTTGAGGCGGCCTATGAACTTGCCAACATAACCATGAAAGATCCGCTGCGCAGCTCTTCAGATGAAAAACAGTCGGTACGACTGCTGATCAAAGCGGCCCAGCTGCCGGTGGCCAATCATCTTGATGCCATTGCAGATCTCGGCTCCTGCTACTACTCGGGATGGGGGATTGAGCGTGACGGCAGAAAAGCGGTGCTTCATTTCAACATGGTGCTTGAATCGGTACCGGAACATCCGGTGGCACTGTTCGGACTGGCCAACTGCCATCTTAACGGTGTCGGAGTAGAGCGGGATGTCAACAAAGGGCTGGAGCTGATGATCAAAGCGGCGGAACTTAATACCATGCCGGCACAGCTGGAGCTGGCGAACATCTACCGCGAAGGGGAAATCACGGCAAAGGACGATCAGAAATATCTCCACTGGCTGGAACGGGCGGCACAGAACAACAGCGACAGGGCCAATTTCATACTCGGTGAACTGTATGAGGAAGGCACCGTTACCGCAAAAGATCCGCAGAAGGCACTGCAGTACTACACTGCCGCAGCAGGTCTTGCCCATATCGGCGCGCTGAAAAAATTATGCCGGATCTACCAGAACGGCACCTTGACCGGAGCTGATGAACTCAAATGTCTCTATTACAATGAACTGCTGGTGAACCTGTTCGGCGATAGACATCAGGAAACTGATTCATTCTCGGAAAAAATCATCAGTGAATATGTAAACGGCGATTCACCGCAGTCTGAACAGTTCATTAATGATTTACTTAATGATGTATATGAAATTATAATGAGGCGGTATGACGCAGATCTTCCGATGTACTGCGAAGAATGCCCGATCCTCAGATCTCATCTGTCAATGCGGGAGGAGGACGATCTGGAGCAGCTGCTCCCTGTAGACACCCTGGAATAATTTTATGAACAACCAGAAAGTATTTATACTGAATTCACCTGATGAAATCGATGAACAGCTAAAAGTAAGGCTGATCACCAACACCCTGGACGAACTTGTGATCAACTACAGTCTGTCGGTGGACATCAACCGGGAGAATTTCAGTGATTCACCTTTTTTTGCCCTCAAACCTCTGAGGCACGTCAGATTCAAAATTACCGCCGGGGAGAAATGCACCTCCCTCGCCGGACTGTTTGCCAACTGTGAAAATCTGCAGAGCTGTGAGCCGGTTGACGCCGGCAGGGTGACCGATCTGAGTTCGGCACTGAAAAACTGCCACAAACTCGAATCAATCCCCTTCACCGCCACCGGCGGGGTTAAAAATTTCAAGGGCTTCTGCGAATGCTGTTTCAGCCTGAAGAGCATCGGTGATCTCGACACCTCTTCGGCGGAGGATCTGTCCTTTGCCTTTTCCGCCTGCCGCTCCCTGCAGCAGATCCCGCAACTTGACACAACAAAGGCCACCACCATGGAATCAGCCTTTGACAACTGCTATGCACTGACTGAAGTGGCGCTGCTGGATACCTCATCCGTTACCAACATGAACAACTGCTTTTTAAGCTGCTGCAGCCTGCGTGAACTGCCGAAATTCCGCTTCACCAGTCTGGAAAGTGCGGTCAGCATGTGTGACAGCTGTGAACAGCTTAAAACCATCCCCCAGTGGGATCTGCGCCATGCAAAAAAACTCAACATGATGTTCATGGGATGCAGTTCACTGGAAAAGGTTCCGTCACTTGATTTAAGCGAAGCCACCGTTCTGTCCTATATGTTCGCCCACTGTGAAAATCTCGTCTCCGTGGGAGATCTGAAAGCAGGCCGGGCAAATGTTGCCGATCATATGTTCTGCGACTGCAAGAAGCTCGAACAGCTGCCGGCAATCGAGGGGCTGGGAACGGTTACAGATCTTACCGAATTTGCCGGGGACTGCCGCAGTCTGGTTCATGTTCCGATCTACGACACCGCATCCGTGCAGAATCTCAACCGCGCCTTCTGCAACTGCAGTTCGCTGATCAAATTTCCGCTGTGGAATACCGCCGGTGCCATCAACTTCAACAGTATGTTTGAAAACTGCACCAGTCTGACCGAAGTACCGGAGTTTGCCACCGACAGCGCCCAGCTTTATGACAATATGTTCAAAAACTGCACCGCGCTGAAACATAAACCTGAATTTTTTATTGCCTCAAAATTCAGGCGCTTCTAGAATACCGGAATACGGACACGGGGAAAATTTCCATGCGCAAATTCTGCAGATTTCTACTGATTATGACAGCACTGCTCTATGCCGTGCTGCCCTTCGAGTCGATCCTCAGCATGAAAATTGACAAGAACCGCTATTCACTGGTAATACCATGTCAGACCGATCGGGAAAAATGCTCACCGTACTTCCGCAATATGCTCAGATATCTGCGAACCTTCACCACCCGCTATAAAATCAGCCAGATCACCAACCGGGGGACAATCAAGGCGCTGTTCATAGAATTTGATGAAGGGGATTTATGCAGAAAATACCTGACCCGCGCGGTCCAAGATCTTAAATACCTGGATGTACACATCGAGCACAAGTTTAAAGATCAGAAAAACTACTGGCTTCTGTACAATCTCAACCACCGGATGATCATGGCCTGCATCAACTGACGCAGGGCCCTGCAGCACCGGTAGGGAAACTGATTATTTTGGCTCTGTAAATATTTTAACTAAAAAATCTGTATTAGGTCTAAAATACCAGTTTAGACCTAATACCTCAAATCTATAAGTTACAAACATACTAGGGAATTAGAGCTCCCATGACAATTCTAATTCGTCGACCCTCTGGCGATATTTTTCTGCAAGTGATGAATCCGGTTTAATTTCATCTTTGCCTTTTTCATATAAATCGGCAAGCTGTTCACATGCTGAGATATCGTCCAGATCGCATCCCTGTTTCAGGTAAAAAACAGCTTTTTGCAGATCCTTTTTGACTTTTTCGCCCTGAAAATAAATTTTTCCGATGTGTCCACAGGAAAAACCGTCTTTCAGTTGACAGGCTTTTAAGTACAGATTAAAAGAATCATGACCGTCACCTGAATGCAGTTCGTCGTATATGTCGGCAAGTTCAGCGCATGCAAGTGCATTGTCAAGTTCACAGCCTTTTTTTAAATATTTCTGAGCTTTTTCAGTTCTTTCCTGTTCACTGTAACTGATTTTCCATGCTGATCTGATAAAATAACCTGCTGCCTCACAGGCATTTTTGTTATTTCTGCTGCATAAGCTGTCAAGATAGGTTATTGCATCGACTGAGCATTTTTCAGTACAGATATATACTTCTTTTGGATCCGCTTCACAGCAGGATCCATCATATTTGAATAAATTTATTGTGGCTGAGCATCCGGTATCATTTTTAAGCTCACATGATTTTCGAAGGTAACTTAATGATTTTGCAAAATCAAGGACCATTCCTCCGTTGCTAGGCTGCTTGCCAAAGTGAAGTCCAAGGAGCAGACATGATTCGCTATGTGACATCTGGCAGGCTTTATTCAAAAATTTCTCAGCTTTGGAAAAATAATCTGTATCAAAAATCACATAAGAATCTGAAGTGAGTTTTTTTTCAGGTGCATGTGATTCAACACAAAAACTGTCCTTCACACAATAGTTTTGCGGTACAAGTGATACAGCTTTCTGATAACAGTCATCTGCATTACTGCAGTCATTGGAAACAGCAAAAACATATGTACTAAGACAGCTGAGAATAACTGCCGGAGTGAAAGATTTAAATTTCACAACTTGCCTCCTGAAAAATAGATGCGGTTAAAAATTGCGTATTAGGTCTTAAACCATAATTTTTAAACTGTTCTGTGTGGAATTATACCATCTAAAAGATGGTCGATTTCACACAATTTTTGCCTGTAAATTTTGCGAGATATACATCACATTCCGGCGTAAAAATATTTTTTTTGAAGGTATGTCGTAAATTGCCTCTAGCAAGCATTCTACGGCGATGTTTTTTTCTTTGATGGCAGTTTTGTCATTTTTTCACGTCAGCGCTCCCTATGAACAATATACAGGCATATACGGATCTTTTAGAGAGTCAGTGTTAGTAAAAACAGGAGTTTAAAAGCCCGAAAAAAAGTGTTTGGTATAATACTTACATAGCATAATATCAGCAATATCAAGGGTTGACGATGTCAAAGGAAGAGATTAAAGCTCAGTTTGATTCTGTAGTAGAGCAGTTAAATGGAGAATTATCCACACTGCC
>JAEEGG010015698.1_pt1 | contig 15859 bp, 14 predicted proteins | sample 9134161 | NCBI WGS metagenome assembly JAEEGG01 (sample SAMN16246543, study PRJNA631951) | gut metagenome | biome: gut microbiome; feature: rumen; material: CR-attached | host: Bos | place: Iran: Karaj | collected 2018-10
TAGGCCAAGTTCCTCCTTGTACACGTACCGATTTATCGGATGGACGCCGACCGTTGTCGAGGTTACCAAGGATGCGAAATATACTGCGAAGTACGATTCCACCATACACAAGTTTGATATCGTATTCAAGGATCGTCTCAACCATGAAGGCTTTATGGATAGTTTATTGACACTTTCGTATGTTTATGGGACAAAGGCCAGTGCAATTGATGTCCCTGCGCTTGCGGATACAACCGTGGGTAATTGTAAATTTAGCTTCAAGAAATGGGAGCCTGAAATTGCAGATGTGACGGCAGATGTGACGTACGAGGCGATATTTGATTCCGCCTGTGTAGACCCGCCGGTATCAAGCAGTTCTATGGCATCTAGTTCCTCTGCGAAGTCCAGCAGCTCTTCTGCGAAGTCTAGCAGCTCTTCTGCGAAGTCCAGCAGTTCTTCTGCGAAGTCTAGCAGTTCCTCTGCGGAGTCTAGTAGTTCTTCTGCGAAGTCCAGCAGCTCTTCTGCGAAGTCTAGCAGCTCTTCTGCGAAGTCCAGCAGTTCCTCTGCGAAGTCTAGCAGTTCCTCTGCGGAGTCTAGTAGTTCTTCTGCGAAGTCCAGCAGCTCTTCTGCGAAGTCTAGCAGTTCCTCTGCGAAGGGTGAAAACACTAGAATCGTGGCGGATAACTTGCCTGTGAATTTCAAGTTCGGGTTTGTACGCAATGTGCTCACTGTAGGTGTGCAGCATCCCTCCAATGTTCACATACAAGTATTTGATATGAGTGGACAGTTGCTGTATGACCATAGCGAATATGTTACAGGTTCAAGGGCGTTTAGCCTGAATTACCTAGAACAAGGCAACTACATCGTGCGTGTTTCGGATAAATCAGCCCAAAAGGTTGCCCGTGTAGTGATTCGCTAGTAAATCACTGGGTCTAAAGAAAAATCTCGCTCCAAAGGGGCGAGATTTTTTGTATAAGTTGAAATACTTTCGGAATTACTTCTTGAACTTCTTCAGAATCGCATCAGCCTTGCCGAACTGCTGCTTCACGGACTTGGGGCCCGTGCCGCCTTCGATGTTACGGCGGCTCACGCTATATTCGAAGGTGAGCGTCTTCTTCATCTGCTTGACGTTCGGGACGCCGGCGCTGGCCCAGGCCTCGTCGCTAAGGTCCGTGAATTCGAGGCCTTGGCGGGCGGCTTCGCCGACCAGGCTACCGACCACGTGGTGGGCATCGCGGAACGGCACGCCAGATTCGACCAGCAAGTCAGCGAGGTCGGTAGCCAGCAGCGCCGGCAGCATCTTCGCATGCATCTTGTCGAAGTTAAAGCGTGCACTTTCCAGAGCCTCCTTCATCACGCGGAGAATCACCTTCACGTTATGGACGGAGTCGAATACCGGTTCCTTGTCTTCTTGCAGGTCACGGCTGTAGCTGAGCGGGGCACCCTTCACCAGAGTGTAGAGCGCGCTGAAGTTGCCGAGCATGCGACCGGACTTTCCGCGGATAAGTTCCATGGAATCCGGGTTCTTCTTCTGCGGCATCATCGAGGAACCGCTTGAGAAGGCGTCGTGCAAGGTGAGGTAGCCGAATTCGCTGGTGCTCCAGTTCACGAAATCTTCGGCGTAGCGGCTCATGGTGTTCGCGATAATCGCGAGGTCGGCTTCGAATTCGAGCATCATGTCGCGGTGGCTTACCGCGTCGATGCTGTTCGGGCTCACGCCGTTGAATCCGAGTTCCTTTGCAACGAGGGCACGGTGATAGGGGAATGCGGAACCGGCCATGGCACCGCTACCGAGCGGAAGTTCGCTGTGCAGTTCCAGGAAGTTGTCGAGTCGCTTCACGTCGCGGCTCACGGCGAAGAACATGCTCATCAGGTAATGGCTGAAGTAGATGGGCTGTGCCTGCTGCAGGTGCGTGTAGCCCGGCATCATCTTGCCGAAGTATTTCTTGGCGAGGTCGAGAACCGTTTCCATCAAAGAAACTTCGAGGGCGCGGATTTCGGTGGCGCGGTGACGCATGTAAAGCTTGAAGTCGGTGCAAACCTGGTCGTTACGGCTGCGGCCCGTGTGAATCTTCTTGCCGAGGGCACCGATGCGTTCGGTGAGCACGCGTTCCACGGCCATGTGGATGTCTTCGTCAGATTCCTTCCACAGGTTCTTGCCGGCCTTGTAGTCCTTGAGGATGCTGGCCAAACCATCGCAAATCTTCTTGTAGTCGGCCTTGCTTAACACGCCGGATTCTACCAGGCCCTTGCCGTGGCCGATGCTGCCTTCGATGTCTTCCTCGATGAGTTCGGCGTCGAATTGCAGGCTGAAGCTCAGGTCCACCATGCTCTGCGCCATACCGCTAGCAAAACGGCCGGTCCACATGTTGGTCTGGGTGCCCTTCTTTTCAGTTTTCTTTGCGCTGGTCTTTGCCATTTTCAAATCCTTTTTGTTTTTTCGGATGCAAATTTAAAAAAATATGGGTGCCGCGACTATTGTTTATCGAGCAGTTTTTCCACTTCCGCGATAATCTTGTCGCGTTCGCCGCACCAGCTGGGGGCAAGGAGCATGTCGCTCGGGCTTTCGCCGCTGAAACGCTCGATGGCGGTATCTGGCCCGATAATTTTAATCATCTCGGCGACGGCGGCGCAATATTCCTCGAATTCCAACAGCTTGATTTCGCCTGCGGAAAAATCTTGTGCCATCACGGTGCCCGCGACGATGTGCAGCGGGTGGATTTTCACGGCGGCGAGGTGCAGGTCGTGGACGACGGTAGCCGTCTTCTTGAAGTCTTCCAGCGTTTCACCGGGGAGCCCGACAATCACGTGCGTGGTGACGGTGAGACCCGCCGCCTGGCAGCGCTTTACCGCATCCTCGAATTCTGCGAGGGTGTGCTTGCGGTTGATGGCGGCAAGCGTGAGGTCGTTTGCCGTCTGGAGCCCGATTTCCACGATAATCGGCTTCTTGCGGTTCAGTTCCGCGAGGTAGGCGATTTTCTCGTCTTCGAGGCAGTCCGGGCGCGTCCCTATGGCGAGTCCCGCGACTTCCTTGTGCTTGACAATCGGGTCGATTATCCCCTTCAGGTGCTCGAGCGGGGCGTGCGTGTTCGTGTACGGCTGCAGGTAGGCGAGGATGCCCGCGTTAGGGTACTTTTCACGTAACCTCGGCACGAACTTTTCGAGTTGTTCCTGGATGCTGACCTTCGCCTGGTCGAACACCGGGCTAAAACTGCGGTTATTGCAGTAGCTGCAGCCCGAGAATCCTTTGGTGCCGTCGAGGTTCGGGCAACTCATGCCGCCGTTCAGCGGGAGCTTTCTCACCTTGAGGTAGTTCGGGAATAGTTTGAGCAGTAAATCGCGGTAGGGTGTGTAGTGCATATCCCAAAAAATAGATTAAAGATGTAGAATAATCACATTTTTTTTCTATGTTTCCTATTGAATCTGGGTTTCAAGGAGAAATAAGATGCGTTTTCAAGCCAGTACTCTAATAATATCGCTTTCGCTAGCAATGTTTACGGCCTGCGGTGATGACGACTCTTTTATTCCGAGGCAGCGTGAACTCCCCGGCGAAGTGGCCGATATGGACGAATTGGAATCCTTCGTATGCAGTGATGAATTCAAGGGCGAGAGGGTCTATGTGGCAGACCTTGAGCGCAACTATGAATGCGATGGCGATAGATGGGTTAGGGTCGATGACGAGGAAACTTCTAGTTCGTCTTCTGCCAAGTCATCTTCCAGCGACATGTCCAGTTCTAGCAGCATCCGGAATTCTTCCAGTAGTATGCGGTCTTCTAGCAGTCAAGGATCTTCTAGCAGCGTTCCTTATAGCTCTGTCAGTTTCAATTTCACCAAGGACGAGGTGTTTAATCCGAACGTCCAGTATGGCGAACTGAAGGATGCCCGCGATGGGCATGTCTACAAGACGGTCACTGTCGGAAGGCAGGTCTGGATGGCGGAAGACCTTGCCTTCGAGTATGTGGTGAACGATGAACCCTTTGAGAATTACTGCGGCACGGACTCCTGCAAAATTTTAGGCCGTTATTATACCTGGGCTGCAGTTATGGATAGTGCCGGTATTTTTGGTACCGCGGGCAAGGGGTGTGGTATGGGCAATAAATGTTCGCCGGCATATCCGGCGCGGGGCATTTGCCCCGAAGGCTGGCACGTGCCGACAAATCAGGAATACAACAACTTGATACTTTATGCCGGTGGGTCTTATGAGGCTGCATTAAAGATAAAATCTCAAGTTGGATGGAAAGATTCCCTAAATTCGGACATCTATGGCCTGTCTTTCTTACCCGGTGGGCGAAGCACGGCGATAGGAAATATACAAGACATAAGTGAAACATTCTCGTGGACATCTACTGAATACGATGAGAAAATTGCTGCATGGTTTATTTTGTCGAGTCGTAGTGCCGGAATTGTCTATAACCATACCAAGAACATGGCGAACGCTGTCCGCTGTATCAAGGATACCCTGGTCGAAGATTCCTTCTATGATACCATTACCATAGCACAGCCCTGCAGGACGGAGCAGGAAGACAACTGCACTTATGGAGAATTTACCGACCCACGAGACAATCAGGTCTATAAAACGATAAAGATTGGTAATCAGGTCTGGTTTGCCGAGAACTTGAAGTACGAGACATCGATTAGCCGTTGTTACGCCAGCGATTGCGATTTATATGGCCGTTATTACCTATGGAGGGATATTGCGAACAATGGAGGAGATCTTTGCCCTGCTGGTTCGCACATGCCGTCTAAGGAAGAATGGGAAACTTTATTCTGGGCCGTCTCTGGAGCTAACGCATCTGGAGCGGCGCTGAAATCGTCTACCTGGCGAAAGAGAAAGGAAGTTGACCATTATGGTTTTTCGGCTTTGCCGGCTGGCGAGTTCTATGGGAGTTCGTGGGGGAATGGTAATACAGAAAACGCATACTTCTGGTCATCGACAAAAGGGGAGGAAGGTGTTTATAGGTTATCATTGTACGATGACAGCGATGTATGCTATTTAAAAGAGTTTAATTCATACTCACTCGACTATATGTATTCCATCCGTTGTATCGTGAATCCGGAATAGCGTTTAGATACACTTGATACACTTTGGCATTTCTGTGGACAATATTGTTCCTTACTGTAACCGAAAAAAGGCATTTTATAGGGGAGATGATGCCTAGCCATTATTATATTCTAGGCGAAACATTTTGGTGAATATGAGGTCCTTATGAATTTTTTGAATGCGAAATCCACGCTTGCTCTTACCGCTGCCCTGCTTGCCGCTCCGGCGCTTGCGCAGAACGTGCTCACGAACGGCGACATGTCGTATGGTGACGGCGGCTGGTACCTGTGGAATAACCCGGACGGCCCGGCGAAGGTGGACCTGCAGCTCGGTCAGCCCGGCCTCGGTGTGGATGGCTCCGAGGGCGTGAAGGTTACGGTGAAAGAACTTCCGAACCCCAGTTGGGGCCTGCAGCTGCAGCCCCCCAAGTGGCTCGCCGATTCCGCCTACTATACGCTTACGTTCAAGGCGAAGGGTAACATGCCTATTAACGCCATCGTGCAGGGAGGCGCTCCCGACTGGCGCCAGAAGGAAAGCGCGTCCTTCATGCTCACCAATGAATGGAAAACCTATTCCATGACCTTCCTTGCCGACCAGAAGGGCTACGGCCTCAACAACGTCACGTTCCATGTGGGCCTCGCGAAGGGCTGGATGCAGATGGACGACGTGGAAATCGAGAAGGTGGAAGGCCTTGACGACATGACCTGGTACAACAATTCCGCCGCCCGTATCGACAGCCTCCGCAAAAAGGAACTGACCGTGAAGGCCGCCCCGGGGGCGCAGGTGAAGGTGGAACTCATGCGCCACGCTTTCCCCTTCGGTACGGCTCTCGCGCTATACCCGAGCAAGGACAGCGTGGAGACCTGGTATAGGAAGACCGCCAACAAGTACTTCTGGTACGGCGTGCCCGAGAACCAGTTCAAGTGGCCGGATTACGAACCCAAGAAGGGCAAGATCCGCCGCGACGAATTCAAGCAGTACCTCGACTACGTGGATGCCTACAAGTGGGGCTTCCGCGCCCATACGCTCGTGTGGGGGCACCAGGGCTACGGCTTCGACAAGCATTTCAGCAACCAGGGCAACTGCAAGGACATCTCGAACAAGATCAAGGACCGCATCACCCGCGACGTGAAGGAATACAAGGGCCGCATCAAGGAATACGACGTGTGGAACGAGGCTTTCCACGAGCCGTTTATCTTCAACAAGTGCGGTTGGGACCTGCTGGATAGCGCCCATGTGTGGGCTCACCGCGCCGACCCGGATGCACGCCTCTTTATCAACGAGTACAACGTTGTGGCCGCTGGCGAAACCGAGCGCCTCTACGACATCGTGAAGGGAATGCTCGACCGCAAGGTGCCCGTACACGGCATCGGCGTGCAGTGCCACTTCGGTGACCGCCAGCTGAACCCGAACTTCATCAAGAAGCGCCTTGACAGGCTCGGCTCGCTCGGGCTCCCCATCAAGATTACCGAGCTTGACTTTGGTGACTGGCAGAAGGGCATGTACTTCGGCGAAGACGAACAGGCCCGCCGCTACGAGATGGTCCTGCGCATCGCCTTCAGCCACCCGGCCGTGGAAGGCATTGTGCTGTGGGGCTTCTGGGATGGCCGCCACTGGGTCAAGAACGGCGGTATTGTTGCCATGGACGGGCGCGAGAAGCCTGCCGCCAAGCTAATCTACGACCTGTGGCACAAGGTGTGGACCACCAACGGCACGTTCAAGGCAGACGAGAACGGCGTCGTGAAGTTCCGCGGTTACCCCGGCAAGTACAAGGTAACCGTCGACGGCAAGAGCGAAATGGTCGATCTCAGATAAAACTATATTTCCCGGTATGAAAAAATCTCTACCGGGTATTTTGTGTTTGCTCGCCATGCCCTGTAGCATCCTCATTTTCGTGAAGGTGCAGGCCTTGTCGGGCGATTTGCTTGCGCTCCTTGCCGCAGTGCTTTTCTACATCGCAGTCATTGTCGTTTGCGCGCTCGTGTTCAATAAGCCGGACCCGCGCAACGTGCCTATGGAGCACCCGATTATAAAGGATGGCAAGGATGATGAGCCGAAGGAGGGTGAGTAATGTCTATCGAAGATCGTTCTACGCTTGTTTTTGCGACCGGGGTTGGCCGTGTCAAGGAAGAAAAGCCCAAGGCGGAACGCCCTCAGGGTGACGGAGTCGTGCGCATCCAGTTGAAGCGCCTCGGTGGCGGCAAGATGGCGAGCGTCGTTACGGGAATCCCGCTCGACGAGGATGAACTGAAGGACTTGGCCCGCACGCTCAAGCAGAAGTGCGGGGTGGGAGGCTCCGTAAAGGATTTCAATATCGAAATTCAGGGCGATAAACGTAATATTTTGAAAACAGAACTTGAAAAGAAGGGCTATACCGTCAAACTCTCGGGCGGTTAATTCGTTCGAATCGGCCATTCGCACTCTTTTTTTTGAAAAGTTGTCTATATTTAAGGCGTATAGGGAAATGAAAAATGAGAATACGCCTGTTTAAAACTGTTTTTGCTACTGTTTCGGTGTTATCCGTTCTTGCTTCTGCGCAGGAACTCTCGCCGAAGTATTTCGATTGCTGGATGGAAAACGTTGCCCACGTAGATGCCTCCGAAATCTCGCGCCTGGGTATCAAGACCTACGGTGACGGCTGGATTTGCGGATGCTTCAATGTGGAAGAAACTGAAGGCGTGGACTGGCAGGAAGGCGAAATCCTCACGAAGGTGAACAAGGTCTGGGATTTGCCGCAGTACGAGATTCTCCCGTGCCGCGCCAAGGACTGCAGTGACACAAGCGAAACCTACCAGAAGAGCCTTGACCTGTGCGTCGACCACCTGAACAATAGCGGGTTTACGCTTTCCGCCTTTGCGGATTCTGGCAAGGTACATGACGCCATCGCGCAGACTTTCCCCGATTCCAAGAAAAAGCCTTCCAAGAAGGATGACGATTCCAACCTGACCGATTTCGGCAAGTATTTCCAGGACCACAAGGCAAAAGCCGACAGCGTTCTCTGCTTCTTCCAGTATCATGAACGTCCGGGTACGGAACGCTTCCTCGACTGGGACAAGAAGGGCGTGTTCAGTATTTCCGGCTTGCCCGAGAAGCTTTTGCCCGAGTCCATCGGTAGTTTCCCCGACTACAGCGACGTGCGTTGCAAGGACGGCAATACGTGGACGGGCTTTCTCGTGAACGGCTATGTCGAGAATATCATGAATGTCGATGGGGAAGGCAAGTTCCACGGCCGAGAAACCGGCTTTGGCAACGACCTTACGCTTCCGGTTCGCCAGGGCAAGGACTTTGGCAAGGTGCTCTACACAGTCGATTACGTGCATGGCGTAAAGAATGGCACGGCCAAGTTCTACCGCTATAGCGCGATGGACAACATTGCGGTAACCGACAAGAAACTGAAGAAGAAACTCGAGAAGTACTACTTCTTGCACCTGGAAGTGCCTTACAGGAAAGGCGCTGTCCACGGCATGGTGAACATGTTCTCGCACAAGGGATTCCTTATGGCCGAAATCCCGTACTGGAACAACGAGATTCACGGACGCGTGGTGGTGCACTACCCGTTTGTCGAAGACGTGAAGGCGATTGAGGCTGCCGACAAGAAGGAAATGAAGCGCATCTCCAAGATCAAGAAGAAGAAGGACAAGGAAGAGGCCCTGGAAGCTTTCCAGAAGATGAAGGAAGAGCGCGAGAAGAACAAGCCGAAGGACAAGGTCACGATTGACTACAAGAAGGGCAAGCTCAATGGCCCGAACGACCTCGGGTATTCCTTCGGTAACTACCGCGACGGCAAGCTCGACGGCAAGTACATGACGTTCACGGTAAAGGAAACCTGCTACGACTGGATTCCGGTGAACGGTCAGGAAGGTTTGGATTCTACGACTACAAACAAGGTCTGCTTGACTGAGAAGCAGGACAAGAAGAGCTGGGGCACGTTCCGTAACGGCGAACTCCAGGGCCTGATTGAATGCGCGAACGGTATCAAGGGCAAGGAGAACGTGGACTGCGACCACGCTTACTAGGCGGACTTTCGCTCCGATGACAAAACGGGCGCTTTTAGTTATATTTGTCGCGAACTTGAAAGACCGCAAGGCCTGAAGGTTGCATGCCTGGTTAGTTTAACAGGATAAAACGCGTCCCTCCTAAGGATGAGCTCCGCGTTCGAGTCGCGGACCGGGTATTACGCTGGCGGATAACTCCGCCAGCGATTCTTTTTTGCTACGTCATCCCCGACTTGGTCGGGGATCTCCTTTGCATTTTTGTAACTTTACATCGTGAATAAAAAGTACGTTGCAATTGTCGTCCTGTTCGGGATTTTGCTCCTGCTTCCGTTTACGGTGCAGGCCGTCGCCGACCTGCGTGGCGATAAACGGTTTGTTTCCTTCGACATCTTTAAGGACATTGTCTATACCCCATTCGTGCGGGAATCTAATATGACTGCGGGGGCGATGCGCCTGGATAGCGCTTGGCGTGCTGCGCGCGAAGCCATTGCGGGTGGCGCGGAGACTGTGGATGCGCTGGAACCCGTAATCGGGGCCCTTTCCGACTTGGAGGCGGTCGCGCTGACCGTCAATGCGTATGCGCAGCTCGATACTGCGGAGGCGGGCTACAAGCTGCTCAAGCAGGCGGACACGTTGCTTGCTAGCCTCGAGGATGAACCCGAGAACTTCAAGGCGGCTGATTCCACCCTGAAGGCGGTCGTGGGCGAGTTCGGGCATTTCTCGGTTGTGCGGGCAATTTCGGGCATCAAGCATTACGGCGTATGGACGAGCCGCTACCTGCGGGCTTTCGAGAAGAAGGTGGAAGACGAGAATGCGCTGGTGCTTGCGGTACGCCCGCGTTACCAGCTTGCGGTATGGAACATCTTCAATGACCCGGGCGAGAAGGTGGTGCTCGGTGCAGGTGAGGGGCGCTGGCTTTTCTACCGGCAGGATGTGGAATTCCTGGTGCAACCGTCCCCGCTGGATGAGCGCAGTGCGAAACTTGATAACCCGGTGCAGGCGATTCTCCGGTTCCGCGACCAGCTGAAGGCGAAAGGCGTGGAACTCCTTGTGGTGGTTACTCCGGGCAAGCCGAGCATCTATCCCGAAAGGCTGACCGGCGCATCTCCGGTCGCAGGCATTAACGGCGCGGACATATCTCGGGGCGCAACTGCCGCGGGTCACGGCAAGTCGATTCTCGATTCGCTCGCTCGCCTCGGGCTCCATACGGTGGATTTGTATACGCCACTCCTTGCCGCGAAGGCCGATGATGCGACTCTCGGGCCGCTCTACCTGAACGATGACACGCATTGGACTCCGCGCGGAGCAGAACTTGCCGCAGGCGTGATTGCAGGCAAGGTGCGCGAGATGGTGGAGGCGGGAGTCGTGGATATCGGTGAGCCATCTATGGAATACGTCGCGTCTGATTCCGTGGCCGACCGCATGGGAGATATTGGCGAGATGAGCGGGCTCAACAAGTTCGGCGTGTTCAAGACGCAACGCGTGATTGGACATGTCATTTCGCAGCAAGAGGTCTCAGAACGTGCGCAAACTTTGGACAGCACGGAAACGCCCGCAAATTCGCTTGTCGATTCGGCGGCCGTGCAAGAAGCCATCGCCTACGATACGGTCAGGACGCCTTTCAAAGATGATTTCCGCAACTCCAAAATCTTGATTCTCGGGGACAGCTTCAGCCGCATTTACCAGACGGATTCGCCCGTGAACGCCGGCTGGATTGCGCATTTCGCGAAGGAAATGGGAAGGCCTGTCGCAAGCATCGTGAGCGATGGCGGCGCCTCAACGCTTGTGCGCGAGAAACTCGCCCGCAAGGCCGGCGTGCTTAAGGGCAAAAAGCTTTTGATCTGGGAATTTGTGGAACGCGACCTCCGCTTTGGTGCGGAAGGCTGGAAAGAGGTTGATTTCTAATGGCAAGGCATGGAACCCCCACTCCGGGGCAGGCAATTCTGGAAGGTATCGAGTGGCTCAAGATGGACAAGGCCGAATTTGCGCGCCGCATCGGGGTCCCGATGGAATCGCTCGAGGGCCTGATTGCAGGGACCATCGAGATTACTCGTGAACTTGCCGAATCACTTGAGTCCGTCACGGGGAGCCCTGCCGCCTACTGGCGTATGCTCGCCAGTAAGGCAAAGAAGGTTTGATATGAATATCATTGACGCAGTTTCTTGTATGTGTGACCTCGCGAAGGGCGAGGCGGAACAGTTTGACGTAATCGCCTCCAATTCCCATTCCGAGGGTCTCTCTGTTTTCCAGGGGCAGGTGCAGAATACCGAGATTTCTGATTCTGTGGGGCTGGGCCTGCGCGTCATCAAGGATGGCCGTCCGGGCTATGCGCATACCGAACGCCTTACCAGGGATGCAATTGCACAGACCATCAAGGATGCGGTTTGCCACACGCAGTGGACCGAGAAGATTGATATTGAATTGCCGGGGCCTGTCGATGTGCCTGCGGGCCAGCCGAATTATAATCCCGAACTCGAGAGTCTCTCGCTTTCGCAGATAAAGGACTGCTGCATAGATCTGGAGAAGGCGACCTTCGCGAAGTCGAAGGAAATTGAGAATATCCCGTACCTGGGTGGCGATACCAATAGCGAGACGTTTGTTATCGCGAACAGCAAGGGCGCGCTTTATACCATCCAGTCGAACTACGTGTCTGTCGGTGCGGGTGCGGTCGCAAGCCGTGACGGCGTGAAGAAACTTGGCAATTTCGTGAAGTCTGGCCGCGACTGGAAGGAATTTACCGTAGAGGAGATTGCCTCCCGCACGGCGGAATATTCTACCGAACTTTTTGGCGCGAAGAAGATTGAAGGCGGAAACATTCCCGTTATTTTCTCGGAGCGTGTTGCCTCGAGGTTCCTGGCGATGTACCTCAATCCCTTTGTTGCGGAAGCGATGCAGAAGGGGATGTCGCGCCTTGTGGGCAAGGAAGGCACAAAGATTGCAAGTGAAGCGTTCTCTATCTGGAGTGACCCGCAGGGTGAAATGTTCCAGCACAAGAATTTCGTAGATTCGGAAGGCGTACCCGCACAATGCTTGAAAGTGGTTGATAACGGAATCTTCAGTTCTGCACTCTACAACCTGGAAACGGCATCCAAGGCTGGCCGCAAGTCTACCGGTAACGGAATTCGCGGCTTTGGTTCCAAGATGTCGACGGCGTTCTTTAATCTGCTGGTTCCCGCGGGCGACAAGACTACGGCGGAACTCCTGAAGTTGTTCCCCAAGTGCCTGCTGGTTGCCCGCCTGGAAGGCAATTCCGGCTGCAATGCGGTCTCGGGCGAACTGAGCATCGGTGCGCACGGATTCTGGTGCGAAAACGGGGTGATCCAGCACCCGGTCGATGGCGTGACGCTCTCCGGCAATTTCTTCGATATTATCCAGAACATTGTCGCCGTCGGGAACGAATACTACAATCCCTTCTCGAACTACAAGGTGCCCGCGCTCGCGATTAGCGAGCTATCTGTTAGCTGCTAATGCGTAAAACGAGAATAGATTCCGTTTTACTTGTTGTTCAAGATACTGTCCTTGATTTCAATTGCCCTGTCGGCGATTTTGGAACCTTGTTCTTCGGCTACGTCACCAACGCCCTTTGCAGCCTCTATGGCGATATCGGCTGTTGCTGTTGCGGCATCGATTGCCATCTCTCCGGCAAGCTTGCCCGCTGATCGGGCGGTATTTCTGGCGGCTTCTTTAGTTTCTTCCCTGCATGCAGCCAGTACTAGGAGGCTAAGAAGCAAGATGAATGTAATAGAAACTTTTTTCATAGCAGTATCTCCTGGTAAAATGAATCCTTAAAGAAATATATCTTTTTTACGAAGCTTTTTTTTGCTTCTGCCTATAAATCAGGATGATTAGCCATACAAGTCCAGTAATGAACATGAGGCTGCAGAGCGTCTGCCCGCGGCTCATGCCGAATAGGTCGATGCGCCCCAGGTGGGCATCGGGCCTGCGGAAGAATTCGATAAAGAAGCGGAATATGCCGTAGCCCATCAGGTAGAGGCAGGGCATTTTGTCGCGCAATAGCGGAATGCGTCTCAGGTTATAGAGAACCGCAAACAGGATGATTCCCTCGAAGCACATTTCGTAGAGCTGGCTCGGATGGTGAAGAATCGGGTTCGTGATGGGGCTGTCGTGGGCAAGCGGGAAGAACATGCCGATAGGGCTTGTGGTCACCTCGCCAAAAAGTTCTCCGTTGATGAAGTTGCCCCATCGTCCCCAGGTATAGGCGAGCGGGGCAGCAAGGAAACTCAGGTTGAGCGTTTTCCACACGTCCATCTTGTTGCGTTTCATTCCGATAATCGCAAAGATGGTGCCGAGAATCATGCCGCCATGGTAGCTCATGCCTGCAATGCCCGTAAAGTGCCACCCGAGTGCGTCGTGGGTGAGGGGAATGATTATTTCGAGCGGGTTTGCGAGGTAATAGCCCGGTTTGTAGAAGAAAACGTACCCGAGTCGCGCACCGATGAGGATGCCCGCGATGGCCCACATGAACAGGTTGTCGAACTGCTCCTTGGTGTACCCGAGATTTTCCTTCGAGTTGATTTTCCACATGGTAAAGTATGCGGTGACGAACGCGAAAATGTACATCACGCCGTACCAGTGGACCGGGAAGTTCATGAGGGGAATTGTAAATGCGATTCCGTCAAAGTAGGTCGGTATAAGGTTCCACCAGGAAGGTTCCATTTTGTCCTCGCTTTTAGTTTGTCTGCCACAATTTCTGGTGTGCCCAGTAGTTCATTATCATCGCCGCCACCTGGCATGCGGGCTGCGAGCGGTAGCCCTGCAGGTCGTGGACCTGCATGATTACTACGATAATCGCCTTCTTGGGGTCATCCTTCGACTGTGCAAATCCCATAAACCATTCGTATCGTCCGTTCGGGTCGTTACCGTCGAGCGAACCCGTCTTGCCGCCAATGTTTAGGGCGTTGAAATTCTTGCGGGCCATATTCTTGGTCGATATGTGCTTCCTTGCGGTTCCGTTCGTGACGGAGCGAAGCATGGCGGCGCGTAGCCCGTAGTACGTGTTCTCGCTGAACTTGCCTACGTCAAGAGCGATGCGCTGCTTGGGGGCGATGCCTTCGAGGTCTTTCGCCCACGGGATCTCGAGAGGTTTCTTGGCGAGTATGGAACGCACCTGCGCGGCCGCTAGGAGGGGAGAGAGGGTTGTCGACTGGATAAACCCGCAGCTCACTTCGGCAAGCCCGTATCCGGAATCGGGAGGTGCATAGTTCGAGCGCCCGGGGAGGCCGCCGGGGAAGTTCGTGTTGTAGCCGAGCATCTTTGCCGCGTCGCGCAGGCGCTTCGCCCCGACGTTCAGGCCGATGATGCCGAGCGGCGGGTTTGCGGATTTCGCATAGGCGTCCTGCAGTTCAATGGTCGGGCCCGCATAGTTTTCGGGCTCGCGCAGCTGGTTCTTGTACAGCGTGTGGTGCGCGCCTCTGTCGGGTATCGGCGAGTTGAGCGAGTAGCGGTTGCTTTCCATGGCGGCGGCAATCGTGACGGTCTTTGCGAGCGATGCTGCGGGGAAGGTGTTGCGCGAGATGTAATCCGGCGCATTCTGCACCTTGTAATCCTTGGTTTCTCCCCAGGCAATGATTTCGTTGCTGTTTGGTTCCACCACAAGAATCGCGCTGTGCATGGGCTTGAAGCGCCGGAGCATGTTGTCGATTTTCTCGGCGAGGAACACGTCCTTCTGGTTCTTGATATGCACGGAATCAACAATTTCTACCTCGGGCGGATTTTCCGGGGTGACCGCAGCGGTTACGGCTGCCTGCGTGTTCTCTAGGTCTTCCTTCCTTTCGGATTCCTTCGAGACTGCTTCCGCTGATGCCTTTGCTTCGCTGATAAGGCTATCCGCTGCGGATTCAGTTAATGTATCATTGGGTTCCGCCGCAGGATCATTGCCGTTTACGACGAATCCTGTCGGCCGCGTCGCCTGTCCGCTGCTCTTGTATATGCACGAACCAATCAGGGCGCAGACAGCAACAAAAATGGCGATAGCGATGCAACGGTTACGTAATCTCTTCTTGTAGGGGAGTCGATTCTGGGGGTCGTAATAATATTTCATCGATTTACTTGAAAATAGTCTTGCGGTAGTAGGCGAGCTCGGCGATGCTCTCGCGGATGTCGTTCAGGGCCTCGTGGCGTTTTTCCTTCTGGAATTCGGCAAGTTGTGGGTACCAGCGGAAGGAGAGTTCCTTGATGGAACTGACGTCTATATTCCTGTAGCAAAGCCAGATCGATATTTCGGGCATGTACTTGTACAAGAAACGCCTGTCCTGAGTGATGGAGTTGCCACACAGCACGTTCTTTGTCTTTTCGGTAAATGGCTTGATAAAGTCGAGCGTTACCTTTTCGGCGTCGGCGGTGGAGTACTGCGAATGCCTGCAGCGTTCTACAAGACCGCTCGCCGTATGGTGCTTGGTATTCCATTCGTCCATGGATTCAAAGACGTTCTCTCCCTGGTGTATGGCTATGACAGGACCTTCGGCCAGAATATTGAGCTCCGCATCGGTAACGATGGTCGCGACCTCCAGGATAACGTCCTTTTCGGGATCGAGCCCGGACATTTCCAGATCCATCCAAACCAGGTTTCTAGAACTTTTCTTTTTTGTCATACCGGGGTAAATTTAGTTTTTTGTACCGACGTGTAAATTTGTCAAAATAATTTTGGACGTTTTGTCCGCCTATTTTTACGCTTTGTCAAACTTCGGTGCTGATGAGAAATAAAACACTTTTATGTAAGAAAATTATTTGCTATATTCGCCACGTTAATTTGTTACACACAGGAATACACTATGGAAGAAGTAGTAATTACCGGTATGGGCTGCGTTTCGGCCCTTGGAAATTC
>JAEEGG010015699.1_pt1 | contig 15858 bp, 10 predicted proteins | sample 9134161 | NCBI WGS metagenome assembly JAEEGG01 (sample SAMN16246543, study PRJNA631951) | gut metagenome | biome: gut microbiome; feature: rumen; material: CR-attached | host: Bos | place: Iran: Karaj | collected 2018-10
ATAGAGACTAGCGTCTATCTGCCCCTGATGCGAGTACATGGCTATATGAGCGACACAGAGCCCTGGAACTACGGTCCTGAGGCACAGGCCATCATCACCGAGTGCCTGAAGGAGCGCTACCGCCTGCTGCCCTACATCAAGCAGTGTGCCGAGCGCGTCTCCACCGAGGGCTATACCCTGATGCGCCCCCTCGTCTTCGACTTTGCCGACGACCCCGAAGCCCTCAAGCAGAAGTACGAGTACATGTTCGGCCCCGAACTGCTCATCAGCCCTGTCACAGAGTCAGGCGTCACCGAGTGGACCACCTATCTGCCCAAGAACGAAGGAGGCTGGAGCGACTATCACACAGGCCAGCACTACGATGGCGGCCAGTATGTGACCACACCCGTCAATAAGACTAACATTCCCGTTTTCATACGCAAATAACAAACCAAAGACAACTAACTTATGAGTAAGAGAAGACTTTTATGTGCAGTCGTAGCTGCAATGACCGCCCTGAGTGTTCAGGCTGGCGGGCCGTCGAAGAAGTACCAGAACTTCAAGGTATCGTCCTATATCCGTGCCCAGGATGTGGCGCGCATGGCCGACGATAAGTTCCTGAACGACACCTGGCAGACAGTCAGCTCTCAGGTCGACCTCGACAAGATTTACCTCGAGACCCACCGCGATGCCTTCACCGTCGACGAGAAGACCATGACGAAGGTCAAGAAGTTCTTCCTCTCGAAAGGACTGGAGGTGGGAGGCGGTATTACCTATACACGCTCCGAGCCCACCGACTTCGAGACCTACAGCTATGCCCGTGAGAACGAGCGTCAGCAGGTGAAAGAGGTGGCTGAGTACACGGCAAAGCTCTTCGACGACTTCATCCTCGACGACTTCTTCTTCATCGACCTGAAGAACGACGACGAGATAGCCGCCAAGGAGAAGAGCGGCAAGAGCTGGACGGAATACCGACTGCGCCTCATGGCCGATGCTGGTCGCGAACTCGTGGTCAATCCCGCCAAGAAGGTCAATCCCAAGGTGAAGGTCATCATCAAGTACCCCAACTGGTACGACCACTTCCACGGCCTCGGATTCAACCTCGAGGAAGAGCCCCTCTACTTCGACGGTCTCTGGACGGGTACGGAGACCCGTGACCCAGGGTCAGCCCAGCACCTGCAGAACTACCTCAGCTATAACATCGTGCGCTATTTCGACAACATCGCCCCAGGCAAGAACGGTGGCGGATGGGTCGATGCAGGAGGCATCCACATGAGCATGGACCGCTATGCCGAACAGCTCCACCTGACCATGCTCTCCAAAACCCCAGAGATCATCCTCTGGAACTACATGCAGCTCTACGAGGTGAAGATCGCTCCACAGATGCGCGCCAAGTGGCAGGAGGCTGGCGTCAGCTTCAACTACGACGAGATGACGGCCCCCTTCACCAAGAACGGACAGACCGTCACCCCGTCGACGATGGCACGCTTTGCCGACGTCACCCTGCACCAGACGGACCAGCTCGTAGGCAAGCTCGGCAACCCCATCGGACTCGCCTCCTATAAGCCCTATCACTCCTCGGGCGAGGACTTCCTGCAGAACTACCTCGGCATGATCGGACTGCCCATGGACATGTATCCCCAGTGGCAGGAGCGCCAGCAGATCCTGCTCACCCAGCAGGCATCCAAGGATCCTGACATCGTCGGGAAGATCAAGGACCAGCTCCGCAAGGGCGGCGATGTCATCATCACCACAGGCCTGCTGAAAGCCATCAAGGACCAGCTGGCCGACGTGTGCGAGCTCTACTGCGGCGACCTGAAGGCCATCGTCAGCGACTTCGGCTTCTCAGGCAAGTCCGAGCGCGAGTTCATCATCCCACAGGTGAAATACTTCACCAACGATGCCTGGGAGGTTGTCAGCGCAGGCCGTCCACTCAACGGCGGCGTCTCAGGCTATCCCATCCTCCTGCGCGACACCTATTCCAAGGGCATGCTCTTCGTCCTCACCATCCCCGACGACTTCGGCAACCTCTACGACTATCCCGCAGGCGCCCTGAATGTCATCCGACGTGCCATGAGCAAGGATGTGGGAGCCTATATCGAAGGACCCTCGAAGGTCGCCCTCTTCCCCTACGACAACAAGACCCTGGTGGTCGAGAACTTCAACGACGAGGCCGTCACCCTGCGCGTGGTCATCAACAGCAAGGTGGGCGCCCTGCGCAACCTCCTCACAGGCGACCAGCTGAAACCCGCTGACATCAAGCCCCTGACGGGATTCTTCAGATACAACCGTTTCTTCGGCTATCCCGACGGCTCCACGGTCTTCGACCTCCAACTCCCCGCCCACAGCTACATCGGATTAGGCTATTAAGCGATGGAGAGACGCATCATTACCATCCTCGACGGCTTCACTGCCGACCTCAGCGAACGGGAGACAAAAAAGACGGGAGATTGGGGAGACAGAGGAGATAAAAAAAGAGGGAATAAACTAAAAGGAAGCGCCCGATGGGCACTTCCTTAATGTTTTTGATCAACTACCAGTATCAAAACCAGTCTGCGTTGTGCTTACAAGGATGGTACCGATTGTCGTTCCGTTGTTCGATACGACAAGCTGGTGGTTTGTGGCACTGCAAACGAATGTAAGCTGTGCAGATTCAGGATCGTAATTGATGCTGTTGATAGCATTGGCGGAGTCAGCACCGTTGGAATCTACGAAGTCAGCCGAAGTCAGCTCATCAAGGTTTTCACCTACCAGATACAGCGTGTAGCTGCTGGATGACTGAGTAACGACGGTCTCCAGACTCTGCGTTGCAGCAGTGGCAGAATCCTTCTTGTAACCAGTCAATGTGACCGTAGGAACGACGGTAACCAACGAAGCCGTGAAAATGAACTCACCTCCCCAAGCGATCTTGAAGTCACCCTCCTGAGCATTGTTGATAGTTGCTGCAATCATCGTGTTGCTCTGAGAGGTGATATTGATTGTGGAGCCTGCGGGCAGGGTGAAATCTGCGGCAGAGAGGTTGGTAAGACCTGTTCCGGCAATCTGGATGTTATAGTTGCTACCAGCCGTGATGTTGGTAGAACCACCATTCACGAGTGCGTCACCGTTGGCAGTGACAGAGCTGACAACCACGTTGGTGGCTTCACCAAAAGACATGTTGTACGTGCTGGCTGCATGGGTGTCGTCCTTCACGCTGACGGGGTAGTTACCCGTAGCGGCAGGCGTGAAATTGACAGTCAGATAGGTGTCGCTGACTGCACTGGGGGTGACAGTCGTCTCGCCAATCTTCACCTCGGTGGCATTCTGGAGGTTGAAACCCCAGATACGGATCTTCTTGACTACACCAGCCTCGAATTTCACGGTTGCCCCAGGAGCCACTGCGGCATCATCGACAGACACGGCAGAAATCTGCGGACCCTCAGCAAGTGCAGCGAAGCTGCGCTCAACGATGATGTTCTGATCTCGGTCAACCACCTGAACCTTCTTCAGAGCCACAACCTCGGGATGGAAGGCCAGCTCCTTCTTCAGGTAAACGCGAATCTGCCCGTACTGCTGATTGAGAATGGCACCTGAAGGATCACCCATCACCACGGTGTTGCCCTCGGCATCATAGCCCTCCAGCTTGATTGGCAGAGCTCCGATGAAGTCCTTCGACAAACGTGTACCGTGAATAACCAACGTCTCGACAGGATCGGGCACGGCATAAGCGCGACCTGCATTCAGACCAATGACCTGTGAACCACGGGCGAAGTTCATGCTGCGAACGCTGATGACACCCTGTGCGGTATAATCATCCTCATTGACAGTGGTGGTGATGCCCGTATTGGCGATCATCTGCTTCAGCTCCGTGTCAGGGAGGAAACGGATCATGACGTTGCGCAGGTTCTGCGAGAAGTTCGCTGTGAACTCGCTTTCGTCGGTTGCCGACTTGGCGCGAACGCCGATAGAGAACGTACCCAGATTAGGAATCTGAACGGAGTGTCCGTTAAGTACGAAGTAGTTCATGGCATCAAACAAGGCTTCCATAGCCATTTCGATGCTCGATTCGGGAACGGCGGCAGCCTTGGCTGCGTAAGCGATGATGGCATCATAAGCGATGGTGCTGTAACGCTCTGCCTGTCCTACAAGCTTTTCGGTTCCATTGAAGGCGATACGACGCCCCTTGTAACCAATGTTGATTTGTCCTTTCTTAACCATAACGCAAAATATTTAAAGGTTAAACTTCAGTCTCGATGCGCATGGCTGCGATAGCATCCTTGATCTCCTTCGAAGGAGTGAAGCCGATCGTTACACGCTTAACGAGATTAGCACTGACTTCCTCTGCGTCGGTAGCTGCCTTCTGGGAGCTTCGAACACCAAGGATACCGAATTTGCCCAGGTCAACATGGTGGCCATTGAGCACGAAATAAGAGATCGCCTCGCGCATTGCCAGCGTGCAAGCACGAAGAGTGGACTCAGGAATGTGAGATGACTGAGCGGCATAGCTGGTCAGCTCGTCCTGCTTGACCGTCGAATAACGAACGGCCTTGGCAACCACACGATTTTCGTTGATTACCGCGATGCGCTGCATCTTTCCACGAACTTTGATTTGTGACATAACTGTAAAATTTAAATTGTTGAACAAAAAAAAACGAATGCGCTGCAAAGGTAAATAGAGAATCAGGCAATTTCCAAATCATCATTGCGATAAATTTTCTTTTTCACAAATTTTATGGAAAATATTTTCCAAAAAATCTTTTCAGTTATGTATTGGACAGCATTTCGGTTAAGCGTTTTCGGATATTTAGTTAAGAGAATTTTGGATTCCAGTTCAGAGATTCTATAAATATAGTGTAGTAAAGGATTTCAGTAAGGCGCACCCTCTCTGATTACCACAACGGATTTAGTGTCTCCTCTGTCTCCCCAATCTCCCGTCTTTTTTGTCTCCCCATTCGTGCGAAAATATTTTAAATTATTATTATATATATAATCTTTGATTATTATTATATATATTATAAAAATTAAATAGGTACGCGTACTTCAATACCGAAAATTTTTCAAAGCGGGAGACGCAGGAGACGGGAGATATAGGAGACATCGGAGACGTTTTGATTCTTTTTTTGTGAAATCGCGCGAATTATAAGAAATTATTTGTATCTTTGCACGCAAAAGCATCAAGCATTTCAAACTCAATCAGATAGCTATTCAGCAAATGCAGGTGCTGGAAGGGAATGAAGGTAGAAAACTATTGAAGTAAAACAATCATGTACGATCATATTCGGGAAGATATTCTCTTTGGTATGCTATATGCCGTAGTGGCAGTGCTGTCTCTGATAGCCTGCTGCTATCTGCTGTTCCGTCAGGGTAACGCCTTTGCCCGTGACGTTACACCGCCAGTACGCTTACGTCGCTGGACTGCAGCCTACTTTGCCGCCGCTGCTTTGGGCCACTTGTGGTACATGCCGATATTCTTTCTCACCTCAAGTGAGGATATTATGATGACCGACCTTGTAGGTGGATTGCTTGACAGCATGATTTTATTTCCTTTGGCCATCATCGTTATGCTCAACATGCTGCAAGACCGCCGGCGACCGCTGTGGCCTATTGCTTTGATGATAGCACCGTTTGTTGTAGGAGGGGTTTTCAGCGTTGCCACCCTTAGTTATGCACTTATTCCGGTGTTATATGTCTATCTGCTGCTGTTGAGCGTATGCATAGTCATATATATGGTTCGTGCGACGAGACAATACGGACGTTGGCTGCGTGACAATTATGCCGACCTGGAGCACAAGGAGGTGTGGCAGAGTTTTGTAGTGCTGGTCTTCATACTGATAGTTATCGTTTTCTATGCGTTTGTAAGCGAAGGCCCTGCTTACCAATACGCCATGCAGGTGATTGGCATCGTACTTATTGGCTATCTCCTGTGGCGGGTAGAAACGCTAAGTGATTTAAGTATTCCCTTGCAGCAGAGCCTTCCTGCTGAAGATACGGTCACAGAGGATGTGGAAAATCATGATCTTTCACCGACTACTCACAAACGTCCGACCTTGGTTGCTTTGTCTGCAAAGAACATTGACCCGTTGCTACAGAAGTATTGCATAGACGCCCAGCTCTACTTGCAGCAAGACTTGAACGTTTATCAACTGGCTCAGGCTATAGGTATTAATCGTCTCTATCTAAGCCACTATTTCTCCAGTCAGGGCATTCGTTACAATACTTATATCAACGATCTGCGCATCGATCATTTCGTCAGTCTCTATCATGAGGCTGTAGCTGCCGGGCATTCCTTTACCGCCCAGAAACTTGCTCACGACAGTGGCTACCAGAGTTACAGCACTTTCAGCAATGCTTTCAAGCATCGCATGGGTCAGACCGTGACGGCATGGATGCGCGAAATAGCCAAGTAATCTGCGTCTCGACTTTGCATTTCATGGTGCGAAGTTGGGGCGCAACTTTCAAAATCTGAAATAATTGTTTCAAAATATGAAAAATCCGAGTGCATGAGGCATTCGGGGTTTGTTGTTTTGAGAATTTTGCTTACCTTTGCGCAAAACCTAAAATAACAAATCAAGAAGTAATATGATGAAACAAACGATTATTCTCGGCAACATCATCACGATGGATGAGAAGCGACCCTTTGCCAAGGCCGCATTAGTGAAGAACGGCGTGTTTGCCTATATCGGCAATGCAGAAGAGGCGAAGAAACTCGCAGGCGCGGATGCGCTGGTATTGGATTATGGTGAAAACTACATATATCCTGGCTTCATGGAGTCCCATTGCCACAGCTATCTGGCCGGTGACCGCGCCATCGGGCAGGCGAACCTTGCGCAGGTCGGCTTGACAGATTATCCTAAATACCGCGAGATCATCAAGGAGTTTATCCAAAAGAACCCACAGCGCGAGTTCTACCTGGCATCTGGGTGGGTCGAAAATGAAGAATACGTTTCCAAGGCGTATCTGGACGAAATCTGCGCCGACAAACCGCTGTTTATGCAAACCGGCGGGGGACATTCCATGCTGCTCAATACCAAGGCGCTGGAGTGGGCCGGCATCGACGCAGCCTACGCAAAGAAAATGGGCTATGAACTGGTGCACGTGGACGAAAACGGCGAACCGGACGGTTACATCTGTGAGGCCCCTGTATTCGAAGTGTACCCCAAACTGCCCACTACCCTTGAGAATGCTAAGGACTATCTGCTCGCTTGGCAGGACATAGCCCTCGCCAACGGCTACACCGCTGTGGCCGATGCCGGCGTGGAGGTCACAAATACCATCGCTACCAGGGCTTTCTATGAGCTGGAACAGGAAGGCAAACTGAAGCTGCGCACCTATGCCTACCTGATGTGCCCTGACAATCCCGAAGATCCCAAGGCGGAGGTGGCCCGCATCGCTGCGGATCGTGCGAAGTACAGCGGTGAATATTTTCATGTTGTCGGCGTCAAGACGTTTTTGGACGGTGTGACCGAAGCGCACACGGGCTGGCAGAATCAGGATTATGCCGATCAGCCGGGCTATCACGGCAACGAACGCTTCAACAACCATGACAAGATGGTGGAACTTATCGTAGCGGCAGACAGAGAAGGCATGCCTGTGCATGTTCATTCCGAAGGCGGCGGTGCAACCCACTTCATGCTAGGCTGCATCGAGGACGCGGAAAAGATTACCGGCGACATGGATCAGCGTAACGTGCTGGCGCACCTGCACTTCGTAACCGACGAGGATATCCGCCGTATGGCGGCAACCGGTTCTGTTCCGGCCGTGCCTCCACTCTGGACGGCGATGATTCCGGGCTTCTATGACATTGAAGTCAAGTATGTCGGTGAGGAATTGGCCAGCCAGTCTTATCCCATCAAGTCCTTCTTTGACGCAGGCGCATGCCCAGTCTTCCATTCGGACTACCCGGTTTCTCCGTCATTCAGTATTCCCATCAGCGTTTTCATGGCGGAAACCCGCTCTCTTCCAAAGGGTATGTTCGACGGTGTAGATACCAGTCACAATGTCAAGGAGGCCATCAACCGCGAACAGTCACTGCGTGCCTTGACCATCAACGTGGCGCATGCATGGCACCAGGAGCATCGCCTGGGCTCCATCGAGTTCGGTAAGATCGCTAACATGACTGTGTACGACTGCGACTTCCTGCACGACGACATCGATAAGGTCGCACAGGCTAATATCGTAGCCACCATCGTTGACGGCGAAGAGGTTTTTAAAGCCTGATTATAAGCTGGTCTGCTGAGTCTGATAGTCGGTCGGCGACAGTCCGGTCTTCTCCTTGAATTTCCGCTGGAAGTAGGTGCGGTCGGTGAAGCCGCAGTGCTGGGATATGTACTCGTTTGACCAGCCCTGATGCTTATTGAGAATACGTATGGCCTCCTCGATGCGCAGGTCGGTCATCCAGTCAGCGTACTTCAGGCCCTTGCTGCGAAGCCAGGCCGTGAGCAGATAGCGCGGCACACCGAGCTCATCGGCCACGGTGGGCAGCTTGAGGCCGCTCCTGAGGTACTTGCCGTCGGCCACCCATTGACTGACGGCCTGTTCTACACGGTGCATGGGAGAATACTGGTTGGCATGCGGATCCTCCTCTTGAGCTGCCTCTTCTTCGTCCTCGTGCTCCTCAGCTTCACGCACCTTGGCGGGGGTTGTGCTGACCACGTAGTTGCAGAAACTGTCAACCAGGAAGAAGATGAAGCAGAACATCAGCAGGCCGAAATAGAAGAGCCCTTGGCCGTTGGCGAAGATCATAACCGGCACCATCAGGCCTAAGACGGGCAGTATGAGGGCGATGAACCGCATCCACTGCAGCAGATCGTCAGCATCTTCATCGTAATAGTTCTTCAAGGCATGTATCAGGTATCTGATGTTCTTGAAGTGGCACCAGAGATAGTAGGCCATCATGGCCACATAGACCACGGAGGCAGCTATCTCTGCCCGCCGCATGGTCTCCGAGCCGGCTAACAGCGGCTTTCCGTCGGTTATGGAGGCAAAGGCCATGAGACACAGGGCTGCGAGCCACGTCAGCAGACCCACCAGATAGTTGCGGCGGGTGATGGTTCCCCGCCGTTGCAGGCAGATGAGCGACAAGGACAGTATCCATGACGCTGGGATGAACAGAGCGAGGTTGAGCATGACGGCTTGTGTCACGCCCATCGCCCGTAGATTAAAGATGTATTGCAGTACAAACTGCACGCCAACCAGTGCAATGCCGACGGTCATCATCCACCAGGCACGCCTGGTGACAGGACTGACAACTGCCTTTGAAGGCAACATCAGCAGCTTCAGCGTCAGCAGCGACATCAGCACGATGGCTGTAAATTGCATTTCTCTCATGACTGTGCAAAATTAGTGATAATTCTGCATTTTTCTGCAAGGAAATACGGAAATTGTCGAAAATTACACACTATTTTGACGAAAATCACACACCTAATTGTCGGATTTTAAACACCATTGTCGGATTTTAAACATTTTGTTTCTGGTTTTGTTTGTAATTTTGCGCCCGAAATCATTAAAATCATTATAAAATATGAACACAAAACTATTTATCTTAACCGTAGGCACGATGCTGCTCGTCAGTTGCGGACATGAAGCAGACCTGGTTGAATCCAGAGAAGCCTACAAGGAAGTCGTGACCCAGACAAATGCAGAAAAGGTGTTTGGCGTGAAGTTTGATCCTAACCACGATTGGTGTACCACCGTCAGCGGTCAGGTGATGATCACCGCCGATGCCTCTGTGAAGAAAGTACAGCTGCTGGTCGATGTCCTTGACATCACCGACGAGTCGACACCCTCCTATGTCACCCGCAACTCGATGAAGGTTCTGAACCAGGCAGAGACCAGTGGACGGACCAATTTCACACTCTATTATGATGCACCGAAGGACAACCTCGGTCTCTATGTAGCTTTCATCACCGACGAGAGTCTTTATTTAAGAAAGGTGGAGAACGGCGCCGCTTCGTTCACCAGCCCCGCCAAGACCAGAGGCATGAAACTGGATAATGGCTACACGCTGCCCAACGCAAGCCAGTTCCATGTGGCAGGCAGTGAAGCGTCGTGGGCTTCGCAGAGTGAACAGGGATGGAATCCCGGAGAGGTGCTCTATTACCTCAACGACTATGAGGGTCTGAAGATGACCGCCGAAGGAGAGTATGCTGATTACTCCACCGATTTCAAGACCGGTTTCAGAAAATACATCCTCGATCTCTTGCCCAACGGCAGATGGGAGGATGATGCACATACGATTCCAAATGACAACACGCCAGGCAAAGTGTATAATACCGTTGAATACAACAACAATTGCTATGTTGTAACCGACGGTGAGCAGCCTGTCATCCTGACCCCGATGTACAAGTGCGACCATCCGACCAAGTACGGCTATGAGGTATGGAACTCTGAGCTCTACTATTATTATTATGATCCCGCTCAGGTGTCGGGCGATTTCGTGTCGTACATCCAGCGTCTGCCTAAGTACAAGGCCATTCCCTTCAATCGGGTGTTCGACAAGACCGAGGATGAGAAGGTTGGCAAGCACGGCTCATTCGCTCTCTTGTACTTTGAGACACCTAACAATCTGACACCCGCTACAGCCAACACGCCGGCTTCGTTCATCTTCCCCAAAGGCTATAAGATTGGCTTTATGATCAAAGCCAATACCGATGCCGACAAGGGTAAAAAGAGAGGTGAGCTCTATGGCGACGGCCGTCTGAACAACTATATCAACAATTGGGGCAACTTCGCCAGCTCTGGTTTCAACACTGACGATAAGAAAGACTTCCCCCGTCTCTATTGGTTGACTTTTGAAAATAAGACATTCATGAGTTGGGAGTCGGGTACCGATCGCGACTTCAACGATATCTTCGTCGAGGTGGAAGGCGGTAAGGTCGTTCCCGATATTCCTGTTCCCGATCCTGAGGTGTACACCTACTGCTTTGAGGATACGGAGCAAGGCGACTTTGACCTGAACGACGTGGTAATCAAGGCTATCAGGGTTGATGAGACCACCATCGAATACCGCATCGTGGCTTGTGGTGCCCACGACGAGGTGACAGTCATGAACATCAACGTAGCCCCCATCGTCGATGGTGCTGAGGTCCACAAGCTCTTCGGTGTGGATGACCCCAAGACCTTCATCAATACCGACGGCTCCGATTATGGTTATGTATCCTGCAGGAAGACGGTTCCAGCCGATTTCAGTTTCAAGGATACCACTCAGCAGCCCTACATCCGCGATATCACCACAAACAATAGAGTACGTTTAGCTACCAAGGGACAGAACCCTCATGGCATCATGATTCCTGGCGATTTCCTGTATCCCACAGAGAGGACGCCCGTCAAAACGGCCTATCCTGATTTCAACACCTGGGGAATGAATTCCTATCTCGCGTCAGACTGGTACAAGAACCCGATCCGCTCCTTGGTGCGATAATAAATGGTTGATATCCATAAAATAAAAATTCCCCTCCCGACCAGGAGGGGATTTTCATTGCATCATTGCATCTTTGCATTATTGCATATCAGAACGGTAAGGGTCCGTTGTCTATGGGGGGAATCGGATTCATATCCTCGCCATTGATCTTCGAGCCTCTGATCTCACCACCATCCATCGGCGGACGGTGGCCCAGACTCCGGTCTTCGGGATTCTCGAAGCGCGTGTATTCACCGCGGAAGGTCAACAGCACGTCGCCCGTGGCACCCTTACGGTGCTTGGCAATGATGATCTGCGCCATGCCGCGCAGGTCGTGGCCGGCATCATCCTGGTAGATGTGGTAGTATTCAGGACGGTGAACGAAGACCACCATGTCGGCATCCTGCTCGATGGCACCCGACTCACGGAGGTCGGAGAGCATCGGGCGCTTGCCCTCGATGCCGTCGCGCCCTTCGACGCCACGGTTCAACTGACTGAGGGCGAGAATGGGGATGTTCAACTCCTTGGCCAGACCTTTCAACGAACGAGAGATGGTGGAGACCTCCTCCTGTCGGGAAGAGAAGCGCATGCCGTTGGCGTTCATCAGCTGCAGGTAGTCGATCATGATCAGCTTCACATCGTGCTCACGCACCAGACGACGGGCCTTGGTGCGCAGTTCAAACACCGACAGACCGGGGGTGTCGTCGATATAAAGAGGTGCATCGATCAGGTTGTTGATGTGCTTGTCGAGCCGGTCCCATTCGTCACGCTGTAACTGACCGTTCAGGATCTTCGAGCCCTGGATCTCACAGACATTGGAGACCAGACGGTTCACCAGTTGCACGTTCGACATTTCCAACGAGAAGAAAGCCATCGGCACGCGGGCATCTGCCGCGATATTCTTTGCCATCGACAAGGCGAATGAAGTCTTACCCATGGCAGGGCGCCCGGCGATAATCACGAGGTCGGAGTTCTGCCAGCCGCTCGTCATGTCGTCGAGCTTATAATAGCCGGTAGAGATACCCGTCAGACCGTCGGTATTGGCGGCAGCAGCCTGGATCACTTTCAGGGCCTGGTCGATGACGGGATTGATCTGGGTGTAGTCTTTCTTCATGTTCCGCTGAGACAGTTCGAAGAGCGAACCCTCCGCCTCCTGCATCAGCTCCTCCACATCCACCGTCTCGTCGAAAGCCTTCGTCTGAATGACACTTGAGAAGGAGATCAGCTGACGGGCCAACGATTTCTGGGCGATAATCTGCGCATGATATTCGATATTGGCAGACGAAGCGACCTTGGAGCTCAGTTCGGCCACATAGCCAGGGCCTCCCACTTCCTCCAGGTTGCCTGACTTAGCCAGTTGCTCAGTAACGGTCAGCACGTCAACAGGCCGTTCGTCCATATTCAGGTCACGGATAGCCGTATAGATCATCTGATGACGCGGATCGTAGAAGCTCTCAGGATGCAGTATCTCGCAGATGACGGCGTAGGCATCCTTGTCGATCATCAGGGCACCCAAGACCGCATTCTCCACCTCCAGCGCCTGGGGTGGCAGATGACCATAAGTAGTGTCTAAGGGCACTTGACGACGTTGTCTCTTTCGGTTGTTATTCTCTTGTTCTGCCATATATCTCTAAATTCTTAATTCTTCCTCTTAATTCTCAATTCTAAATTCTAAATTACTCTTCATATCTCTTTCCCCAGTAGTTGACCATCCGCTGGTACAGTTTCTCTTCTGCGGGGTTATGTTGTCCGTGCCAAAGGCGTTCGTTGACCAATGCATCGGGCAGATACTGCTGTGGGGTGAAATGACCGGGATAGTCGTGCGGATACAGGTAGCCGTCGTGATAGCCCAAATCCTTCATCAACTGCGTGGGGGCATTACGGATAGGCAGAGGAACGGGTTGGTTACCTGTGCGACGGACCAGATCCAGAGCGGCATCGACACCCAGATAAGCACTGTTGCTCTTGGGCGAAGTGGCCAGATAGACCGTTGCCTCGGCCAATGGTATTCGTCCTTCAGGCCAGCCTATCTTCATGACGGCATCGAAGGCTGCATTAGCCAGCAACAGGGCGTTGGGGTTGGCCAGTCCGATATCCTCTGAAGCGCTGATCACCAAGCGACGGGCAATGAACTGCGGGTCTTCCCCACCCTCGATCATCCTGGCGAGCCAATAGAGAGCAGCATCAGGATCAGAACCCCGGATGCTCTTGATGAAGGCAGAGATGACATCATAGTGCATCTCGCCGTCCTTATCGTAAGCCAAGGGATTCTGTTGCAGGCGTTTGACGACGATTTTGTCCGTTACAACGACTTCATCCAAAGATTCGGATTCTACAACTAACTCTAAGATATTCAACAACTTACGAGCGTCACCTCCACTGTATCGTAGCAAGGCATCGGTCTCCTTCAGTTGGATATTTCTTTCCTTCAGGATGGTGTCAGTATGAATGGCACGGTCAAGAAGCTGCAATAGGTCGTCTTTCTCCAACGATTTCAGGACGTACAACTGACATCTGGACAAGAGCGGCCGGATGACCTCGAACGACGGGTTCTCGGTCGTGGCGCCAATCAACGTGACGACGCCCTTCTCCACGGCCCCCAACAGCGAATCCTGCTGCGACTTGGAGAACCGGTGAATCTCGTCGATAAAGAGAATGGGTGACGCTTCGTTGAAGAAACGGCCTTTTTGTGCCTTCTCAATGACATCGCGCACATCCTTCACGCCGCTGGTCACAGCCGACAAAGTATAAAAAGGTGTCTCCAGCCTGTTGGCAATGATATGCGCAAGGGTGGTTTTTCCCACACCTGGAGGTCCCCAAAGGATAAAAGAAGAGATGCGCCCTGCTTCGATCATCTTCCGCAGGACGGCCCCCTCGCCCACCAAATGTTGTTGTCCGATATAGTCGTCTAAAGTGCGAGGACGGAGTCTTTCAGCCAGTGGTTGTGCCATAATTTGGGTACAAAGTTACTTTAAAATGTGGTAATCACAAAAAAATATCATCAAAAAACTTGCTAATAACAAAAAAAGTATATACATTTGCACAAAAAAACAAGAATATATATGGCAAGAACAAAGCAACAACAGCCGGAAAGCAATCCGTCATTGTCGATTAAGGCAGTCACAAAGAGTAGTGTTTGGGACATTCAGGAGAACGATGTCTTCCGTATGTGGGAAGCAGCCTCCAAGGATGCAGAAGTCAAGGAAAACGTCAATCACTATCTGGACATCTTCAAGAGTGCGTTCCTGATTGAGGAGATCAAAGAAGACGTCATGCTCGTGAAGAAAAGCTATGAGAAGCGCGGTTATAAGGTGGCTCAGATCAAGTTTGACGAGAATATGAAGTTTGCATGGGCCATCAAGAAAAGACCCATTATGCGTGTGACAGATCTCACCTATGAGAACATCCGCCACATCTCTGCAGCTAAGCTGATAGAGGTGCTCGACCGTAACTTCGGTGGTGGCTGGGATTCTCTGTCACAGTCTATTCAGGATATCATCCTCAGCGGCTTCGACATCTCGACCACAACCCTTCCCAAAGACCGTCTGCACAAGAAGGGCGGCATGTATGAGAAGAAGGTGGAAGACGGTTTTGAAGTACTCGAGGTAGAGAAAGGCGGATGGGTAGAAGCCATCTTCGCCAAGCTGAAGCCTGAGCAGGAGAAGATCCACATGCGTCACGCTGACGATGACGATGAAGAGCGTGAGGAGAATGATAATGAAGATGAAGACTACGAGGTACAGGACGACTATAAATCCCATGATGATGAGGACGAGGAAGTGAGCGATCCCGATGATGACGAGATCACCGAGGACAACTACTCGACGATGATGGACCTTGGAAGCGAAGATCCTGACGACGAGGCCGCCAACCTCATTGATTTTGTAGAAGAGTAATTCATTATTAACAACTAAAACCTATATTAAATGAACATTCCTGAAGTATTTTGGCTCGTGCCCATCGCATCGTTAGTGGCACTGGGAATGGCGTATTTCTTCTTCCGTCAGATGATGGCAGCTGATGAAGGTACGCCGCGTATGAAAGAAATCGCACTCTATGTGCGCAATGGCGCTATGGCCTATCTGAAACAGCAGTACAAGGTCGTGCTCATTGTCTTTGTGGTGCTCTGTGCCCTCTTTGCATTTATGGCATACGGGCTGAATGTGCAGAATCCCTGGGTGCCGTTTGCATTCCTTACTGGTGGTTTCTTCTCCGGACTGGCTGGTTTCTTCGGCATGAAGACCGCCACTTATGCCTCTGCCCGTACAGCCAACGCTGCCCGTGAGAGTCTGGATGCTGGTCTGAAGATTGCCTTCCGTTCCGGTGCTGTGATGGGACTTACCGTTGTAGGTCTTGGTCTGCTCGACATCGCCATCTGGTTCATCGTTCTTAACCATTTCGATCACGACGGACTGATCTCCATCACTACGACGATGCTGACCTTCGGTATGGGTGCTTCTACACAGGCGCTCTTTGCCCGTGTCGGTGGTGGTATTTATACG
>JAEEGG010015702.1_pt1 | contig 15856 bp, 4 predicted proteins | sample 9134161 | NCBI WGS metagenome assembly JAEEGG01 (sample SAMN16246543, study PRJNA631951) | gut metagenome | biome: gut microbiome; feature: rumen; material: CR-attached | host: Bos | place: Iran: Karaj | collected 2018-10
TGGTGGCGTGGCCCACATGCTGAGCCTCGGCGAGTCCATCGTCTATGCCGTCGGCATCGCCCTCGGCTTCTCCATGGCCTTGATCATCTTCGCCGGCATCCGCGAGCACATCGACCTGATGGAGCCTCCCAAGGGCATGAAGGGTACCCCTATCGCCCTGATTACCGCTGGCATTTTGGCTTTGGCGTTTATGGGATTTACGGGGATTGTGTGATAGATGCTGTGTATGAGCGCAGGGACTCACGTCGCCTGCTACTGATATGCCGTCCCTACGGGACTGGCTTTGACAAGAAGAGCTGCCGTTTTGGTGGCTCTTTTTGTGTTAAAAGGCAAAAATAATGAAAACAATGTTGCAGATAACACTAAAAACACTATTTTTGCCATTCGAAACAGAATAAATCCATCTAAAACAGATGAAAAAGCTTCTCGTCATAGCATTGCTCGTTTTCACTGCCCGACTCCAAGCGCAAGTAAGGATTGGAGAAAATGAGGCTTATTCAACAGCAGAGCAGTTTCTACAGCAAAACACTAAGTATCAAAACGTTGTCCTTTCCTTGAACGAAGTGGTTCACAGCAAACGGTCGGGAGAGCCCAACCTGTTTGTGTTTGCGATGGAGCCTCATGGGTTTGTCATCGTTTCGGCCACGGGCGAGGTGCTGGCCTATTCACTCAATTCCGGTTTTCCGTCGACAAATGAACTGCCCGCCCACATCGCCTATTGGATTGACCTTTACAACACCACCACGGATTACATCATTGAGCATCACCTTCCAAACCTACAACGCAAGGCCAGCCAGCAAGAAGTTATGCCATTGGTGACTTCCGCATGGGGACAAGGTTGTTTCCACAATGAATTGTGTCCGGCAGCAGAGTCAGGGCCGTGCCATCACGTTTCGGCTGGCTGTACAGCCATCGCCATGGCGCAAATCATGTATTACCACAAGCAGCCTTTGACTGGCAACGGAGAAGTGTCATATAAGAGTCCTCCTTACGGAACCCTTTCTGCCAACTTTGGGCAAACCACCTACCCATGGGGAGAAATGGCCGACACCCTTCACGAAAGCAATCTGGCCACCGCTTTGCTCGTATCCCATTGTGGCATCAGCGCAAGGATGAATTACGGGCCTCAATTGAGCTTAAGCAGCACCCAAAACGCCCTCAAGGCGTTCCAAAACCATTTCTTCTACCCTTCCTCAACGCTTTTGCTCAGGTCTGATTCCAACGATGAAGAATGGACAAACTTAATAAAAGACAATCTTGACAGGCATCTTCCCGTGTATTATTCGGGAATCTCACCTCTTGGCGGTCATGCTTTCGTTTGCGACGGATACGACAGCAACGGAATGTTCCATTTCAACTTTGGCTGGGACGGAGTAGCCGACGGCTATTATACCCTTGAAAGTCCATCAGGTTTCACCGACGACCAAAAAATCATCCACAACATCCTGCCTGCCAGCCAAATCGCCATCAGCGGTGACAGTCATGGCATCATCTACGTCTCACCCGATGGCACCGGCGACGGCTCCTCTTGGGCACAGGCCACCTCTGAGTTGCAGTCGGCCATCTACAAGGCACCTACTGAGCATCTTACCATCTGGGCCAAAGAGGGTACTTATTTGGGAACAGGCCATGAGGGCTACTGCTTCAACGTGTTCGGCAACTGCCAAATCTTCGGAGGCTTCCAAGGCAATGAACCCTACGATTACGACCTGTCGCTCAGGGATTTCGAAGCTCATCCCAGCATCTTGGACGGCAACCTGACACAAGGCTTGTTTAACGTAAGTTATTGCGACTCCATCCTCATTGACGGTTTCACCCTACAAAACGGCTTCGCTTCTTCTGGCGGCGGTATCTTGACCTCATGCAGCACTCGCATCAGAAACTGCAAAATCTGTCACAACCAAGCCCAATCCAGCGGAGGCGGCATTGCCATGTCACCCACGGATGAGACTGTGAAGATGGTCATCGAAGACTGCGAATTTTTCGGGAACGAGGCGAAATACGGCGGTGCCATCTACGACGGGGGCAATGCCACCTACCAACACTGTAAGATTCACGACAATACGGTCGCTGAGAACGGTGGCGGCATCCACCGCACTCCCAATTATCTGCCAAGCCTTTTCATGTATTGTCAAATCAGCAACAACACCGCCCGTGCCGGAGGTGGAGTCTATTCCGGTTCGCGGGCTTTGTTTTGGAGTTGTTTGGTCAACAACAACACGGCAGAAACAGGAGGCGGATGCTACATCGGTGGCGAGACGAAACTTTACAATTGCACCGTTGTCAAGAACGAAGGACTTGTGGAATACGGAGGTGTGTACAGTTCAAAGCTCAATAATCAGTGCGAAATCAAAAATTGTATCCTTTGGGGTAACCTCAGTCCTGAAGGGAACCAACAAATCGGTCCAGCTGAAAAGCACACCTGTTGTGCCATTGAAGGCTATCCGATGAGTTCATCGCTTAATTTCCGTGCCGATTCTGAAAACGATGGCGAATCGCCTAACTTTTATGTCAGGTTTGTTGATGCCGATGTCGCTGCGGGAAGTGCCGGACATGGCGGCGATTGGCACCTTCAATCCAACAGTCCCTGCATCGACAGAGTTGACAGCATCGCCACTCAACCCGCCACCGACTTGGACGGCCATCCCCGCCATAGACACAACAAGGTGGATCTGGGAGCCTACGAATCTGATGTAGTCGCGTTTGTCATCAAAAGATTTTTCTGCGACGGCGATTATTACCACAACGACACGCTCCTCCCCGCCCCCGGAACCTATTCCTTCTTGTATCCCGATGCCACCTACGACAGCCTCGTCATCGTCCAATTGGAAAGAGAAGTCGTCATCATGCAAAGAACCATTTGCGAAGGCGAGACATTCGATTTCCTCAGTCAGACGCTTCACGAAGCAGGGCATTACACTTTCATGTCGAACTGCAAAATCTATGAATTAGACCTGTTTGTAACGCCAATGCCTACCGTGACCATGGAAGCGGAGATTTGCGAAGGCGAAACCTACAACTTCTATGGCGAGACACTCAACGAAGAAGGGCATTACTCCACAACCCACGATTGCAAAAAATACGAACTCGACTTGACGGTGAACCCGTTACCCATCATCACCTTGGAGAAAGAAATCTGCGCCAACGAAAGTTACAATTTCTTCGGTCAAATGCTCAACAAAGCAGGTCATTATTCAACCGTGAAAGATTGCCAGGCCTTTGAGCTTGACTTGTCCGTAAAGCCCTCGCCTGCACTCCGTTGCAGCAACGACACCCTCATCGAATACGGCAATTCCGTGCAGCTTTCGGCCGCTGGAGCCGATTCCTATCTTTGGTCGACAGGCGAAACCACGGAAAGCATCACCGTAGCACCAACAGCAAACAAGACTTATTCAGTGACAGGATTTTACGAAAACGGTTGTGAAACGATGACCACCGTCAACGTGACGGTAAAAGACCAGAGAAACGACGACATTATTCTCTTCCCCAATCCAGCCTGTGACAAAGTCAAAATCTACCTGCCTTTCATCGACGAAGTGGACATTTTCGATTTGTTTGGCGAACACATCTGCCACATTGAAGCCAATCGTGAGGCTGTTGAGTTGGATGTAAGTCAATTCACTGACGGTGTTTACGTTATACAAGTGAAACAATTGAAAAATCTATACCACAAAAAGCTCATTATTCGACACTAAACAATTTTGCTAAACACTTCAAACTCCCATTCCAACGGTAATTTTCACGTTTCAAGAAAAATATTTTGCTGTTTTCAAAAAAAAGTGCGTATCTTTACGCGCTTTTTTATATAAACTAATGTAGTAAAATAAATAAATTCTTATCCTTATGAAGCTCAATTTCCGCATGCTATCTGTCGCCATCCTGCTGTTTTCGGCCTTGACCTTAAACGCTCAGACACGCGAATTCACCTTCAACAACACGAATCAAAGAGAAGGGCTCACCGTTGAGCAGAGCACCCGCTCCAATCTCAGGATGCGTCACACCCTGAACCAGTTACAAATCCTCAACATTACCGAAAACGGCTATACAGGCGACATCCTGCAAGGCGGTTCCGGCATCGCTTTGCCTGCCAATCCTGGCGAACCCAACCTGCCCGTTTTCAGTCGTTTCGTGGCCGTCCCCAACGGTGCTACAGCCCATATCGAGATGGGTTATCGCAGCATGACCACCATTCAGAATGTGGACTTGCTGCCAGCTGCACCCATCAAGTTCGATACCGATGACAGCCCCAACACCTACGAGAAGAACACGAGCATCTACAACAGGAACGCCTTCTTCCCCGAGCAGCCTGTTTCGGTTTCCGAGACTTTCAGCCTGCGTGGTGTGCAAACTGTTGCCATCAGCGTGACGCCTTACCAATACAACCCCGTCACCAAAGAGTTGCGCGTCTATGACGACCTTCAATTCGACGTGCGCTTCGACGGCGGCAACGGCGAGTTTGGCGACAACCGTCTGCGTTCGCCCTACTGGGACCCCATCCTCATGCAGAATTTAGCCAACTACAACCAACTTCCCGAAATCGATTATGAAGCCCGTATGCAGGAATGGGTGAACAACCGTCCCACGGGCTGCGAATACCTCATTGTCATCCCCAACAACGAGAGCTTCCGCCAATATGCCAACCAGCTGAGAGACTACCGCATCCAGCAAGGTATCCTCACCGAGGTGAAGAGCCTCAGCGACATGGGCTGCACCTCCACCGACCAGATGAAGTCCTACTTCCATAATGCCTACAACACTTGGGACATCCCGCCCGTTGCGGTACTCCTTTTGGGCGACCACAACGCCAACATGGCGAACGGCATCCCCGCCGAATACACCTACCACTCGGCAAGCTACGGCAACTGCATCACCGACAATGGTTACGCTGACGTCACGGGCGACAACCTGCCCGAGATGACTTTCTGCCGCCTCGTGGCAGCCAACGCCAACGAAGCCCAAATGATGGTGAGCAAGCAGCTTGAATATGAATACACCAACCCGAACATGAACGCCTCAACCTATGACCAACCCATCACGGCCTTAGGCTGGCAAACCGAACGTTGGTTCCAGATTTGCTCTGAAGTCGTGGGCGGTTACTGGCGCGACCACGGCAAGAACCCCGTGCGTATCAACGCCATTTATTCGGGCACTCCTGGCAACAGTTGGTCGAGCAACCAAAACACCTATATGGTCGTCAACTATTTTGGTCCCAACGGAATGGATTACATTCCTGCCACCCCATCGGAGCTCGGCGGCTGGACGGGCGGCACTGCTTCACAAGTCGTGAACGCCGTCAACAGCGGTTGCATGTTGCTCCAACACCGCGACCACGGCTACTACCAAGGTTGGGGCGAGCCTGACTTCAGCACCAGCCACGTAACGCAGATGAACAACGTCGGCAAAATGACCTTCGTCAACACCATCAACTGCCAAACCGGCACCTTCGACCATACCCCTGAATGTCTCATCGAGGCCTTCATGCGCCGCACTTCAAACGGCCAAAACGCTGGTGCGGTGGGCTGCATCGGACCTACGCAGACCTCGTATTCTTTCGTCAATGACGCTTATGCATGGGGCTTGTACGACCAATACGATCCGCAGTTCATGCCCGACTATGGCCCTTTCGCCAACTACGAAGGCAACTGGAGGCCCGCTTTCGGCAACGTGGCCGGCAAATATTTCCTGCAACAGAGCTCATGGCCCTACAACCCTGACAAAAAGGCCATCACCCATAAGATGTTCACCGCCCACTGCGACGCCTTCCTGACGCTGTACACGCAGGTGCCAACAGCCATGACCGTCAATCACCCGACGCAAATCACGGCGACCACCACCAGCATCAACGTGACTGCCCCGCAAGGTGCCATCATCGCCTTGACTCGCGACAACAACATCCTTGCCGTAGCCACCGCCACCGGCAACTCACAAAGCATCACTTTCCAGGCACAACCTTCCAATACCAACATCACCATTGTGGCCACCAAGCAAGACAAGCTCCGCTACGTGGGCACCATCCACGTCATCAGCGAACCTTCGCTTACCTTGACCCAAGTGACACCTCATGATGCCAACGGCAACCAGCAGCTCGAATACGGCGAGCAGTCGTCGTTCGACATGACCATCAAGAACGTTGGCGACCAAGCTTCGACGCTGGCCAACGCCACCCTCAGCACTAATACGCAAGAGTATGTCACCATCAACCAGAACACGACCACCATTCCGTCGTTGAATCCCAACCAAGCCACCGATTTGACGGAGGTCTTCGACATCACCGTTGCCGACAACGTGCCCAATGACACCCGCCTCGAATTCACCCTCACGATGGTCGGCGGCAACCACACTTGGACACAAGACTTCCATTTCAACGCCTTCGCACCCAACCTGAAGGTTTCCGATAAGATGACTGTCAACGACAACGGCCCCGAAAAAGGCAACGGCAACGGTCGCCTCGACCCAGGCGAAAACGCTGAAATCATCTTCTCCTATGCCAACAATGGCGGTTCGGGAGTCAACAATGTGACGGCCACCTTGACCACGGCCACACAACAGTACATCACCATCGGCAGTCCCGCTGTCACTACAGATGTTGTCGGTGCGGGCGAAAACGTCGAAGTGACCTTCAACGTAAGCGTAGCATCGACCATGCCAAGAGGAGAGGAAGCCCAGTTTACGCTTCATGTCGCAGCAAGCAATTATGCCGACGAATGTAGCTTTGCCCATCGTGTGGGCCTTGACTATGTCAACTTCGAGAATGGCATGGGCGAACTCGAATGGATAAACGACCCAGAGCATCCTTGGACCATCACCACTACCAACCCCTATTCGGGCCAATACTGCCTGCAATCGGGTGCCATCGGTGCCAACGACGTCTCGACGCTGAGCCTGCCTTTCGTCGTGGAAAACGAAACCGATGAAATTCGCTTCTTTAGGAAAACCGACTGCCACACCAGCGACTATCTCAAGTTCTACATCGACGGCGATGAAATACAGCAATGGAACGGCAGCGTCAATTGGCGCGAGATGGTTTTCCCCGTCACCCAAGGCGAACATGTGTTCACCTGGACTTACGAGAAAGACGGCAGCAACACCTCCGGTACCGATTGCGTTTGGATTGACGACATCCTCTTCCCCGTGCGCTTCATCCCCTTCTCCTGCAATGCGGGTGACGACCAGAACATCTGTCAAGTGGCGGCACAAATGAATGCCATCGTCATCGGTTATGAGAGCCTCCTTTGGACAACCAACGGCGACGGCACTTTCGACCAAAACGACATCCTCAATCCCATCTACACCCCTGGCGAGCAAGACTTGGCCAACAAGACCGCCACGCTGACGCTCACTGCCACTAACGAGGCTGGAGAAATCCTCAGCGACAACGTCATCATCATTTTCCATGAAGCTGCCAGCATCATCATGGACGATGAAGCCGAGATTTGCGAAGGCGAGTCCTTCCAAGCCAACGCTTTGGTGAGCGAGACCGGAAGCGTCGTTTGGACGACCGACGGCGACGGCAACTTCGACCGACCCGACAACATCGACGCCAACTACATCCCAGGCGAGCAAGACAAAGCCAACGGACAAGTCACGCTGACCTTGAAAGCCATTTCGGAATATGGCTGCGGCGATGCGGACCACAGTCTGGTGCTGACTATTCATCCGTTACAAAACACAGAGTTTGACATGGTTTCATGCGGTTCCTACGCTTGGAACGGCATCGAATACAGCGAGGCCGGCGACTACGAGCAAACATTGCAAAGCATCTACGGCTGCGACTCGACCGTGGTGATGCACCTCACCATGATTGACGCTTATTATACAGAAACAGAGCAAACCGCTTGTGACGAATTCATCTGGGCCGAGCTTCTCATCACAGAAAGCGGCGACTATGAGCAGACCTTCACTTCCCTGTATGGCTGCGACTCCACCGTGATGATGCACATGACCATCAACTATTCGGCACAACACGAATTTGAGGCCAATTCCTGCGACAGCTACGAATGGGACGGCACAACCTATACCGAAAGCGGCGACTACATGCAGCAATACCTCACCGAAATGGGTTGCGACAGCATCGTCACCATGCACCTCACCATCAACCATGCCCCTGAGGACATCGAAATCGAAGGCGACAGCGAAGTTGACGTGCTCTATACAGATTCCAACACCTTTGACGTGAAAGCTACGCCCAATGCCGAGTATGCTTGGGAAATCGAACCTGCTGACGCTGGTGTGCTAACCCCCACAGATACCCTTGTCACTGTCACTTGGAGCCAAACCTACAAAGGCCAAGCCCAGATAAAAGTCAAGGTCAGCAACGAATGTGGCGAAACACAAGTCACCCACAATATCAATGTGAAGAACTCGACTGGCGTCGACGAATACGGCATCGAAGCCAAGGTTTACCCCAACCCGACCAACGGCATCCTCAACATTGAAGCCGATGGCCTGCAACGCATCACCGTGAGCAACGTTTTCGGACAAATCGTTTATGACACCGAGATTGAAGCTGACATGGCCCAAGTCAATATGAACCCCTTCGGTCAAGGCGTGTATGTGATTCGCCTTTACACGACCAACGGCATCGGCACAAGACGTGTCAGCGTAACGAAATAATTGAAAACTACAACGGAATTATACATAATATTGAAAACCAACAAAATAAAACAAGATGAATAAATTAGCCAAGACAATTGCGTTTGCCCTATTATTGTCGGTAATCCCTACAAGAATTTGGGCTCAGGACTACATGTCGAACCAAGCACAAGCGGTCATTAAGTCCCTTGATGCCAACACGACCCAAAATGCCCAAATCAGGGATCATGAGAACGGATTCCTTTTCAACGTTTTTGAAATTGAGAATGTGGAGGAACGCATTCAATTAGCGTCTGCACTTGCCACGAGCGACATCTGGCTATGTAACCCGACTGAAAATCCTGGTGAATTGTTCATCAGACCCAACGGCTACCACGAAGACATCCCGATTTATGCCGAGTTCGACTATCTGAGAATGACGCTTAGGGAAGAATACCAAGCAGCGTCGGTGTTGCCCAAAGAGGAGTTCCGCGAAATCCTCAACTCATGGGCAAACAATATCAGCAACGACTACTACAACTTCCTGATTGCCGACTACCTTGACCGTGCCAACCATTGCATGGATGCAGAACCTTTCTGCACCTCAGATGTTTATACTTTCCCATCAAATAACAGTGGTTATTCATGGTCAGGGCCAAACTACGGATGCTTGGGCAGCTCACCCACGAACAAACATTCATTCTGGTATTACATGAGAATCGGTGTTGCGGGCAACATCACCATCAAGATTGAAGCTCCTTTCGATGTTGACTTCGCCCTTTGGGGACCTTTCACCGACCAGATTACCCCATGTCCTACCGCAGCAGGACAAACAGGTTTATTGACAGCAGCTTGTTCCAGTTGCCCCAACAACACGTCAAGCCCGAACTTCTATCCTTCCGGCAACCTTCACGATTGCAGTTTCAGTATACAATCATACGAATATGCCCACGTTGTAAACGGACAAGTAGGTCAATACTTTATACTCCTTATTACCAACTACAACGGAGGCAGCGGCAACATCACTTTCCAGAAATACGCTGGTGATGGCGAAACCGACTGTGGCATCTTGCCTCCTTTGGTGGACAACGACGGCCCTTATTGCGTAGGTCAGACCATTCACTTGACTGCACAAGGACAAGCGGGTGCCACCTATAGCTGGACGGGTCCCGCCGGATTCACCTCAAACCAACAGAACCCCACCCGTCCGAACTGCACCATGAACATGGCTGGCACCTACACCTGCACCATCACCGTTGGCAGCTCGAGCAACAGCGCTGACACTCAGGTAGTCATCTATCCCCAACCTACGGCTAACTTCAACTATACCACCGTCTGTCAAGGCAACGCCACACAGTTCACCAGTACCTCAACCACCAATCCGGCAGGCCAACAGATGACCTACCAATGGAACTTTGGCGACGGACAAACCTCGACGCTACAGAATCCCACGCACACATACCCCAATGCCGGCACTTACCAAGTGACCCTTACCGTGAGTTGCGGCAACGGCCTCTGCACCAATTCAAGAACCCAAGCCGTCACCGTGTATGCCGAACCTGCGGCCAATGCCGGCCCTGACCAAACCATCCCCTACGGCAGCACAGCCCAACTGAGCGGCTCAGGCGGTGCAGGAACCTTCAACTACCACTGGGAACCCGCCAACATGGTGACCAATCCCAACAACCAAAACACGCAAACTGTGGCCTTGACCCAAGACCAGACCTATACCCTCACCGTCACCAACCCACAAGGCGACTGCTCCAGCTCCGACCAAGTGACCATCCACATCAGCGGCAACGCCATGACCGTGAATGCCACGGCTACCCCCAACAGCATCTGCGACGGCAGCACCACCCAACTGCAAGCCAACGCCGGCGGTGGCACGGGCAACTTCACTTATTCGTGGACACCGACCACAGGTCTTAGCAATCCCAACATCTACAACCCCATAGCCACCCCGACGGAAACCACCACCTACACTTGCCACGTCAGCGATGGGCAGACTTCACAAGATGTCAGCGTGACCGTCACCGTCCACTATGCCGGCTACAGTGAGGAGACTCATTACATCTGCCCCGATGGTAGCTACGAATGGCATGGCCAGACCTACAGCGATGAAGGCGACTACGAATTCCCGACCACGACCCAATACGGCTGCGATAGCATCATCACCCTGCACCTGCGTTATTACGAAACTTACGACGAAACCACCATTGAGGCGGCCATTTGTGAAGGCGAAAGCTACTATTTCTACGGCACCAATTACACCAACTCCGTCCAAACCTCACACACCCTGCAAACCATCCATGGCTGCGACAGCATCATAAGATTAGACCTTAAGGTTTGGCCCGAAAACCAAATCACAGAGCTTCCGGTCAGCCTTTGCCCTGAACAGCTGCCTTACTACTATGAAGGAGATCCTTACGAAATCCCGCTCTATGCTGGGCTTCACATCTTCCTTCTGGAAGACATTCACGGCTGCGACAGCACCGTTTGGGTGGATATTGAGGTCAGCGATTACTACATCCCACCCGTCCAGACTGAATACGTGTGCTATACCGCAGGCGAAACCCCAACTTACATTTGGAATCCCATAGGTGCATTTGAATTCGAACTCCACGAAACAGGTCTCTACACCGACACGCTGCCCACCTCAGCCTGCGACGGCATCTTCCGCCTCGACCTGAACTTCCTGGAGAAGCCTGAACCCGTACACATCTACGACACCGTTTGCAACACCTACAGCTGGTATGTCGAAGGCCAACTCATCGGAACCTACGATGACGACAAGGAAGCCGAATACCACATTCCGCTGACCCCCTATCCTTGCTCCAAAGACTATTATCTCCACCTCAAGGTGAACCACGAAAGCGTCAACAACACCATCGTCATCGACGGTAACGACCCCCATTCGCTGCCACCCGACATGACCCAACTCTGTGACCAATACGACTGGCAATTCGGATGGGATGGCGAGACATACACCTTCACGGGCAACACCGGCCCCGAAGGCGTCACCAAAACCATCCTAACGCAACAAGGCTGCGATAGTATTGCTACTTTGATTATCAAGAATATGAAATACACGCCTGTTCCCGAGCCCATCAAGCCAAACGAGTCCTCGACCATCGTTTTTGGCTTGCCCGAAACCGACTCCAGTGTAACTGATACCGCTTTTGCCGCCGCAGTAGTGACCAGCACCGAGTTCTTCTCCTTCCAATACACCTTCTTTATTGAAGAAAGCAATCCCGAATGTGTTTGGAATGATTGCAAGTGGACCATCAGCGAGCCTTCATGGGCCATCGAGCCGAGCCTAACGCCGACGCTCTCCCTCAACGGTAGGTATTACAGCGAATGTACGGTACATGTGGCCGACCGCCAAGAAGACTTTGTGGTGCTCACTGCCACCATCGACAACGGATGCGGCAGCGAAGAGCGCAGGTTCTACCTCAAGTCGTCGTTCCTCGATGTTGACGAAAACAGCAACGGCCCGATTAATGTCAACATCGTGCCCAACCCCAACAACGGCCAGATGCGCCTCGACTTCGAGAACATGGAAGGCCGCACCGCCGTCAAGGTGTTCGACATGACTGGCAACCAGATTGACGCCTTCGAAACCAACGTCAGCTCAAGCCGATACAACTATGACTACACTATGAAACACTATGCCGAAGGCATCTACTTCTTCGTCATTTCCAACAACAACCGCGTGTTGACCAAGAAAGTCGTCATCATCCGATAATTTGGGCGACACAATAATATTCGTTTGCATTGAGTTATACAAAACAACACATAAACTGAGATGAACAGATTCATAAAAGCCATATTCGCTATTCTGCTGTTGACGGCCATTCCCCTGAAACAGTGGGCACAAACTCCTTACAGGTCATACGCAGACGAGGGCATCGTCTTGAACTTCTTTGAAATCGACAACTACGATTTCAGATTATACCTATTATATAATATACATCAAGACGAGCGATTCGTCCTCATGCCCGAAGACGAGAATGGCTTGTTCATCCTCACGCCTGAAAGCGACGGTCAAGAAGAGGATTTTCTTGGAACGTTTGAGGCTTTCTACAATAATGTCTCCAACGAGTTCAGGCTCATCGACAAGGTTTTCCTGCAAGACCTTGTCACACGATGGAAAGCGAGCGTTCCGCCCACTTATTTCACCTCCATCACGATGGACCTTGCCCTCAACAGGGCCATCACCCTCAACAACCATTGTGTGGACTCCGACCCCTTTTGCACCTCTGACGTCATCCAGTTTGTGGCTGCCAACACTTCGCAAACAGCCGACCAGCTTGAAGGTCAAGATTTTGACGACGGCTGCATCGGCAGTTCCTACAACCCATCATGGTATCACATGAGAATCAACACGCCCGGACAGTTCATCATCCACATGGAAGGCCGCGACCCTGATGTTTCCTCCATCGAAAGAGACATCGACTTTTGCATGTGGGGACCCTATCTCGACCCGACAGTACCCTGTGTGAGCCAGTTGACCACAAACAAAATCATCGACTGCAACTATTCCTCCCATTTTTCTGAGGACATATTCTTGGGTTTCCCAGAGAATGAGCACTATCACCAAGCCGACCATGGAACCGTCAATTACCACATGCCGGAAACAGGTGAATATTACATCCTGATGATTACCAACTTCTCGCGCCAGCCTTGTGTCATCACCTTCACCAAGACTGAAGGCTCGGGGCCTGGCACCACTGACTGTGGTATCCTACCTGGCATCGCCGCCAACGACGGTCCTTATTGTGTTGGTGAAACCATCCATCTGACCGTCACCACACAAGCGGGTGCCACTTATACCTGGACTGGTCCCAACGGATTCACCTCCAACGTGCAGAACCCTGTCATTCCCAACTGCACCTATGAAATGGGCGGCACCTACACCTGCGTGACCGCTGTGGATGGACAAACCACCACCGGTTCTACCGAAGTCGTCATTTACCCCCAACCCGTGGCTGACTTCAATTTCACCAGTGTTTGCGAAGGCGAAATCACACAGTTGACCAGCACAGCCGATACGGATCCTTCAGGCCTCGAAATCACCAACTATTATTGGGACTTCGGTGACGGCCAAACCGCCGAAGGGGCCACTGCGACCCACACCTATGCCAGTGCAGGCGAATATCAAGTGACCCATACTGTAGCGACTGGCAATGGCAGATGCGTTGATGAAGTCACGAAGACCGTAAGCGTTTACGCCATCCCCGTGGCCACTGTGTCGGTCAGTCCCAGTTCGGTCATCTATGGCGGCGTTGCCACCCTCACTGCCATTGTGGACACGCCCGGCAACTTCACCTTCCACTGGGAACCTGCCAACATGGTCACCAACCCCAACAGTCAGACCACGCAGACTGTCCCCATCCAAGAAACACAAGTTTTCACCGTCACCATAACCAACACCCAAGGCGGCTGCACCAGCACGATACAAGGCGTGGTCAGCATGGCTGGTTCCAACCTGACCGCCACTGCCACCGCCGACCAATATGAAATCTGCGAAGACGCATCGACGACGCTCCATGCCCTACCCCAAAACGGCACGGGTTACTACACCTATAGTTGGACTCCCGCCGAATGGCTCAGCAGCACCACCGTGCAGCATCCTGTGGCCACCCCGCCCGTCGGAACGACAACGTTCACCTGCACTGTCGGCGACGGCCTCACCACCCAAATCGTCAATGTGAGCATTGTCGTGCTTCCCAAAGACGAAAATGAAATTGATGAAACCGTTTGCAACCAATTCATTTGGAATCCCGAAGGGCATACCATCGTCGAAACCGACCACCCCGGCAACAGTTACGACGCTTCGGGCAGCTACTACAGAATATACGCCAACCAATACGGCTGCGACAGTTTGGTCAAGCTGGACCTTACCGTGAACTACGACCACACCAATGCCACCCAATCCTACACCAGCGAATGTGATGTCATCCATTTCGACTGGTTTGGCACCATCACCGACTTGGAGGAAAACGGCGTTTACACCTTCAACGGCGAAACCGTTAACGGCTGCGACAGCATCATGACTGTGACCGTCGGGAACATGGCCTACTCGCCCCAACCCAGCACCATCCAAGCTGAGGAGGACGCAATTGTTTTTGCCTTGCCCGAAAATCCCAATTTACCAGACACCGCCCTTGCAGCCGCAGTGGTGACCAGCACTGAGTTCTTCTCGTTCCAATACCAATTCAAAGTGGTGGAAACCATGCATAGCCAAAGCGAGTGGAACACATGCGTTTGGACCATCAGCAAGCCATCGTGGGAAATCGATTTCGAACCCATTCCCGTCAAGAACGGCGATGGCATGTTTGAGAGCCAGTGCACCGTTTATGTGGCCGACCGCGACGAGGATTATGTCGTTCTTTCGGCTACGGTGAAAAACAACTGCGACAGCCTGACGCGGCGGTTCTATCTCAAGTCGTCGTTCCTTGGCGTTGACGAGCACAGCAGCATGGAATCAGCCGTGAGCATCGTGCCCAACCCCAACAACGGCCAGATGCGCATCAACTTTGAGGATATGGAAGGCCGTACTGCCATCCGCGTGTTCGATATGACTGGCAACCAAATCGACGCCTTCGAAACCAACATCAGCGCAAGCCGCCAAAGCATCGACTACACCATGAAACCCTATACCGAAGGCATCTATCTCTTTGTCTTCGCCAACCATAACCGAGTGTTCACCAAGAAAGTCGTCATCATTCAATAACTTTAAAATAAAATCTTCAAACGATGAATAAAAAACTGCGTATTTTGTTACTAACCGGCCTTGCGGCCCTCTTCTGCTCCTCGTGCAGCAAAATGGAAGAGATTTTACCAGAGTCTTACAAACGTAATGACTTACCGTTTTCCGTTGAGAAAGTCCCTGTTGAGGGAGGCACTATCATGCTTCAGAAAGTGGTAGGAGAAAGTGTCGTCAATATCGACCCGGCCTCGGCTACACAGACATTTAGTGTAGGAGACACGCTTATCCTTACCGCGACAGCCAAGAACGGCTACACCTTTATCAATTGGAAACGCGATGGTGTGGAAAAATCCATCCAGCCCGAATACAAATTCTGCTTGGAGGGAAAAGATGTAGATGAAAACGGACGCGTCAAGTACCATTATGAGGCCCGCTTCGGCTTGGATTATGCCTTGCAAGTGATTCCGCCCATTGATAAAGTGATACCCCACGAGTTGATTGTCGCCATGGGTTCTTATCTACACTTCGGCGACAACCCACGCAAAATCGACTCCTCTTTCATTGTCGACCATG
>JAEEGG010015707.1_pt1 | contig 15855 bp, 9 predicted proteins | sample 9134161 | NCBI WGS metagenome assembly JAEEGG01 (sample SAMN16246543, study PRJNA631951) | gut metagenome | biome: gut microbiome; feature: rumen; material: CR-attached | host: Bos | place: Iran: Karaj | collected 2018-10
TATTGTGAGAAAGAAGATATAGCGGGGGATGAAACATGAGCAGAATTGTCATAGCGCTTGGCGGTAACGCCCTCGGAAATACCTTAAAGGAGCAGATGGCAGCTGTGAAGATCACTGCCAAAGCGATCGTTGACCTGATCGAGGAAGGTCATGACGTCGTTATTTCCCACGGCAACGGACCCCAGGTCGGCATGATCAACCAGGCGATGCTCGAATACAGCCGCATTGAGGCTTCACAGGGCCCCACACCGCTGTCTGTATGCGTTGCGATGAGTCAGGCTTACATCGGATACGATCTGCAGAATGCGATCCGTGAGGAGATGCTGAACCGCGGCTTTGAAAAGCCCGTGGTATCGATGGTCACACAGGTACGCGTGGATCCCGAGGACCCCGCGTTCAAGAACCCTACCAAGCCCATCGGACGTTTCATGGACAAGGAAACAGCAGAGGAGTTTGCCGAGAAAAACGGCTACATCATGAAGGAAGACGCGGGACGCGGCTACAGACGCGTGGTTGCTTCTCCCAAGCCGATAGAGATAGTCGAGATAAGCGCTATCCGCAAGCTGGTCGATAACGGCGAGATCGTTATCGCGTGCGGAGGCGGCGGTATTCCCGTTACGCTTATCGGAAACCACTTAAAGGGCGCATCCGCGGTCATTGACAAGGATTTCGCGAGCGCGGTAATGGCACGCGACCTCGACGCGGATTACCTGATCATTCTTACGGCGGTTGAAAAGGTCGCTATCAATTTCAAAAAGGAAAATGAGCAGTGGCTCGACCGGATGACTGTCGAAGAGGCTAAGAAATATGCCGAGGAGGGCCAGTTCGCGCCCGGTTCGATGCTCCCGAAGGTTCAGGCGGCATGCGAGTTCGCGGCTTCAAAGCCCGGCCGCAAAGCGCTGATCACTTTGCTCGAAAAGGCAAAGGATGGCATCAACGGCAGGACCGGTACCACGATCACCGCCTGAGCATACGCCCCGGTACAACAGTATATCAGCCGCAAGGCAAACGCCCCTTCGACGGACAGGCTCCGCCGGAGGGGTTTTATATTTGGCGGAGGACCGGATAACCGGTGGTCCGGTTTCTTTACGAAGGCCCGAAAAAGTTTTATAATCTTTTTGGAACCTTCATCCGGTTTTAGTCGTCTAATACACGGAACAATCAATGAGGCATCCCGGGGCCCTGCGGCATATGCGAGGGGCACAAAGACGGATGCGGGAAGGGAGTATTTATGAGGAAACGCTTAATTACCTTAATGCTGGTGCTGGCGCTCGTTATCGGAACCGTTTATACCGGTGCGCCCACAGGAGTCAGTGCGGCAAATGAGGAAACACAGGAGCAGATGACAGATGTTTTGCTCAAGATCAAGACAAAGCTGGAGCTGCCCGACGAGTACACCGAGTTCCGTTACAACTACAACAACTACGGTGAGAAGGCAACCTGGTATTTCAACTGGACTACCGCTGATTCGGCAAAGACGGTCAATGTGAACTGCGACGATGAGGCTCATATCCTCAATATGAGCAGCTATGAGAACGGCCTGACAAGCGGTGTGCCCGACAAGACCGCCGAGGAGCTCGCGCCTGCGGCTGAGGCGCTGCTTGCGCGTCTTTTCCCCGAGGCAAAGGGCCATGTAGTGCTCAAGAGCACCAACTATCAGTACTACAGAGCGGCGTACAGATTCATTTACAGAAGGATCGAGAACAATATCGAGATGCCCGATAACTATATCGCGATCATGATCGGATATAAGGACGGCAATCTGATCAGCGCGGACGCGAACTGGAATTATACGGCGGCGGTTCCGTCGGCGGATAAGCTGATCGGAGCCGATGCGGCAAAGGAAAAGATCGGCAAAAAACTCGAGATGATCCCCCGTTATTATGTGGGATACGATGAGGACGGCAATGAGAAGGTATTCCTGGCTTACGCGCCTTCGATGAGTTATATCGCTGCGGACGCAAAGAGCGGCAAGATATATACCAAGAAGAATTACTGGGGCGATGATCCCGAGTACGGCAGCAAGGAAGCGGCCGATGAAGACGCTGTCAACACTGCGGATAACGGCAGGGGCTACGAAGCAAAGCTTTCCGATGCGGAGATCAGGAGGATAGCCGAGCTGCAGAACCTCATCAGCTCCGATGACGCGGTAAAGCTCATCAAGTCGAACAAATACCTGCTCGTTGATGAGAATATCAACAGCGTGACCGCGAACTTAAATGAGTACAAGGACCGCTACACCTGGGTTATCACGATGCGCGACAACCGTCCCGAGGATTACGAAAAGGGCGATTATTACAGGGCATACGCGAGAGCGACCGTCGATGCCGCGACCGGAAAACTCTTAAGCTATTCGGCTTCGACCAAGGGCATGTACTATTACTCCGATCAGGAGATCGAGGGCATTAAGTTCAATTATTCCAAGAAGCAGTGCAGGAACATCTTCGAGGAGTTCGTTAAGAGCTTCGAGGGCGAGAGATTCGCGCAGGTACAGCTGAGCGCGGACAACGCGGATATGCAGTATACCGACGATATGGGCAGGAACTACATTTTCGCGTACGGCTACGATTACACCCGCTATAACGACGGCATCCCGTTCGCTTCAAACGGCATCAGCGGTTCCGTGGACCGCATCACGGGTAAGGTTTATTACTACTACATGAACTGGACCGATGCAAAGGTTCCGTCGGCAAAGGGCATTATCGGCGAAGCTAAGGCGTTTGACGCGTACATGGGATACGAGGGCTACGACCTGGTATACGAGATCGTAAACAAGTACGAGAACACCGGCAGCATCTACGGCTACGGCAACGAGCAGACCGTCAGACTGGTTTACAGGACTGCGATCAGCCCTGCGTTTGTTGACGCGTTCACAGGCAAACAGCTCAATTACAACGGCGATGAATACGAGGCGGCGCGCACCGATTATCTGTACAACGATATCGCGGGCACCAAGTACGAAAAGGCCATAAAGATCCTGGCCGGCATGGGCGTGGGACTTCCCGGAGAGAGCTTTGAGCCTTCGAAGAAGATCACGGCGGAGGAGCTCGGGCAGCTGATCATGAGAATGCCCGTGATCGGATACAGAGAGGACCTGTTTGCGGGCGATAAGGCGCTTTCGCGTCAGGAAGCCGCCAGACTCATCGTTACGGCGATGGGACTTGATGCGGTTGCCAAGCTCGATATCTACAAGCTCTCATACAAGGATAAAAAGGACGTGGCAAAGGGCTATACCGGTTATGTGGCCATTGCGGGGGCGATGGGCCTGATCGGCAATAAGACGGATAAGAAATTCAAGCCCAAGACGGGCCTGACCAGAGGCGAGGCGGCACAGATGCTGCTGAACGCGGCAAACGTGATCTCGTCCGCGGAGTATTAAAGCTGAGGGGAAGCCGCACGGAGACGGCGGCGTAAAGACAAGGGGACGGTTCTTCTGTCTGCTTTAGTTCGCAGACAGAAGAACCGTCCCCTTGTCTTTGTTTGTCTTCGTTTACGTATTACCCCAAAAACCTTATGGCGCTCGTCACTGCATTGGCGCCGTCGGCTGCCGCCGTAACGATCTGGCGGAGCTGCTTGGTGCGGAGATCTCCGGCTACGAACAGACCGGGGCAGGAGGTCTCGCAGTTTTCGTTTGCTTTGATGTAGCCGATCTCGTCACAGTCGGCGAGTTTGCCGAAGAGGACGTTTACGGGAATGATGCCGGTCGCGATGAAGACGCCGTCCACCTCAAGGTTTGAGGTCTCGCCCGTCTTAACGTTTGACAGGGTCAGGCTCTCGACCATATCGGAGCCGTTGATGGAGTTGACGACCGTATCGGTGATGAACTCGATATTCTCGACGGCCCTGGCCTGGCTCACAAGAGTGGGAGCCGCGCGGTAGCCGTCCCTGCGGTGGATCAGATATACGACGCGTGCGAGCTTCGAGAGATAGATCGCATCCTCGAAGGCTACGTCTCCGCCGCCGACAACCGCGCATTTGCGCTTCTTGAAGAAAGCGCCGTCGCAGGTCGCGCAGTAGGAAACGCCCATGCCGGCGAGCTCCTCCTCTCCGGGGCACTCGAGCTTGCGGTGCGAAGCGCCGGTCGCCGCGATAACGGCGCGCGCCGTGTATGTATTGTTATCAGAAGTAGTTACTGTGAACAGATCGTTGTCATGTGTGATATTAACAATATCCTCGGTAATGAAGCTGACGCCGAGCTTATCGCAGTGGGCGCGCATCTTTTCCGAAAGCTCGGGACCGCTAACGCCCGGGATGCCGGGGTAGTTGTCAACCTCGTAGGTGCTCTGGACCTGACCGCCCGGAACTGCGGAACGATCGAAAACCGCAAAGTTGAGCTCTGCGCGTGCAGCGTAAATGGCTGCCGAAAGCCCTGCGGGGCCTGAGCCGATGATTATCAGATCAAATGTATTCATATGAGGTTCTCCTTTCTTATAATCATTAATAACAGATGACTTTGACTATGCTAAAGTATACCATAGACAGGGCCTGTCGGACAATCCCGAACAGGCTCCCAAGTGATTAAAAGATTATGCTGTATAAACACGCAAAAATGAATAATTTATAAACTGTTTGTTAATGTGAATGTTGTGCGAATATTTAAAACTGAAAAAAGCTTATTGACAAGGGTAAAATTGTGCAGTTTGCACAAATACGGATGTTGAACACGGTACAGAGAACGTGAAAAACAAAAGGTTACAGAACCGAGTTATCCACATATCAGACGCCTAAAACAGCCAATCGGTTACTTATACACGAAGTTATCCACATTGTCAACGAAAAAACACCACATTCGTAGTCTTTGAAAAAGCCGTCAAGCTCGAAAATATGTTTTGTTATTTGTGATAAATTTACTAAAAAAAGAATTGGAGTCTTGATTTTAACTAATTGGGGAATGTAGAGAACAAATTGTTCTAAAACATGTGAATTGTCAGATAAAACCTTTGCGGATATTAATTTTTTGTGAATAATCGCACTCTTACTATTGAAGAAAATGACATCGGGTGGTATAATACAATCATGTAAGCGACATCACAAAAGTGGAAACAATAAGGAGGACTTCACAGGGTGGAGCATACATGAATTCATCCCAAAGGAGTGATCGTATGAAGTTTATCATTACCGGCAAGAACATCAATGTAACAAACGGTCTGAGGAACCAGGTTGAGGAGAAGATAGGCAAGCTTGAACGTTATTTTACACCGGACACCGAGGTTCATGCGACCTTAAGCGTCGACAAGGATATACAGAAGATCGAAGTCACCATCCCGGTCAAGGGAAACATAATCAGAGCCGAGGAATCCAGCCCCGACATGTACGCATCGATCGACATGGTCGAAGATGTTATCGAGAAGCAGCTCAAAAAGTATAAGAATAAGATCATAGACAGCAAACAGGCGGGCGAAGGCCTGAGCCGCGCATTTATAGAGGAGGAGTACGAAGAGGACGATACGATCCGGATTGAGAGAGTCAAGAAGTTCGCTATGAAGCCGATGGATCCAGAAGAGGCATGCATCCAGATGGAGCTGCTCGGACATAATTTCTATGTATTCCGCAACAGTGACACGGATGAGGTCAACGTAGTATACAAGCGCTACGACGGAGCGTTCGGACTGATCGAGCCCGAGTTTTAGTTCAGAGTTACTAACGTGACCGGTCCCGGGCATGGCTGACGATAGCCGCGGTGCCGCACAGACGGACACATCTGCCTTAGGAAGTACCGGTTACGGACATGATCTGGGGCTGCCGCACCAAACGGTGCGGCAGCCCCTTTTTGCCTATGATGTCTGTATGAACCGGATCAGTTTACCGAGATCCTGAACGTGACGGGATAATCACTCGCGATCGCGGGAGCGGAAATATGCAGGCCATCAGCATCACGAGTGACATCGGGCTCGGTATCAAAGCCTAATGCCCTGACATCCCGGATGATGCCCGAGAAAACAGGCGTATTGCCGGGAGCGGCTTCGGCGAGGGATTTGATCGTGACGCGTCCGTCTTCGGGCCATTTGAGGACGAAGGCATATATGCATCCGTTGCCCGCGGTAAAGCGGATGTCCTCCGGAGTATATTCGGCCTGGTTTCCTTCGGCGAACTGCCCCTCAACGGTCTTTGTCGGGCCTTCGCCGCACGAGCGCCATACCTTTGAGCCGTAGATGGCTTCACCGTTGGACTTCATCCACCTGCCGACCGCTTTGAGTATCGCAACATCCTCATCGCAGATCGTTCCGTCGGACTTCGGGCCGATGTTTAAGAGCAGGCGGCCGTTCTTGCTGACGATGTCGATGAGGTTCTGCACGATCTCTTTCGGGTCCTTGTATTCGTTTTCGGTGGTATAGCACCAGGAATTGTTGGCCGTGGCGGTGTCGGTCTGCCATACGTAGGGCTTGACGTCGGCGAATTTGCCGCGCTCCACATCGGGAACCGCGGTGCCGAAAGCAAAGGCCTCATGCTTGTAGTTGATAACGGCGGGAATGCCGAACTCTTCGGCGCGGTTGTAGTAGTAAGCCGCGAATTTGCGCAGGTACGGCTTTACCGACGAGTGGTGGATCCACCAGTCGAAATAGAATATCGAGGGTTTGTATTTATCGACGAGCTCGCAGCAGCGCACGAGCCAGTCCTCGAGATAATCCGCGGTGGGAATGGGCTCGCTGAAGGAGTCGTGCATGTCTTCGATAGGCATGGCGGGCCAGTAGAAATCGCCTTCTTTCTCGGCGTCGGTGATATCGCTCTCGAACTCGCGGCCCGGTCCCATAAAGAACCAGTGCTCCACTCGGTGCGAAGAACAGCCTGCGAGCAGGCCTTTTTTGCGCGCGGACTCATGCAGCTCGCCGAGCACGTTTCTGTGGGGACCCATCTCGACCGAGTTCCAGTGCGAGATCTCGGTCCCGTACATTTGGAAGCCGTCGTGATGCTCGGCGACCGGCACCATGTACTGGAAACCTGCCTCTTTGAACAGGTCCGTCCATTCGTCCGGATCGAACCGCTCTGCCCTGAACATCGGGATATAATCCTTATAGCCGAAATCCTTGTGCGGGCCGTAGGTCTTCACGTGATGCTCAAACTCACGGCTGCCCTGAACGTACATGTTCCTCGAGTACCATTCGTTTGCGTAGGCGGGAACCGAGAAAATGCCCCAGTGGATGAAAACTCCGAATTTGCAGTCGCTGTATTCGCCGGGAACGCGGTACTGCGCGAGCGACTCCCAGGTGTCCTTGTATCTGCCCGCAGCGATGCATTCATCGATCTTTTTGAGATAGTCTTTTTTGAAGCTGTTCATAAAATGCCTTTCCCGGGGCGCGCCCCGCATAAAACTTATTCCGAAATCTATTCTAAGGTAAGCCGTTCGCACCCGCAACCCGATTTTTTGTTCAAAAAACGTTTACAATTCAGAGAATTATGCATGCTTTACTATTGGGCGCAAAGATGGTAAAATAATATGGATAATGACAGTTTATGACCTGTCGTTATCTACTATGTTTCAAACTGAGAGGATTTCTAAATGAGCAACGAAAATGTCGCAAATACTGCAGTTGAAGAGGTTTCCGGAGGATTCACCGGCGGTTACATCACCGGCGGAGGAGAGCGTAAGACTCTTTGGCAGAAAATATTCGGAACGCGCAGTGAACGCGAGATCAAAAGAATAGACGGCATCAAGGAAAAGGTGCTTTCCCTTGAGCAGGAGATGCGCAACAAGACGGACGACGAGCTGAGGGCCATGACGACTAAGTTCAAGGACAGGCTCGCGGCGGGCGAGACGCTCGACGACATCCTGCCCGAGGCATATGCGACGGTCAGGGAGGCCGGCGACAGGACACTGGGCCTGCGCGCGTTCCCCTGCCAGATCCTCGGCGCGATCGTGCTCCATCAGGGCCGTATCGCCGAGATGTTCACCGGTGAAGGTAAAACCCTCACTTCGTCTATGGTAATCTACCTCAACGCGCTCGAGGGCAAGGGCGTGCATGTTGTCACGGTCAACGATTACCTGGCTAAGCGTGATGCCGAGAACATGGGCAATATCTACGAGTTCCTCGGCGTTTCCTGCGGCTACATCCTTAACAGCATGGACAACGACGAGCGCCGTGAGGCCTATGCGAAGGATATCACCTACGGTACGAATAACGAATTCGGTTTCGACTACCTGCGTGACAACATGGTCATCTACAAGGAGCGCATGGTTCAGCGCGGCCTGCATTTCGCGGTCATCGACGAGGTCGACTCCGTATTGATAGATGAGGCGAGAACACCTCTTATCATTTCCGGTCAGTCCGGCAAATCGAACAAGCTCTACGAGATGTGCGACATCCTGGCCAACCAGCTGGTAAAGGGTACCGAGACCGAGCTCTCGAAGATGGACACCATCATGGCCGCGAAGTTCGGCGAGGACATCTCGCAGGAGACCGGTGATTTTGTTGTCAATGAAAAGGAGAAAACCGTCAACCTGACCCAGGAAGGCGTTAAAAAGGTTGAGCAGTTCTTCCATATCGATAACTTTGCCGATGTCGAGAACCTCGAGATACAGCATCACATCATCCTGGCGCTGCGCGCGCATTACCTGATGTTCAGGGACAAGGACTATGTCGTTAAGGATAACGAGGTCCTGATCGTAGATGACTTTACCGGACGTATCCTGCCCGGCAGACGCTATTCCGACGGCCTGCATCAGGCTATCGAGGCAAAGGAGCACGTTAAGGTCAACCGCGAGTCGAAGACTCTGGTTACGATCACGCTCCAGAACTATTTCAACAAATACGAGAAAAAGTGCGGCATGACCGGTACCGCGATCACCGAGGACAAGGAGTTCCGCGAGATCTACGGCATGGATGTTGTATCGATCCCTCCGAACAAGCCCGTTATCCGTAAGGACTACGAGGACGCCGTATACACGACACACCGTGAGAAGATCAACGCGATCGTCGAGGCCATCAAGGAGGCTTACCACAGAGGCCAGCCCGTGCTCGTAGGTACGATCACGATCGACGCATCCGAGGAACTGCACGAAAAACTCGTTAAGGCACGCATCCCTCATAATGTACTGAACGCTAAGTTCCATGAGATGGAGGCCGAGATCGTAGCTCAGGCGGGACAGAAGGGCGCGGTTACCATCGCGACCAACATGGCGGGCCGTGGTACCGATATCAAGCTCGGCGAGGGCGTTGTTGAGCTCGGCGGCTTAAGGATCATCGGCACCGAGCGCCACGAGGCGCGCCGTATCGACAATCAGCTGCGCGGACGTTCCGGACGTCAGGGCGATCCCGGCGAGTCGAGATTCTTCATTTCCCTCGAAGACGATCTGATGAGACTCTTCGGTTCGGAAAAGATGATGGCGGTATTCAAGAACCTGGGCATCCAGGAAGGCCAGGAGATCCACCACAGGATGCTCTCGAGCGCCATCGAGCGTGCCCAGAAAAAGATAGAGAACAACAACTTCGGTATCCGTAAGAATCTGACCGAGTACGACGAGGTGAACAACGAGCAGCGTGAGATCATCTACGCCGAGCGTGCCCGCGTACTGAACGGCGAGAGCATGCGCGATTCCATCATCAAGATGGTTCAGGAGGTTGTTGAGAGAAGCGTCAACTCCTGTATCTCCGACGACCAGAACCCCGATGAGTGGGATATCAGAGAACTCAACGAGATCCTGCTCCCGATCGTTCCCCTGCAGCCCATCGAGCTGACAAAGGACGAGCTCGAGCGCGGCAAGAAAAACAAACTGGTACAAAGGCTCAAGGAGGAGGCCGTACATCTCTACGAGTCCAAGGAGGCCGAGTTCCCGATCAAGGACGAGTTCCGTGAGGTTGAGCGTATCGTCCTGCTCAAAGCCATCGATACAAAGTGGATGAACCATATCGACGATATGGACCAGCTGCGCCAGAGCATCGGACTTCAGGCGTTCGCTCAGCGTAACCCTGTTGACGAGTATAAGCTCCAGGGCTATGACATGTTCCAGGAGATGACCGAAGGTATCGAGGAGGACACCGTCCGCATGCTGCTCCGTGTTCAGGTAGAGCGCAAGATCGAGCGTGAGCAGGTAGCGAAGGAGACCGGTACGAATAAGGACGACACAGCGGTCAACGCGCCGAAGCGCCGCGCCAATTCAAAGGTTTATCCGAACGATCCTTGCCCCTGTGGTTCGGGCAAGAAGTTCAAATACTGCTGCATGGGCCAGGGCAAGTACGACTAAAGCCGCTGACGGAGTATAAGAACAGACCGTTCCCTGCAGCCGCCGGGCAGCGTCGTGACAGCCCGGAGACCGTGAATGAAAGAAACAGACAGAATCAGGAAGGATTAGCTGAAAATGGTAGCACTGGATCAGATTAAATATGAGTTAAATCAATATACTGACCCGTTAAAAGAACTGGGCTCGTCGCTCAGCCTCGACAGCAAAAAGCTGCGCGTCGAGGAGATAGAGGGCATCATGGAGGAGGAAGGCTTCTGGAATGATGCCGACAAAGCCCAGAATTTCATGAAGGAGCTCAAAAACCTCAAGGACACGATCGAGGAATATAAGGAGCTCGAATCAAAGAACGCCGATCTCTACGCTCTGATCGAGATGGTCGAGGAGGAGAACGACGAGGGCATGGTGCCCGAGGTCGAGGAGGAGTTCGAGACCTTTAAGAAAGATTTTGAAAAGATGCGTCTGGAGACGCTCTTAGACGGTGAGTTTGACAGCTGCAACGCGATCCTCACGCTCCACGCGGGAGCCGGCGGAACCGAGGCCTGCGACTGGGCGAGCATGATGTACCGCATGTACAGCATGTGGGCTCAGGCCAAGGGTTTCTCGATCGATCTGCTCGACATGCTCGAGGGCGACGAAGCGGGTTACAAATCGGTCACGATGCAGATCAACGGAACCAATGCTTACGGCTATCTCAAATCCGAGCACGGAGTGCACAGACTGGTCCGCATTTCCCCGTTCAACGCGCAGGGCAAGCGTCAGACTTCGTTCGTATCGTGCGACGTTATGCCCGATATTGAGCAGGACCTCGACATCGACATCCCCGACGACGATATCCGTATCGATATCTTCCGTTCATCGGGTGCCGGCGGACAGAAGGTCAACAAGACCTCATCGGCGATCCGCATCACGCACTTCCCGACAGGTATCGTTGTTTCCTGTCAGAATGAGCGTTCGCAGTACCAGAACAAGGACAAGGCCATGCAGATCCTGAAGTCCAAGCTCCTTCTCTTAAAGCAGCAGGAGAACCTCAACAAGACCGCTGACATCCGCGGCGAGGTAAAGGACAACAACTTCGGCAGCCAGATCCGTTCGTATTTCCTGCAGCCCTACAAGATGATCAAGGATCTGCGTACGGGAGTCAGCACGGCAAACGCGGACGCGGTTCTCAACGGTGACATTGACATTTACATAAACGGATACCTTAAGTGGCTCAAGCAGGGATGCCCGCCCTACAAGGGAGGAGATCTCTCCGAGTAATGCTTATCAGGAGGTGCATATGGGAAAGATCCAGGTTATTTTCACGGTCGGACGGGGCAGCTACTCGTTCGACAGTCAGTACGTGCGCGCAGTTGAAGCTAAACCGGACATCAGACTGCTCCCGGGCGCTCCCGAGTGCATTTCGGGAATAGTTGACTTAAGAGGCGAACTGGTCCCGATCTGTGACCTCAACAAAAAGTTCAATACCGGCGCGGTATCGGCGTCAAACTCGGACGTCATCTTCGTAAATACCGCGGACGGGTGTCTCGGGTGCACCGTTGACAGGGTCGTTGAGATCGGCGCGGTTACCGAGGACCTCGAGATCGAGCTTCCGTACCTGATCCGAAACGCGAACACCGATTATATCGACGAGATCGTCAGCTACAAGGGCGACCTGATAACCGCAATACATCAGGACAGGATACTGAACGCAGAGGAAAAGGCGACACTTTCAAAGGTATTCGACAAGGCTAAGAAAAAGGCCGAAAAGGATGCCGAAAAAGCTGCCGAAAAAGCTGCGAAGGAGGCCGCAAAGGCCGCAGAAGAAGCTGACGGAGCCGACAACAACGGAGACAGGTAATGAAGAGCGGGCATAATAAGATGTATGTGGCCAAGATAGTGGCCGGAAGTATTCTTGCGTTTCTGTATGCTGTTGCCATGCTTTTTTCCGGCAATGCCGTTGAGAAAAAAAGGCAGCAGACTTCGGATTTTTCCGAAGGATGGAGACTGGAGTCGGGACAAACGGTGAGGGCGGACCTTATCGATTCCGTTACATACGGGGATCATGTAAGGTTTTCAAAGCACCTGCCCGAGGGTCTTACTTTCAAGAATTCTCTTTGTTTTGTCAGTTTTAATTCGAATTTCGATCTGTATATAGACGGGGAGCCTGCGTATTCGTACCATACCGGGGAGAATTTTACCGGTCGCGGATACGGAATGGCTTACCATTTTGTGGACCTTGCTCCCGCTTATTCCGGAGCTGAGGTCATTTTTGAAATGGAACCCGTTCTGGAAAACGAAAAGGGCTGCCGGATCGGAATGATCTCGGTGGAGGATTCGAGGATCTATCAGAAGCGCACTTCTCGCGGGCACAGGATAGAATTCATGACATCGATAGGTATCATGGTGGTCGGCATGATACTTCTTTTGCTCTGCGTTTTTGTTTCAATGGAACAGAACAGAAAAACCGCCGCCGTGCTGGGCCTGTCGATGGTGATAAACGGCCTCTGGCTGGCCAATGATACCGGCATGTTCCGGCTTTTGACCGGAGAGGTGATGTTCTGCCGGCGGCTCGATCATGTTATGATGCACCTGTGGCTCATTCCGATGATGGTACTCGCTTACCTGATAACCAAGGAACGCAACAGGCTCTATCTGCGGCTGATCTATGCCGCTGCATGCGTTGATATAGCCGCATTCCTCATCCTCAGGTTCATATTCGGGATCGATATGGTCAAGCTCACACCGATCATGCTCGCCTATTATGTTGCTGAGGCTGTGATATGCTGCGTGATGCTGATAAACAACAGGCGTTTCTGTGACAGGATGCAGGCCGAGACCGGCACAAAGCTGCTGGTTACGGGCTTTATCGTACTCGGCGGCACGCTTATAGTGGATTCGGGTATTTATCTCAGCGGAGTAAGGAACGGAATGGGGCGCGGAGTCTGCTCGAGGATCGGTTTTCTCGCGTTCTTCGTGCTGATGCTGATCTCGCTGATCCGCAGCTGGAGCAAGGAACGTGAAGTAATGCGCCGCAACCGTTTCGTCAACCAGATGCTGCAGTACGCGATAACGACCAACGATCCGGACCTGAGCGTGCGCATGATCATGGAGTATGTCGGGACCGAGTTCGGCGCGGATCATGTATATATCTACGAAAACAGGCATGACGGCAGCTTCCACAATACGTATGAGTGGTTCCGTGATGAGCACAGCTATAATCCGGACCTCCCGGACTACAGCGATCTGTCCGATGAGAAGGTGCTCTCGGACGCCTCGGCGATCCTCGACAAGGAGCACAGGCTGGTGGTTGAGGACGTCAACGGGCTTAAAGAGAAGGATCAGGTGCTCTATGAGTATCTTAAGAGTCTCAATGTCAAGAGAATGGTTGTCGGCCCCCTCGAGTACGGCGGCGAGCTGGTCGGCCTGTTCGGGATCGATGACATGCCGGCGGAGAGATGTCTTGAGATTGCCGACCTGATACGCCTGATATCGTATTTCGTCACGCAGCTGCTCGTACAGCGCAACGAAAAGCGCAATCTCGTACGCTACAGCTATTTCGACTCGCTGACGGGTACGCGCAACAGGCGCGGACTCGAGGATTTCGAGCGGACCTGCGGACGTATCTATCCGTTCGGATACCTGATGTGCGATATCAACGGACTTAAGAATGAAAACGACAGTCACGGACACGAGGCGGGCGACCTGATGATCATGGATATCGCGGCCGCACTTTCCGAGGTGTTCGGTGACGGCAATGTATTCCGTATCGGCGGAGACGAGTTTGTGGCATATTCGTTCGATCCGGATGAGCAGACTTTTGAAAATAAGGTTAAGCGCGTGCGCGAGCTCTTTGACGAGAAAAAGCGCAGCGCTTCGATAGGATATGTATTTGCGAAGGATCCTTCCGTTTCGCGCGAAGAGGTCAAGGAAGAGGCCGATGCCCTGATGTACGCGGAAAAGGAAAGATATTATTCGGGACGCAGAGACAGGAGACGCTGATCCGTGCGGCAGGACTGATCCATGGGAGGTAGAAGCGTGAAGAAGACGCTGATAATCGTTACCGACCTCGTTATAATGGGGTTGATACTTTTCTTCATAATTCAATACGCCAATACCAAGATGAACGAAAGCAACAAGAGCGTTATCGAAGCTTTCGAGAAAATGACGGTCACCGCCGAGCAGATCATCACGAATTACCTCGAGGACGAGCAGCATCTCTGCGATATATGGTCAAATTACATCAACCGCTCGGCTGAGGCGGGAACGCCGATGACGGCTGAGGAGGCAGTGTCATTTATCGGAAGGGCGAATATCTCTCCCGTCATATACGGACATCTGATATTCCCCGACGATCCGTCCAGGAGCGGCATTTCCACGCATCCGGGCGTGAAAGATCCGGACGATCATTCCGTTTCATACCGCAATATCAATCTGTTCGACGATCCGGACGCGGTCAGCGGAGAGGACGGCGTTGTCAATCTGACCAGAGCATACACGAACCCTCAGAACGGTATACAGTCCATTGCTTTCATGAAAAATGTGACGGTTCTTGATGCGGAGACGGATGAGCTCAAAAAGGCGCTGCTGATGCGCGTAGAGCCGGTCAGCGTGCTCGAGGACAAACTCGTTTTCCTGAACGGTGAGTATGAGAGCGTGGAGATTTCGATCATCAATAAGGACGGAGATTATGTAGTTCACGGCAAGTCCATGAAGAATGCCAATTTCTTCGAATACTACAAATCATACAACCATACAGACAGCGCGGAATACAGGCAGATGACGGAGAGAGTGACGTCGGGTTACGGAACCATGACGATGCTCAATTCAAAAAAAGAGGAATGCGTCATATCGTATACTCCGCTCACTTCGATGAATACCTGGTTCCTGCTCGCATACATACCTGCGGGCGAGCTCGCGGCCAATACCGTGGTCGACTGGCTGCTGCTCGGGACCGTGGCGCTGGGACTGCTGATCCTGCTGGTATTCAACTTCCTGATACTGGCTCTGTACAACAGAAAGCTCGCCGAAGCGGCGGAGGCGGCCAATCAGGCGAATGAGGCCAAATCCCATTTCCTCTCGACCATGTCCCACGACATCCGCACTCCCATGAACGCGATCCTGGGACTCAACGAGATGGTGCTGCGCGACAGCCGCGACGAGGAGATCACGGCATATTCAGAGAGCATCAGGACAGCCGGAAAAACACTGCTCGGACTGATCAACGACATACTCGATTTTTCAAAGATAGAAGCCGGCAAGATGGACATCATCAACGTCGACTACAGCTTTGTCTCATTGCTCAACGACCTGGTCAACATGGTCCAGGGCAAGGCCGCGGACAAGGGACTCGCGCTCAATCTGGACATCGACAGGGATATCCCGATGATCCTGAACGGAGACGAGATACGCATCAAACAGATCATCACCAATATCCTTTCCAATGCGGTCAAATACACGAAAGAAGGATCGATCACGCTCAAAGCCGGGTTTGAAAAGCTCGAAGAGGATCCCGGCTCCGTAAGGCTGCTGATAAGCGTCACGGATACCGGCATAGGCATAAAGCCCGAGGACCTGAAGCGCCTGTTCGTGGCTTTTGAGCGCATCGAAGAGAAACGCAACAGGAATATTGAAGGCACGGGTCTCGGCATGAGCATAGCGCAGAGCTTCCTGGCCATGATGGGCAGCCACATTGAGGTGGA
>JAEEGG010015710.1_pt1 | contig 15852 bp, 9 predicted proteins | sample 9134161 | NCBI WGS metagenome assembly JAEEGG01 (sample SAMN16246543, study PRJNA631951) | gut metagenome | biome: gut microbiome; feature: rumen; material: CR-attached | host: Bos | place: Iran: Karaj | collected 2018-10
CGTGCAGCGCCTCATGTCCACGCGCCTGCGCCCTGCCGACATTCCGCCACTGCGCGCCATAGCCACGGCCATGAAGGCGCTGGGGTGGCCGCAGGGGGCCATACACGGCACACGCGGCTACTATCTCGTGCCAAGGCAACAAGAGGCCTGAAGTGGTGTGCGTAGGCGTAGGTAACAAACAACGATAGAAACATTATTCCCGAACCGCCAAGGCGATTCGGGAATAATTGGAACAGCATGGATGCTTTTCCTGTTTTTACTACTGGGTGTTGTCTTTACGGCTTAGTGCCAAACTGCTGGCCGTTGCACTCTGCGTAGGTGACACTCTTCACTCCCGGGGCTCCGAAGTATTTCTCCAGATTGCCGTAGAGCAGCACTTCCTTGCCGTAGAACTGCGGGTTGTCCTGAATGTTCAGGCCTGTACGCACGGCTCCGTTTGGCAGCTGTACGGGTATGCACTTGTTGACATCGGTCTCTGCAGCATTGTCGGCAACAAGGATGTTGGTCTTTATTGAGCTCTCGCCATCGAAATGTGCACCACTGGCGAGGACTTGTCCCTCAATCCAACCAACGATGTAGCCCTTCACGTAAACGCCATTGACGGTGGTTGATGTGCCATTGGCTATGACGGCCGAGATGCTGTAAGGCTCGCTGTATGAACCTGTGCCCGTTGCTGGGGTGTCGCCGCCGCCGCCTTCGCCTTGGCCGCCACCTTCGCCTTGGCCACCGCCACCGCCTTCGCTGCCCTCAGTCTTGCCGTTGAGCGAATAGAGGTAACCATCGCCCTGCTTGGTCTCAGGCGTGCCGTTGTAGTTGGTGATCTTAGCACAGACCACTACTTCGTCGCCAACCTTCACCAAGTCGCCTGCTCCCTGCACCCACTGCTTGTTGCCCAGATAGAGCACGCGGAAGCAATAGAACTGGTTGGGCTCGGTGCCGTCGTCAGAGATATAGAACGAGGCGTTACCGTAGGTGCCGAAGTCAAAGTTCTGCGCGTTGCCGTTCTTGTCGGTGGCAATGCTCGACACCTTGCCCTTGATGTAGTAGTAGTCGCTGCTGGTGTCGCCGCTGCTCATACCTGCACCGATGGCGTTAGCTGCCACTGAGTTGTATGGGCTGGCCAGTGTGCCCTCGCCAGTGCCCTCGCCAGGCTGTGGGGTGGGGGTGTCGCCACCACCGCCACCGCTGCCCTCGGTCTTACCGTTGAGCGAGTAGAGGTAGGCTGCATTTTGTGCGGTCTCGGGAGTGCCATTGTAGTTGGTGAGCTTTCCGCAGACAATGACTTCATCGCCAACCTTCAGTACGTCGCCAGCCCCCTGCTCCCACTTCTTGTTGCCCAGATAGAGCACGCGATAGCAGTAGAACTTGTCGGCCTCGGTGCCGTCATCGGAGATGTAGAACGATGCGTTGCCGTAGGTACCGTAGTCGAAGTTCTGCACGTTGCCGTTCTTGTCAGTGGCAATGCTGACAACTTTACCCTTGATATAGTATTCCTGCGAGCTGGTGTTTCCGCTACCCAATGCCGTTGCAGCGGCATTTGCAGCTACTGAGTTATAGGGGTCTTCGAGTGTGCCCTTTCCCTTGGCCTCACCGCCAGGCGTGTCAGCGCTGCCAGTGTTGCCGTTGAGCGAGTAGAGGTAGCCGGTGTTCTGCACGGTTTCAGGTGTGTTGCCACGGTAGTTGACCACCTTGCCGCATACTATCACCTCGTCGCCTTTCTTTATCTGTGTGTCGCTGCTGGTAAACTTCTTGTTGCCGAGGTACTTCACGCGGTAGCAAGTGAATGCGCTTCCGCCCTCGCCATCGTCGGTGATGGTGAAGGAGCCGTTGCCGAACTGGGTGCCGAACTCCTCGGAGATGTCGGTGACGATACCCTTGACATAGACCTCACCTTCTGACTCCTTGTCTGCGCCCAGTGTGGCGATGAAGTTGAGCACTGCCGACACGTTGTAGGGGTCGGCCTGTGTGCCGTTGCCCTTAGGCTCCACATTGGGCTGGTTGCCCTGGCTGGGCTCACCGCCACGGTTCACGCCGTTGAGTGAGTAGAGGAAGCTTCCGGAATTCTGCGCCGTCTCGATGGTACCATTATAGTTGGTAATCTTGCCGCATACGATGACCTCGTCGCCCACCTTGATTTGTTCGTCGCTGGCAGTGAACTTCTTGTTGCCGAGATAGCTCACGCGATAGGCATAGAATTGGTTGGTGGTGGTGCCGTCGTCAGAGATGTAGAAGGTGCCGTTGCCATACTGTGTGGTGAACTCCTCCTTGATGCTGACCACCTTGCCCTTGATGTACACGTAGTCTTCTGTCTTGTCGCCCGATTTGAGCTTGCGGCCGCAGTTCAGTGCGGCTGCGCAGTTGTAGGGCTCATCAACTGTACCTATGCCTGTAGCGTCTTCTATCTCTGCTGATCCAGGTTGGTTGTTGCCTGTGCCGGGAATGTCGTAAGGTTCGGGCACGTCCTCACAGGCGGTGAATGCCAGTGCCGCCAGGGCCACAAGCATCAGTTTGCTAAATACTTTTTTCATATGGTTTGCTTTTTTGTTTGTTGTTCGATGGGTAGCTGCTACGATGTTGCAGCGTGTTTTAGGGAAATGGCTGTGCTGTTATTCTATGACCTCAATGTCGCTTTGTTTGCGTATGAGTATCTGCCATGTGTTGTTGTAGCGTGTGGCAATGCCGGTGATGTTGCACTTCTTTGGCTTCTTGTTCACATCGTCGTAGGGCAGCTTCATGGCAGCGAACTTGGCGTAGGTGCTGGTGCGTACCACCACCTTCGACGAGCTGTACTCTTGGAGCGAGCGGTTGACGCAGCCGCCCACCATGGTCACAGTCTTGTCCTGTGTGGTGTCGGGGGCGAAGGTGCCCAGGCCAGCTACTGGTGCGAACGACACATCCTTCAGGGTGACGAGCTTGGCGCAGTGCTCCTCCATGTCCATGTTGACGTCGAACTCGATGGGCTTGATGGCCGACGGGTCGGGCTGCCCCACATATTTATAATGTTTCTGGAACAGCTCTTTGTTCATTCGCCCTATGGAGGTGCCGTTGTAGGGCTGTCCTATCTCCGGCTGCTTGCGGTAGCCTCCGATGTAGAGGTCCTTCAGGTCGACGATGATTTCCTGTCCCTCGGCCAGGAAACCGTGCATGCCACTCTGGTTGACAGCAATGATGATGGCTCCCGTCTCGTCCTGAATCATGAACTGCTTGTAGATGTTCGAGCCGAGGTCGTTGCCGGTCACGCGTCCGCGAATCTTGATGTTCTCGGTGATGAGGGCGTTCTGGTCGGTCTGTGCAAAGACATTGGGATACTTCTCCTTGAGCTGTGCTATGGTGATGATGCCATCGTCGGTGATGGCGGGGTTGCCAAAGGGTGGGGTGGTGAGTGACGGTTCGTCCCAGTCGCCCTGGCAGGAGGTAAGCGCTATGCTGAACAGTAAAGAAGAAATAATGAGGAGCAAGCCTTTCAGTCTTCTCGGCTTCTTGTTTATTATTGTTTCCATATTGACGTTATTTATCGTTGGTCATTTGTCATTATTCATTTAGGCTGAAGGCCGCTTAGAAGTAATAGGTGCACATGAGCATGCCGTTCATGCCGTTGGCATAGAACTTGTAGGGGCTATATTGGAAGGAATAATTCCTCACTCTTTCACCAACTTCATTAGTGTCGGTGCGGCTCTGCTCTCGTCCGCCTGTGACAATGTTGAGGTTGTTCAGTATGTTAGTGAGCATCAGGTTGAAGCCTATGCGGCGTCCCTGGCTGAGATAGTACTGGCGTCCTATGCTGGCATCGAGCATGAATCCTCCGTGACCCTTGGCTTGACTTTCGGGTATTCTTTTGTAAATCTTATTATAACCAGTTCCATCATTATTTGGTGAGAAAATAATGTTGCTTTCATAGCGTGTAACTGGGGAGTAATACAAATATATTCTATCGTAGTAATTGCCTATTAAGTCTATATACCAGCGGTTAGCATGATAACTTAAATCAAGACTAAAAGCAGAAAGTGGGGTACATCCTTCACGCATTCCTTTACTAAGAACATGAAGAGGCATTTCCTTTGCGTCTTTTATAACATTTTTATATTCATCTTTTGGATAGAACGTGTCAGTGGTAATTCCATCTTCGGATGCCATGTAGGCTACGTTGGCGTTGTTGGTGTACTTAGCTTCGCTGATAACACCTAAACCCTTGATGTTAAGCCATTCAGTGGCCTTGATGTTAAAGCCCAGCTCCACGCCGTAGTATTCTTTCTCTATGCCCGAGAGGGAGACGTAAGTGAACGAGCGGCGGTCATCCATATAGTACATGGACTGTTCGGTGACATCCTTCAGGCGGCTGTAGTAGGCGTTGACGTTGAGCTTGATGATGGGGGTCTTCAGCTGATAGCCCACCTCAGCCGAGAGTATCTTCTCGTTCTTTAGGTCGCGCACGAAGTCGTTGTTCACCTGTGCCGACTGGAAGGCGGTGCGCGGGGCGGGGGTCTTCAGCTCGTAGCCGGCACCCAGCATGAAGGCGTGGCCGTAGCCCAGGTTGAAGTGCACGCCAGCCTTGGCACCTCCGTCGAGGAACTTGGCTGTCTTGCTGCATCCGTAGGAGTTGTCAATCCACCGCTGCTTGTCAGTGTCGTAGAAGTATCCCAGTCCGTTGCGCATCTTGCCTTCACGCTGCATGGTGGTTCCGGCTATGCGTCCGTTGGCAAAGATGTGAGCGCGTCCGAAGTCAGCCGTATAGCCAGCCCAGAGCTGTGCCTTGTTCACAAAGATGTTGTAGTCATAGCCAAAGCGGTCGCCCACCTTCACCTCTTGGTTGGGGTGCCGCAGGTCGTACTGTGCCTCATTGCTGCGTTCGCCATAATTCTTCACGACGTAGGTGTTGACGTTGTGGAACGAGGTGGCTCCCAGCAGGTCGTCCATGGTCTGGTAGTGCATGCCCTTATTGGTGCTGAGCTGCAGTCCGCCGTGTAGCTGAGAGGTGACGGTGAGCTGCTTGTAGATGTAGCTGCTCAGCGAGAGCGACAGCTGGTCGTCGTGGTAGCGCTGCAGGTAGTACATGGCATCAGAGCCTTGCAGGCACGCCATTTTGTTGGCATAGTACATCTGGTCCCACTGAAGCTGTCGGTTCTCTTCCGAGGCTGTGAGATAGTTATAGGCCAATTGCCAGTTTGCCTTTGCTGTTTCATCTCGGTCTACATTATTAATGTCGCTTGGATCAAAAGGCCATACGCAAAAATAAGCACTTGGCATGCTTGAGTAGTAGTCGGGAGCGGGATTGCTGGAGTTGTTGTAGTTCAGTCGGCTGCTGCTGTACATGGAGTACTTGCCGAGGAGCGAGGTGACCAGTTTTGTCTGGTCGTCCATTTGCCAGTCCCATGTAAAGAGGAGTGCGGGAGCGAAGTCCTTCACGATGCGTGAGTTACGCTTCTTGCCGTCCTGATATCCCCATGCAGAGTTGTAGAAGCGGTCGTTGGCTATCCAGTACATCTCGTCGGTGGCAGCAGCCTGCGTTCCTCGTTCGGTGGGGTTGCCCCAAGTAACGAGCGACACGGAGTGCTGGTCGTTGAGAATCTTCTCTGCCCCGAGGAAGTAGGACAGCGAGTTGTAGCTGGTGCCGTCGACGAATCCGATGCCATTGCCCCAGCGGTAGGTGAGGCTGCCGGTGAAGGCCCATCCGTTGTCCTGCACGCCGGTGTTGTAGGTGTACATCAGGCGTGTGTTGTAGTTGCGGTTGGCACCGGCCACCGACGCGCGTGAGCCAGTGGCGAAGCTCGACGGGCGGAAGTTGTAGTTGTTGGCTCCGCCCATGCCGCTCATGGAGAAGTTGTTGTCCTCAAAGGGCAGCGCTGCCTCCTGTGAGCGTGTCTGGTTGTTTAGACCGCCAACGAAGCTGTAACGGAACTCGCCACGCTCGGCATCGTTAACGGGATTGCCGTTAATGTACATGTCGTTGTACTTGGAGCCGAAGGCACGGTACTTGAACCTGGCAGGCGAGAAACGGTAACCCACTTCGTTGGCATACACATTGCGGTTGGAGGAGATGACGGTGACGTTTTGTGTAACGTCGTCGTCCTCGCCCAACTGTGCTTCGGTGAACGTGAACGCTTGCTCGCTCTGCACGTCGATGGCCAGTGAGTCGACTTCCTCCTGTGCCTGCAGTGCAGTGGCTGCGCTTAGCGTCATCACCATTAGAATCAGCTTTTTGTTCATACGGTTGTGGTTGGTTGTTAGTAATATATTTTGTGCAAAGATAGGCATAAAGATTGACACTACAAAAAAAGTCAGCAAGAATTTTTCAATTCCTGCTGACTTTTTTCTATAATGTGCTTTTTGGAGTCTTTGTTGCGTGGCTGCATTTATCTGCGCGAGCCTCCGAAACTGCCGTGTGAATGGCTACCACCACCGTGTCCTCCGCTGCGGCCTCCACCCATGGAGCCTCCGCTGCGGCCTCCACCCATGGAGCCTCCGCTGTGTCCACCGCTGCTGCGTGTGCCGCTCACGGCGCTGCTACGTCCGCTGCTCATGGGTGAGCTGTGGGTGGGAAGGCTTTGGCGAACGGCGCCGCTCTGGTGGAATGAGCCTCCGGTGGTGCTACGAGCGCCTCCGAGCGAGGTCCTCGGCGGGGTGCTTGTGGAGCGTGTACCAAAGCTGCCCCGTGTCTGCGGGCGTCCGCTGCCTACGCTGCCTCCCTGCTGCGGGTGTCCACCCTGCTGCGGGTGTCCGCTGCCGAAGCTGCCGCCTTGCTGTGAGTGAGAGCCGCCGCCAGTGTGTCCGTCGCCGAAGCTACCGCCCTGCTGCGGGTGTCCGCTGCCGCCGCCAGTGCGTCCGTCGCCAACACCGCCCTGCTGCGGGTGTCCGCTGCCGCCGCCAGCATGTCCGCTACCGAAGCTGCCGCCAGTGCGTCCGCTACCGAAGCCGCCGCCGTGCTGCGAGCCGTGTCCCTGTGGCTGTCCGCCGCCATATTGCTGGCCGTGATGACCGTCACGTCCGGGGCCTCCGCCAGTGATGTGGGTCGAGCTGTGTCCGCCTCTGCCATTGCGATAGTCGCCACGATCCCAGCCGTTGCGCATGCCGAAGTGGTTGTCGCGATGCACGTTGCCCGGACGGTAGAAGTCGCGTCGGCCCTCGTAGAAGCTGCGTCCGCCGTTCATGCGCCAGCTGTGGCCTCCCCGGTAGGAGGTGTAGAAGTGCGGGCGTCCGAAGTAGAAGTAGTCGCGGTGCGGATAGCGGGCGTAGATGCTAAAGTGCCAGTAGCCTGCGTGGAACACCAGAGGACGGTAGAAATAGGTGGCTGCGCGGAACAGGTCCCACTGCCAGGAGAAGAGAATATAGCTCAGATCCAGGTTGCGGCGCTCCCAATAGGGGCCGAACACATCGTACTGGCTGGTTACTCCCATGAGGTAGTCGAGGTTAATCTCGTAGGCTGCCTCATACTGAGCATCGCTCAGGTTCAGTTCGTATGCCATCTTGTCGGTGAGGAAGAGGGCCTCTTCGCGTGCCTGCTCATAAGACATGGCATTTGCACTTGCTGCTATCGTCAGCATGGCAATCAGGGTAAACAACATCTTCTTCATAATCGTATGGTTTTTATAGGTTCAACATGCTTTGTTTTGTTTTCTGATGCAAAGTAACAGCTTTTTTCTCACCTGCGCAAAGGATTTTCCCTAAATTGGGAGAGGAAAATCCCTATTGTATGGAAAATAAGTGCTTTTGGCAGCCGCTGAAGTGACTTTCGAAAGGAAAATGGAAAGAAAAATTACTTTTTCTTTGGCTTTTCGCTCGCTTATTCGTATCTTTGCACGTTATTTTTTATATAGTGAGAAAAAGAGGCCTTTTCACCCTGTTGCTGACGGCACTTTCCATGATGGCTCATGCTCAAGTGGAAGTACTGTCTGAAACCCAGTTGACGGTTTCAGACGGCGCTCATACTCCTCTTTGGCTCAACGCTAACAAGTACGGCCTCAGTTCGCTCGACACCAATAACGGTTATGTGCGCACGGGCATTTTCCACCGTCAGGAGGCAGACAGCAGTCATAGCTGGCGCTTGGGCTATGGGGCCGACTTGGCCTTGGCCCATCATTTCTCCAGCAATGTGGTGTTGCAGCAGGCCTATGTGGATTTAGGCTGGAAGAAATGGCTTCTCACCGTAGGCAGCAAGCAGCATCCACTGGAATTGAAGAATCAGGAGCTGAGCACCGGCGGGCAGTCACTGGGAGTCAATGCCCGTCCGGTAGCGGCAGTCAGGCTGTCAATGCCCCAATATGTCGACATACCAGGCACCAAAGGGTGGATAGGCGTGAAGGGGCATCTCAGCTATGGATGGACTACCGACGACGGGTGGCAGAAAGACTTTACCGGGCAGCAATCGCGTTTTACCGAGCACACCATGCTCCACACAAAGGCTGGCTACATACGCATTGGCCGAGAGGACAAGCCATTGTCGGTGGAGTTGGGGCTTGAGATGGGATGCCAGTTTGGAGGAACGTCGTATGTTCCTTTGCCAAGCGGCTTGAATGAAATAAAAAGCAAGAGCGATTTCTCGTCATTTCTCAACGCGCTCATACCTGCCGGAAGCGATGCTACCGACAACGACTACCACAACAAAGAGGGCAACCACTTGGGCAGTTGGCTGATGCGTGTCAACTACGACAAGCCTGCATGGGGCGTTTCGCTCTACACCGATCATTATTTTGAAGACCAGTCGCAGATGTTCTTTCTTGACTACGACGGCTATGGATCGGGGGACGACTGGGACAGCTGGAAGCATTTTAACTGGTTTGTCTACGACATGAGCGACATGCAGATTGGTTTGGAACTGCGTCTAAAGCAGTTTCCGTGGCTTAACGGCGTGGTGGCAGAGTATCTGCACACCACCTACCAGAGCGGCCCTATCTATCATGACCACACACGTATCATGTCTGATCACTTAGGTGGCTCCGACGACTATTACAACCACTTTTTATATACTGGCTGGCAGCATTGGGGGCAGGTGATGGGCAATCCGCTCTACCGCTCGCCTCTGTACAACGCTAACCATACGGTGGCTGTGGCCGACAACCGTTTTACGGCATGGCATGTGGCAGCCAGTGGCAACCCGCTACCTGGCCTGCACTACAGGTTGATGTGCACTTGGCAGCGAGGGCTGGGCACCTACTCGATACCCTTTGAGAAGCCGCAACGCAACACCAGCCTGCTGGCAGAGGCATCATACACCTTTGGCAACCGTTCGTCGCTGCGCGGATGGGGCGTGAAGTGTGGGGTAGGGGTAGACCGTGGTTCACTGTTGGGCGACAACGTTGGCGCACAGTTTACCGTTATGCACAAAATGACATTCAAGAATGGTAAATAGGAGTAAGATAAGAAGGTGGCTGATGGCTGTGGCGTGCTGCGCAGGCGCTGCATGTATGACGGGGTGTGACGATTTCCACACTTCGGGCAACGGGACACTTGATGGTTTTTGGCAGCTTCAGCAGGCCGACACACTGCATAACGGCCATTCAGGCAATATGCTGGAAAGCAGAATATACTGGGCTGTTCAAGGCAACTTGCTGCAGATGCAGGACTTGAAAGGTGAGCTTCCCCGTCACCATGTGTTCTTCCGCTTTGAGCTGAAAGACGGGCTGTTGCGCCTATGGGATCCGGTCTACGACGACCGCACCATCTCCGACAGCATTGTCACCGATGTGCGTACCGTTCAGTTCTACGGGCTCAGCAGCCTTGAGGAAACATTTAAGGTGCTACGCCTTGAGTCGTCTGCAATGACGCTCGAAAGCAAGCACCTTCGCCTGTATTTCCGTAAGTACTAACGCTGTTTGTCAGCTACAGCTATTATTTAGAAAATATATAACAGTTAATCTGGAGTCTGTAGACACGGGGATGATGGCGCCTACGGGCATCATCACTCCCTCGCCTACGGGCATCATCAGGGCAGATCAACTGCTATATAATTGCCATTATTTATCCAGCTGGCTGTAAACAGAGTTGTTGCTCTTATACTCTGGCACCATAGCCTTCATCTTTCCCACGGTCTTCATGTCGTCAAACCGCTTGCTGGTTTCGTAGAGGTCGTCAATCTCGTGGCACACCTCTTTATAATTATATTCGCGCACCTGCGCGATACGTATCTTTTCGTGGAACGACGGCTTGGTGGTTTCCTTCTCGTTGAGCACTTCCTCGTAGAGCTTCTCGCCCGGACGCAATCCGGTGAACTTTATCTCCACCCCCTTGGCACCGCTAAGCAGAATCATGCGCTTGGCCAGGTCGGCTATCTTCACTGGCTGTCCCATGTCGAATACGAATATCTCGCCTCCATTGCCTTTCGTTCCTGCTTCGAGCACCAGCTTGCAGGCTTCGGGAATGAGCATGAAGAAGCGTATGATGTTGGGGTCGGTCACGGTGATGGGGCCGCCGTTCTTTATCTGCTCTTTAAAGAGTGGTATAACCGAACCGTTGCTGCCCAGCACATTGCCGAAGCGGGTGGTCACAAACTGTGTCACTCCTTTCACCTTACCGTCTTTGATGGCCTTATCCAGACTCTGCACGTATATCTCGCAGATGCGCTTTGAGCAGCCCATCACATTGGTGGGGTTCACGGCTTTGTCGGTCGATATCATCACAAACTTCTTTGTGTTGTATTTTACGGCCAAGTCGGCCATCACACGTGTTCCTATAATGTTGTTCCTCACACTTTCCGAGGGGTTGTCCTCCATCATGGGCACGTGCTTATAGGCTGCAGCGTGGAATACATAGGTGGGTTTGAAGTGCTTGAACAGCTGCTCCATGTAGTCTTTCTCGCAGATGCTTGCCACGATGGTATGCGTGGCGATGCCCGGCCATTTCTTCTGCATCATCAGTCTTACGTCGTGCTGTGGAGTCTCTGCCTGGTCTACCAGCACCAGCTCCTTAGGCATGTAGGTGGCAATCTGCCGGACCATCTCGCTGCCTATACTGCCAGCCGAACCTGTAATCATGATGCACTGTCCTGTCAGCTGCTTGCCCACGGCATCCATGTCCACCTGTATCTCGTCGCGTGGAAGCAGGTCCTCAATGCTTATCTCCTTCAGCTGCGGAGCGGCGTCAACGGCTCTGTCGCCCTCGTCAAGCTCTTTTGCCTCCTGGGTGATGTAGATTTTGATGCCGGCGTTGATGAGATCGTCTTGGAACTTCTGGTTGTGGCGGAAGTCGCTAAGCCTGTAGGGCGACACTATGAGCACCTCTATGCGGTCGGCTTTCATGTGCTCCATCAAGCGCTCGTTCACCATATACACCTTGCTGCCCATCAGCACGTGGCCTTCCATACCTTTCTCTATGCTGGCAAAGCCTTTCAGCAGGAAACGCATAGGCTTCTCGTTGCGTATGTGCTTGGCTATGGCTATGCCATCGTTCTTCACGCCAAAGATGTAGGTACGCTTGGCGCGCTTGCTGGCAAAAGCCACATCATAGAAAGCCTTCACCACGATGCGCATAATCCACATGATGAATGTGGCCATGGCAAAGACGGCCACTATCTGTGCTCCTGTAATAAGGTTGAACAATGGCAGCTCCGTTTTCAGCAGCACATGCGTGATGTAGGTAAGCACCGACCCTAACGTCATGGCATAGCCCACTCGCTGCAGGTCAACGAATGAGGAATAGCGAAGTATGCCGGAATAGGTGCGGAAGAGTTTGAAGCCGATATTGTAGAACACCAAGTATATGATGATGGAAAGCGATAGAGCTTCAAAACAATCCAGGGTGCGTGCAGAGCGGTTGAAGAGCAGGAATATGAACAAGTAGGAGCCAAAGACAATAGCATTGTCTATCAGCAATATACCCCAAAAAGGCAATGCGTTTCTGTTGAAGTACCAATTGGCTAACTTATTTAAGAATCCCATATATCGCGATTTAACGTGCAAATGTACAAAAATATAGTGACATCGTGCTCGTAGTTTGCGTTTTTTTTTTTTTTGTTAAGTTTCTTTAGCAGGGCGCTGCATGGGGTGCTGGGCTGGCCTTGCGGTGGGCATGTCACGCCTTCAGCTTGATGGCTGTCACCATGCTGTTATCCTATTTCCGGCAGTTGGTCACTGGCAGCCATGCTTCTTCTGAACTCAAAGCAAGTCACGGCGGTAGCAATGGCCACGTTCAGGCTGTCGGCTCCTTGGCGGAAGGAGGGGATGAGCAGCCGGTGGGTGAGCAGCTGCCTAATGTCGTGGCTGATGCCGTTGCCCTCGTTTCCCATTACGATGACGGCCTCGCGAGGCAGTTGCATGCCATATATACTTTCGCCATCTAATACTGTGCCGCAAACGGGTAGGGTAGTGGTCTTCAAGTATTCCTTTAAGTCGGTATAGCCTATGCTCACTCGTGCAATGCTCCCCATCGAAGCCTGCACCACCTTGGGGCTCCATGCGTCGGCAGTGTCGCGCGAGCACACAATGCCGTCGATGCCAAACCAGTCGGCTATGCGTATAATGGTGCCCAGATTGCCAGGGTCCTGTACGCCGTCGAGTGCAAGGATGAGCTTAGCTGATGGTGTATGAAGGATAGGTGATGCGGGATTGCAGTGTGTCGGCAGGCGAAACACGGCAACCACCTGCTGTGGATGTTGCAGAAAGCTGAGCCGGCGCAGTTCTTCTGCTGTGACAAGAAGGGGCTTTTTCGGCTCATGGCTCATCAACCATTCTTCAGTGGCATAGATAAAGAGCGGCGTGAAACCTTCCGACAGCAGGTCGCCAACCACCTTCGGTCCCTCCGCCACAAATGCCTGCTCTTGCACCCGGTACTTCTTCTGTTCCAGCTGCTTTACGTATTTTATCTGGTTCTTGCTAAGCATTTTCGCTATTCACTTTTCATGGGTGAAACGGTTAAATTCTCTCCACTTGCTTCACGCCCTTCACGGTGCGCAGTTTCTTGATGAGCGTTTCCAGTCGGGCGGTGTCGCCCATCATCACCACCAAGTTTCCGCGAAACAGTCCGTCGTGCGAGTCAATGTTTATGCTGCGCAGCACCAGTTTCTCGTCCTTCGATATAATGCTGGTCAGGTTGTTCACGATGCCCAGGTCGTCGTTGCCCACCACGCGAAGTGTGATTTGATACTGCGATGCACCCTTTCCGCTCCATTTCGCCTTCAATATCCGGTAACCGAATCGCCGTCGCAGCTCTGGTGCGTTGGGGCAGTCGGTGCGGTGTATCTTGATGCCGCCGTTCACGGTGACGAAGCCAAACACGGGGTCGCCATAGATGGGGTTGCAGCAGTGTGCCAGCTGATAGTCTACGCCTTTCAGGTCTTTGCCTATGACGAGCACGTCGTCAGCAGTGTGTGGGGTGAGTGGTGCCAGGCGCGAGCTTTCCAGCACAAACTCCTCTGCCGACCTGGTGTCGCCTATCGGCATCTTGTCGCCCTGCTGCAGTTCCACGTATTTGTCGATGACGGTGGCCACGTCGAGTGTCTCGGCAGCCAGGTCGCGGTAGAAGTCGCTGGCTTCCTTATAGCCAAGCTTCTTCATGGTGCGCATCATCACCGATTCCTCTAAGTCTATCTTGCGGTTGCGAAACTTTCGCTCAAGCATTTCTTTAATCAGGAGTGCCTCTTTCTGCTGCGTCTCTTTGATGGCGAGTCGAATCTTCGACTTGGCGCGCGATGTCTTCACTATCTGCAGCCATTCCTGTTTGGGGCGCTGTGTGCTGGAGGTGATAATCTCCACTTGGTCGCCCGAATGCAGTTCCTGGCGGAAGGTCACCACACGTCCATTGATGCGTGCGCCTGTGCACTGGCTACCCACTCGCGAGTGAATGTGGTAGGCCATGTCGAGCACGGTGGCACCCTTGGGAAATTTCAGCAAGTCGCCGCGAGGAGTGAAAACATATATCTCTTCGTCTTCCAGTTCCATTTTAAACTGGTCCATGGCCTGCAGCCCATCGTCGGTCTCCTCCAGCATTTGGCGTATGTTTCTCAACCATTCTTCCATGCCGCCACCCTCGGCCTTCACGCCTTTGTATCGCCAGTGGGCTGCCACGCCGCGCTCTGCCACCTCGTCCATGCGCTCTGTGCGTATCTGCACCTCCACCCATTTCTTCTCTGGTCCCAGCACGGTGATGTGCAGGCTTTCATATCCGTTTGACTTGGGCATGCTCAGCCAGTCGCGCATGCGCTTGGGGTTGCTGGTATACATGTCGGTGATGATGGCAAACGTTTTCCAGCACTGCTGCTTCTCTTCTTCTGGCGGACAGTCTATGATGATGCGTATGGCAAAGAGATCGTACACGCCTTCGAAGGCACACTTCTGCTTCTTCATCTTCTGCCAGATGGAGTGTATGCTCTTGGTTCTTCCCTTCATGTGAAACTTAAGCCCGGCGGCTGTAAGCTTCTCATTCACAGGTTTTATAAATCGTTCTATGTATGCATCGCGTGCTGCCTTGGTGGCATTCAGTTTTTCCTTTATGTGGTAGTAGGCGTCGTGCTCCAGATATTTCAGCGAGAGGTCTTCCAGCTCGCTCTTCAGCTTATACAGACCCAACTTATGTGCAAGCGGGGCGTAGAGATAGGCGGCCTCGAGGCTCACCTCATGCTGTGCCTCGTTGTTGTCGGTGTCGCGTATTTGGCGCATCAGGTTCACCCTGTTGGCAATCATGATGAGAATCACCCTCATGTCTTCTGCCAGGCTGAGCAACAGGTTGCGGAAGTTCTCGCCCTGCGTGCCTGCCAGGCTGGTGTGTTCGCCTTGCGAGCCGATGGGTGTGGTGCTGTCGGCATTCTTTTTGTATAGCTGCTGTATGCGTTGCAGTCCGTGCAGTATGCGTGCCACGGTGATGCCGTAGGCGGTGCCAGCCTCGTCAATGCTCAATTGGCCGCATTGCACGCAGGGATGGAGCATGATGGCGAGCACAGCATCGCGACGCAGCCCTATCTCGTCAATGGCCAGCAGTGCTGTCTGCAGACTGCTCACGATGGGATGCAGGCCAAAGACATCGCGCCCCACCTGCCCCTGCTCCATGGCAGCCAACAAGTGCTGCCTCACATGCAGCTCGTCGTCGGGTTCCATCCAGGAAGCCGCTTTTTCCTTCAGCTGTGCATAGAGCTGTATAGCCTGTTCGCGTTCTTGCGGTGTGAAGTTTATGGTTTCATTCATGTCGTGATAGTCTCTTGTCATAAAACAAATGCAAATGTAGGCAATTTATTTCATTTGTCTGTGCTGCTTCTGTCTTTTTTTGCTATTTTATATATTTTTTTGATACTTACGTTTGAGGGCGTACTCAGTTATACACATCCTTTTCCGGTGGGCATACCGCCGGACACACTGCCAGCGGGATTTCTTTCGCGCGCGATACTACGCGCGTGCAAGTGTTTGGTGCTTGCACCACTTGCACCATGCCTCAATATGTAAAAAACGGAAAATGTAATGCAAAACGTGCAAAACAAGGGGTTTTACGGGGGTTTTGAGAGATTTTGTAAAGAAAAACTCAGCTTAGAAGCAGGTGTCTAAGGGTGTGTTGCAGGGAGAAAAAAGCTAACTCGCTGATAATCAAGGCGAACAAAACGAACAAAAGAACAAAACAAAAAAGCCCCTCTACACGTACATTATTAATTATTATATATTAAATATGTATTTATTTTATTTATGAAAATAGGTAAAAAGTTTTGTTCTTTTGTTCGTTTTCTTCTTCTGCAGTGTTTATGGGGGTTTTGAGAGATTTGTAAAGAAAAACTCAGCTTAGACACCCCTGCGACACCTGTATTGCACACATGCAGGGGGAGTGTGCAATATTTGGCGGTTTAGCTATAGTTTACTACTTTTGCAGTGCATAGTCTCTATAACACACAACTCACCCAGAAGTGCTATTCAGCCAGCCGTGGTGGTATCTTGCACCCATTGCCCT